>Ga0326513_10000359_pt1 | contig 38134 bp, 30 predicted proteins | sample 2_2465_0518_D_FD_203654 | JGI IMG/M metagenome (GOLD analysis project Ga0326513, IMG submission 203654) | Bovine rumen microbial communities from UC Davis, California, United States - 2_2465_0518 | ecosystem: Host-associated > Mammals > Digestive system > Stomach > Rumen | place: USA... | reverse complement strand
CGGTTCGCCAGCAGAGATTCCTGCTTATGGTGCTCCTTATCAAACTATTACCAAAGACCTGTTTCTAAAAAGTAATGATTTCTATCGCCAGATTATTGACGACTACTACGATCATTATCTGAAAGAATATCCTAAAGAAAGTGATACGATATATCTATCACGAAATAGCTTACCGATGTCAGTTATCGATATGCGTTATGTTGGAGAATTAGCTGATGCCACCCGCATTCTGTTGAAAGCCCCTAACGAGTTTACTTTCCAGGGTGTTCCCTTTTATTTCTGCTTGGATTTACCTGTGATGTACGATATGTCGTGTTTGATGGAAAAGAACACAACAGCGGAAGACTTCGCTACTTGGCGACGCTCATTTGAAAAGGCAGTTCCCTATCGTCGCATGTCAAACAAATGGTTGAGTATCTATAGTGAGTTAAACAAAAACATGTCAAGCAATAGTTTCATTTTCAATGAAAACACTTTCGGTGGCGTGAGCATGTTCGTTAGCAAACCAGAATACAATTTCTCCCACTATTTTCTGTATAATGATGGCCTGAAGAATTTTGAGTGGTACAGAGCAGTAGGGTGGAATCGTTTTGAACAATAAGTCGCTATTCGTTTACAGCCTCTTCCTCCTTACCCACCACTACTTTAATTTTAGAGATGCGATGACCATCAAGTTCCATGATTTCGAACTTGAAGTTGCGGTATTCTATACGTTCATGTAATTTAGGGAAGTCACCCTTCAGTTCCAGCAGCAAGCCTGCCAAAGAGTCGGCCTCGCCTTCTACCTCTTCAAAGATGTCATCATCAAGGTTCAAGATTCGATAGAAATCACTTAATAGCGTCTTGCCTTCAAACACATAGGTATTGGCATTCACACGCACATAGGTACGTTCCTCATCATCGTATTCGTCATTGATTTCACCCACGATTTCCTCTAAGATGTCCTCCAACGTCACAATACCGCTGGTTCCACCAAATTCATCAACCACGATAGCAATATGCACTTTGTTCTCCTGGAAATCACGCAACAAGTCGTCAATTTTCTTCGTCTCAGGCACAAAATAGGGAGGACGGATAAGTGACTGCCAACGGAAGTTTGACGGTTTTCCCAAATGAGGCAATAAGTCTTTGATATAGAGGATACCACGTATATTATCAATGGAATCCTGATAGACAGGTATGCGCGAATAGTTGTTCTCCACAATACTTTTCAAGACCTCTGGAAAACTGGAACGGAAATCCAAATCTACAACATCCTGACGGCTTGTCATCACCTCTTTTGCAGTCTCATCGCCAAAACGCACAATCCCTTCAAGCATGTTCTGTTCTTCTTTCAGTTCTGTCTTGTCTGTCAGTTCAAGTGCCTGCTCCAAATCGTCCACACTCAGCACATGGTTCTCTTTCTGAACGACTTTCTCTGCCAAAATGCCAGAACGAATCAATATCGTTGCCAACGGGTAGAAAAGCTTGCGCAAGAAAAGAAAACTGCCAGAAAACATCCTACATACAGCAAGAGCATGCTGACCGCAATAGACCTTTGGCATTATTTCACCAAAGAGCAGTAAAATAAAGGTAAGAAGAACTGTAATGACAAGGAACTCCAGCCAGTAAGCCACGCCGAAGTCCACCACATGAGCAAAAAAATAATTGCAAAGCATGATGATGGTCACGTTCACCAGATTGTTGGTAATAAGAATCGTGGCCAGCGTCCTTTCTGAGTCATCAAGCAACTTTACAATCTTTTCATCGGCATCGTTGCGCTCAGGATCAAGTTCACTCAAGTCATTTGGTGACAATGAAAAGAAAGCAATCTCTGAGCCAGAAGCAAATCCTGAAGCCAATAATAGCACAGCTGCAAGAACGATAGCAAAAATAGCTCCTGAGGTTGGCGCATAGAATTGCACCTCAGATAATACTTGTAGAAAATAGTCCATTTGTTTAGTCTGTGGCGGGAGCAGACTTAGGAGTTAGCATCTCCATGTTGTCTGCCCATATCTCGGTAACATATTGCCGCTGCCCCTGTTTATTGTCATACATGGTATAGCGGATGCGACCCTCAATGTAGAGCTTATCACCTTTATGTACGTATTTCTCAACAATCTCAGCCAGTTTACGCCATAATATCACATTGTGCCAATCTGTACGATCTGGTACCTGAGTGCCGTTCTGAAGAGTGTAGCCCTTCTCTGTTGTAGCAAAACGAAAACGAGCCACAGCTACACCTTGATCCACGTAGCGTACTTCTGGTTCTGTACCTACATTGCCTATCAGCATTACCTTGTTCATCTCCCAATCCTCCTTTTATCACACTTTTACTTGGCCAAACCAAGATAGCGGAACTTGAAATTCTTGCCTTTGGCAGAAGGGAACTGACTACGTTCGTCAACACGCTGACGTAGATGGTCAACAATACGATTATAACAATCGATACCAGAATTAGCCTTCACCTGAGCAGCAAACCGTGTATCACGATACTGGAATTTACCCGTACCAGGCATCATCACCACACGCTTAAAATCCACGATACCTTCATACCATCCCTCGCGAATCTCATTCAATTTTAGGAAAATGGGCGCGGTTGCACGATTCTTTTCCACACTTGCAACTCCAGGACGCAAAGCACGTTTCTCCTTAAAGTCAAGCATGGTGGCTGCCTCCGTCTTAATAATAATAAAATAAACACGAGGGCGAATCTTATAACGCTTGGGGAACAACACATCGCTGGCAGCATAGTCACGGATGTCGGCCTCAAGCACGGGATTCATACCAATCTCGTCAATACTACTTAAGAAGTCAATGGCCTCATCTGCCGTACTAACCAGTGTTTCACTGTCAAAATACCTAATATATAAATTCATTAGAATAAAATTGTTTTTCTGTTTAGCAAAAATCTAAAAACAAATGAAATCACAATTCACAAAAACTGGAAGTCAGTCCTTTGTTTTTATATTTTAAAGATGTTGATTTGAAGAGCGGAAAACGGGACTCGGACCCGCGACCCCAACCTTGGCAAGGTTGTGCTCTACCAACTGAGCTATTTCCGCAATAAGAAAAAAAGAAAGTGAAGAGGAGGAGACTCGAACTCCCACGTCGCAATTGACACTACCCCCTCAAAGTAGCGCGTCTACCAATTCCGCCACCTCTCCAACATGAAGGACATGTTGAAAAAAGAGTGCCCAGAACAGGACTCGAACCTGCACGCCTCGCGGCACACGCACCTGAAACGTGCGCGTCTACCAATTCCGCCACCTGGGCATTTTTCGAAGGGAACCACTTCCCGACGTTCTCTTGTTTCAAAATGCTGAGCGGAAAACGGGACTCGGACCCGCGACCCCAACCTTGGCAAGGTTGTGCTCTACCAACTGAGCTATTTCCGCAGTAACATCATTTTCAGCTGATGTGCATCTCTCTTGATTGCGGGTGCAAAGGTACTACTTTTTTCCGAACCGCCAAAACTTTTCTCATTTTTTTTTGAAAAAAGTTTTTAATCCATCCTGTTTTTATAATCTACGTAATCAAAACGTCTCAATATCTCCAGACTTCCATCCTCATGCAGCATACCAATTGAAGGGTGAGTAATACCATTGAACATACAAGTCTTTACTGTTGTATAATGAATCATGTCCTCAAAAATCACCTCATCACCTACTTTTAGCTCATGTGAAAAGCGCCATGATGACATAAAATCACCGCTCAGGCAACTATTACCACCAAGACGATACACGAATTGTGAATGATCTGTATCCGCAACGACCTCTGCATCTCTTACTTCCGGATGATATGGCATTTCGAGACAGTCAGGCATGTGACAAGTGAAACTTACGTCAAGCACAGCTGTCTTTATCCCGTGGTCTTCCACTATATCCACCACATGACTCACCAGTGGTCCGGTCTGCCAAGCAAAGGCACTGCCTGGTTCGAGAATAATCTTCAGCCAAGGATATCGTTCGTGCAACCCTTTTAAAATATTGATAAGTCGAGGAATTTCATAGTCTCTGCGGGTCATAAGGTGACCGCCTCCCAGATTGAGCCACTTCAATTGTGGAAACCATTTGGCAAACTTCTCTTCAATATGCACTAAAGTTCGCTCCAAAACGTCTGCCCCACTCTCACAGTGGCAATGACAATGAAAACCTTCAATATCGTCAGGCAACTTCTCTGGAAGCTGATCGCTATTCACACCAAATCGAGTTCCTGGTGAGCAGGGATTATAGAGCAAGGTCCCCACCTCGCTGTATTCAGGATTGACACGTAATCCTATACTACAACTGGCAGCCTTTTGATGATAACGTTCGTACTGGCTCAGCGAATTAAAAGTCAGGTGACTGCTGCACCTTACTATCTCTTCTATTTCATCGTCTGTATAGGCAGGTGAATACGTATGGGCAGGAGCACCAAACTCCTCAAAGGCCAAACGTGCCTCGCCCAGCGAACTGGCTGTCGTAGCATGTATATACTCACGGAAGATGGGAAAGGTTTTCCACAAAGCAAACGCCTTAAACGCAAGAATAATCTCCACATCTGCGCTACGAGCAACGTCTGCAATTAATTGCAAGTTGCGTCGCAACTTTACCTCTTCTATTATATATATAGGTGTTGCCACAGAATTAATTGATGGATTAGAATTATTTTATCAGTAGATACGGGGGCCGAAAATACGAGTACCTATACGCACCATACTGCTACCATGTTGCTGAGCTAACAGGTAGTCATCGCTCATTCCCCAGGAACGCTCACAGAAAGTAGGATCATCAGCGAAATAGGTGGATTTTACTTCATCATAGAAACGCTCGGCAGTCTGGAACTCGCTAACAATCTGCGCCTCGTCGTCGGTATTGGAGGCCATCATCATGAGACCACAAATTTTTACGTGAGACATCTGACGCCACACTCCTTCACTGAGTAACTTGCGACAATCATCCAGTGTGAGGCCATATTTGGTTGCTTCTTCGGCGATGTGTAGTTCAAGTAAAACCTTCACTACCCTATCTTGTTTGGCTGCCTGCTTCTCTATTTCGCGCAATAATTTCTCAGAGTCAACAGCCTCAATCATCGAGATATAGGGCACGATATACTTCACCTTGTTCGTTTGGAGATGACCAATGAAATGCCACTCGATATCCTTTGGCAACGCCTCGTGTTTCTCACGTATTTCTTGCTCATGGCTCTCACCAAACACACGCTGTCCCTCTTCGTAGGCAGCCATAATATATTCGGAAGGATGATACTTACTGATAGCCACGAGGCGCACGCCCTCGCGTAGCGAAGCGTACACCTCATGAAGATTTTTCTTTACGTCATACATACTTACTGTTCGTACTCAGGTTTATCCTGCTCCTCTTTCTGCTTGTAAACAAAGACATCCATGAGGGTTGTCTCGGCCACAGCAGCGATGACATAGTCAATCATCGTACCACCCATTACTTCATCGATATTCTTCACAGCCCTGTTCAGCGAACCTGCCTGTACCAGATAGTTCACATTGGAACGTTTCTCCTTTTCCGTCTTCTCATCGATGGTAATAAACTGTAGCTTGGCCTTATACCAGCGGTCGGCCTGTTCAGAGTCATCAAAGAATATCTCCTTATAAGTTGCTTTCTTGATATCAGCTACTTCAAATTCACCACTGATATACGATGACATCTCTTCCATGATGCGCTGTTCAGCCTCTGTAAAGCTCAAAGCATCAACGGTATAGCTTTCTGTAACCTTCTTTTGCATTCCGTCCTCCATTGTCTTCTCATAACGGATCTTGCATTCAAACCAGTTTGCTGTTCTACTTCTCATTTTTATGTAAATCTTTTTAGACTATTAATCTTCGCTATCAACCTTTTTATTGGGCTGATAGCCAAAAGACTTCAGGTTCTTTTGTTTTTCTTCTCTCAGTTTATTGATAATCTCGGTAGCAATCTCGTTAGCCTTCTCTGCAGGCATACCCGACTGCGTAGCCAATTCGTCACGCTTACGATACAACTCATCCATCATGGCATTACCTGAATTGATGAAAGCCTGCTCGCTCGAATTCATGTTCTCCTTGCTGTAGATTTTGGAAAGTACACCTTCAGCCTCACGAGCAAAGTGCCGACGGAATATGCGTTCTATCTCCTTATCCAGTTCTTCCTGCTCAAAACGCTGTCCCTCATCCATATAGATTGTATCATTATCATCGAGTCCCATTTCGGCAGGAGTGAGACCCACCTCGTAGGGATCGATAGTCTCCTCAATAGCGGGCTTCACAAACTCCACATCAACAGGTTCTGGCATCAAATCCATATAAAGGCCTATACAAAGCCCTCCAATCAGCAATGCACCTACTAAAGCCATAACCGAACGACGCATGCTGCGTTTCTTGTTGATAGCATCCAACATCAGGTCAATAGTGGCGAAACGTTGTTCCGGATCTTCGTTGGTGGCCATAGCCACAGCTTGTTTGAAGTCAAAACTCATACTGCCGTCGGCATATAGACGCTGGATGAGCTTACCCAAGGCGTAGACATCGGCTCGCTCATCAAATTCCTTGTTGGCCATCACTTCGGGTGCCACATAGTCCTCAAATCCTTTGTATAGCATGCTCTTGTCGTTCATTCCCTTATAGAAAGAGCCATGCAGGAACAACATCGGCTTATCGTCTCCCTTGCGAACAATAAGGAACTGCGGAGCCAAACAACATTGATAGACACCCATAGAATGCAATTCCTTCAGCATATTAGCCATCAGCTCGACCACCGTTTCTATATAGTTCTTGCTGGCCACCACAGCAGGATTATGCGTGAGCAGCTGGTGATAGGTCTGAAAATTGCCCGTCTCCAATTCCAATTCAATCACGTGGTCTTCCCTTATCTGCGTCTTGAAATGCAGCTGATGAGGATGCGTAAACGTAGCCATCATATCCGAATCAGCCTTGAGAGCCTCACTAAACACGATGCTGTCCGTCAGATCGCGACGCACCTCTACTACTTGATGATATTTACGATCAATAAGTTTCTTGTATAATGTACCAATAGGTAACAGCTCACTTGGGCCATTGATGCCTTCACGTGCCTCTAATTTTTCTTCGTAGTTCATAGCGTTTTCTTGATGTATGTTATTACTTACAACGGTCAATCCAGTCTTTCAGGGACGCCCTGGGTATGCCCCTTTTCATAGCTGCTTCCAGCTCTGCCCAGGCTTCATCATTGCGGTTCATGCTTAACAATATGTCAACCTTAGAAACCACAAAATCTGCACTTTTCGGACGGCGCTGCAGCGCCTCATCCCAGTCGAAGAGAGCTGTCTCGTATTGCTTTATCTCTGTTTCATAGCCAGCACGAGCCGCATAGGCCAAAGCTGAATCAGGATGCTGCTGAACCAATAAGTTAAGTTCGTCCAGCGTTTCTTGCTGGCGTCCTAACTGTCGCTTCACCATAGCCAATCCCAAACGGGCTTCGAAATGACGAGGCGCCAAACTGAGAAATCGCTCGTAGTCGTTGCGAGCCATATCAAGATGGCGCAGATGGGTGTGGGCATAGGCACGGAAATAGAGCGCTGCCAGACAATCTGGGTCAATATCGAGCACCCGACCATATTCATCCACAGCATAATCCCATTGTCCCAACTCAATATTGACCGCAGCCTTCTTGAGCCGCAAATCTGTGGAACGAGGCGAAAGGGCAATAGCGCGATTGAGCGATGCAAGTGAATCGCGCCACGATGTCTGTCCCCATATCATCGAAGGAACGAGACACCAAAAAACTAAAAGAATTATGCTTTTGCGATATAGTCTACAATCCATGCACCTACTTCCTTCGTTCCATATTCCTCCCCACCTTCAACCTGAATCTCTGGTGTCCTCACGTTCTCCTGCAGCGAGGCATCAACAGCCTTTCTAACCAATGCTCCCTCCTCGTTCAGACCGAAATGTTCAAGCAACATTGCTGCCGAGAGAATCTGTGCTATCGGGTTGGCGAGATTCTTGCCTGCGGCCTGTGGCCAGGAACCATGAACAGGCTCGAAGAGCGGCGTATGCTCACCTAAGCTCGACGAGGGCTGTAACCCCATAGAACCAGTAATACAAGATGTCTCGTCGGTCAAAATGTCACCGAAGGTGTTCTCTGTGACAATCACATCAAAGAAACGCGGCTCCGTCAACACACGCATGGAAGCATTATCAATAAACATATAGTCAGTCGTCACATCAGGATATTGAGGCTCCATCTCTTTGGCAACCTGACGCCACAATCGGCTCGATGCAAGAACGTTGGCCTTGTCTACAACTGTCAAGTGCTTCTTACGTTTCTGGGCGTATTCGAAGCCTACTTTCAAGATGCGTTCTATCTCAGGACGAGTATAGATGTCAGTATCATAGGCCATATCGTTGTCCTGATGTTTCTCGCCAAAGTACATACCGCCTGTCAACTCGCGAATCACCACAAAGTCAGCACCACTAATAAGCTCATCCTTCAAGGGCGATTTGTGGAGCAAACAAGGGAAGGTAGTCACAGGACGCACATTGGCATAAAGCCCCAGTTTCTTGCGCATAGCAAGCAATCCCATCTCTGGACGAACCTTAGCGTTGGGGTTGTTGTCGTACTTCAAGTCACCGACGGCAGCAAAGAGCACTGCATCGGCACGCATGCAGATGTCGTGGGTAGTGTCAGGATATGGGTCGCCCATAGCATCGATGGCGTGAGCGCCACAGAGGGCAGCTTCATACTCGAACTCATGTCCGAATTTTTGGGCAATGGCATTCATTACAGCCACTCCTTGTTCCATGATTTCGGGACCAATACCGTCGCCCGAAAGAACGGCTATCTTCAGTTTCATTGTGCTCGACAGTTGTTATATGTGTTCTACATTGCCGTAACTGGATGCAAAATTACGAAACTTTTTGCACATTCGGCCAGTTTTTACTTTTTTTATTGCTCTATCACATTGAGCATTTTAATGGTGGCTTTGATGGCGGCTTCCGTCTGGTCGGCATCAAGGCCACGAGTACGCAGTTGTCTGCCATCTTCGCGTCGCCAAGTGATGACCGTCTGGACGAGGGCATCCGTACGGCCACCTGGGGGGATGGAAACGGCGTAGTTCTCAAGCAAGGGGAAGGTGCGATCGAGATATTCCTTGTATATTTTCCTCATAGCCTTCACGAAGGCATCATACTGTCCGTCGCCTGAGGAGTGACCTTCATATTGTACGCCGTTGATTTCAATCTTCACGTTGGCAAGAGGCTTTAGACCGTAGGCCAAAGACACCTGATAACTCACAAGCCTTACCTTGTCTTCGGCTACATCGTGCTTCAACACATCGCTGACGATGAAAGGCAGGTCATCTTGCGTCACCACCTCTTTGCGATCACCTAACTCAGTGATACGCTTCGTGACTCGCTGCGTCTGCTCTGGTGTCAGTTCCAGACCGAGTTCCTGCAGGTTGCGAGCTATATTAGCCCGTCCGCTGGTCTTCCCCATAGCATATTCACGCTTGCGTCCAAAGCGTTCCGGCACCAAGGGATTATGATAGAGCCCTCCTTTTTGGTCGCCGTCGGCATGTACGCCAGCCACTTGCGTGAAGACATTGTCGCCAATGATTGGTTGGTTGGGGGCAATAGCAATGCCACTATAGCTCTCTACAAGACGACTGATGTCGTTGAGTTTGTCTTCTTGAATATTGGTCTTTGCATTGAACTGGTCTTTCAGGATGACTTGCACACTTGAAAGCGGCGCATTGCCACAACGTTCGCCCAGACCATTGACCGTTACATGCAGCCCACGGGCACCACTCAAGGCAGCAGCCAAAGAATTGCTAACAGCCAAATCATAGTCATTATGGGCATGAAAGTCGAAGTGGGCATCAGGATAGCGTTTCATCATCTTACGGAAGTACTCTATTACCTGCAATGGATTCATGATGCCCAACGTATCAGGCAACATGAAGCGGCGGATGGGGGTGTCTATGAGAGCGTCCATTAGCTGATAGACGTACTCAGGCGAGTCTTTCATACCGCTCGACCAGTCTTCAAGATACAGATTGACGGTGATTCCACGCTGCTTGGCGTAGCTGAGCACCTGCTTGATGTCGGCAATGTGTTCCTCTGGCGTCTTGTGCAACTGCTCACGACAATGACGCAAAGAACCTTTGGCCAGCAAGTTAAGCGTCCTCACTCCTGCATCGCATATCCAGTCAACCGAAGTATGCCCATCTACGAAGCCAAGTACCTCAACGCTGTCCAATCGGTTAATCTGCCGAGCATAGCGGCAAATCATCTTCACGGCATCCATCTCACCGTCGCTAACACGAGCAGAGCCCACCTCAATGCGGTCTACATTAATGTCACGTAGCAGCATACGGGCTATCATCAACTTCTCGTGCGGCAGGAACGAAACGCTACTGGTTTGCTCACCATCGCGGAGCGTAGAATCCAGTATCTCGATAAACGGCTGGAAACCACGAACCTGATTCACTTGTTCTGCTGTTCCCATTGTTCAATCTTGTCTTTACTTCCCACCAAGAAGTCAATATCGTCGTGACCATTCATCAAACAATGCTTCTTGTAGCCGTTGATATCGAAATGCTCTGAGCGACCCGTCAATTTGTTGGTCACCGTCTGACGGGGAAGATCCACCTCGACTTCCATCTTGGGATTCTGACTGATACTCTCAAACAGCTCTTTGAGAAACTCCTCAGAGACCACAACAGGCAGCACGAAGTTGTTCAGTTCATTGTTCTTGTGAATGTCAGCAAAAAAAGAACTGATGACCACACGGAAGCCGTAACCGGCAATAGCCCATGCGGCGTGTTCGCGACTGCTTCCACTACCAAAGTTCTTTCCAGCCACAAGGATGCAGCCCCCATAGGTGGGATTGTTGAGCACAAAGTCCTTGATGGGGTGTCCGTCCTTGTCGTAGCGCCAATCGCGGAAGAGATTATCACCAAAACCCTCTTTATCCGTAGCTTTCAAAAAGCGGGCGGGTATGATCTGATCGGTGTCCACGTTCTCCAGTGGAAGGGGAACACAAGTACTGGTTATTACGTTGAATTTCTGTTTCATCTTTACATTATAGGCTACGAGGATCTGTTATTACTCCAGTTACAGCAGCTGCAGCAGCAGTCAAGGGCGAAGCAAGGATGGTACGTGCACCAGGACCCTGACGGCCTTCGAAGTTGCGGTTAGAGGTAGAGATGACGAGTTTGCCCGCAGGCACCTTATCATCATTCATAGCCAGACAAGCCGAACAGCCTGGCTGACGAATCTCAAAGCCTGCTTCAACCAGTACCTTGTCAAGTTCTTCTTCACGTATCTGACTGTCCACAGCCCAAGAACCAGGCACCAACCAGGCAATCACGTTTTCTGCTTTCTTGCGTCCCTTGACGATAGAGGCAAAGGCGCGGAAGTCTTCAATACGTCCGTTAGTACAGGCCCCAAGGAACACGTAGTCTATTTTCTTGCCCAACAACTTCTCACCGGGCTTGAAGCCCATATACTGGAGAGCTTTTGCGTCTCCCTCAGAGGACGAGGCAGAAGTCGGAATGCTTTCCGTAATTCCAATCCCCATACCGGGATTGGTGCCGTAAGTGATGCGCGGTTCAATGTCGGCAGCATCGAAGGTAAGTTCCTTGTCGAACACCGCATCATCGTCGCTCTTCAACGTCTTCCAATAACTCACGGCTTTCTCCCACTCTTCGCCCTTTGGTGCATATTCCCTGCCTTTAATATAGTTAAAGGTCGTCTCATCTGGGGCAATGAATCCACCCCGTGCCCCCATCTCAATGGAGAGGTTGCACAGCGTCAATCGTCCCTCCATAGACATCGAGCGAACAACCTCGCCGGCATATTCCACAAAGTAGCCTGTAGCACCGCTGGTAGTCAACTTTGTCATCAGATAGAGAGCGACGTCCTTTGCGGTGACGCCCCTACCCAACTGTCCGTCAATCGTGATACGCATCGATTTGGGCTTCTGCTGCAGAATACATTGCGATGCCATCACCATCTCCACTTCGCTGGTTCCTATGCCGAAGGCTACAGCCCCAACGGCACCATGAGTTGACGTATGCGAATCTCCGCAAACGATAGTCATACCTGGCAGAGAAAGCCCCTTTTCAGGCCCCACGACATGAATAATACCATTGTCTTTCGTCATCATACCATAATGCGTCAGGCCGAATTCACGAGCATTCTGTGCCAACAAATCCACCTGTTTGCGCGAAACGGGATCAGCGATGGGCTTGTCTTGATCATGAGTTGGTGTGTTGTGATCTGGCATGCAATAGATATTGCCCGGACGGAAACATTTCAAGCCACGCTGACGCATTCCATCGAAAGCCTGAGGCGACGTCACTTCATGACAGTAGAGCCTGTCAATATACAGCTGCATGGGGCCGTCGTCAACTCTCTGCACTACGTGCTTGTCCCAAATTTTGTCAAAGAGTGTGTTCATTCGCTTTTCTTGAATTTATTGATACAGTCAATATATGCTTCAACAGAGGCGGTCACGATGTCGGTGTTGGCACCAAAGCCGTAGTACATCGAACCGTTATATTCCACTTGCATGTGCACCTTACCCACATCGTCAGAACCCTTCGATATAGCCTGAATGGTGAACTCCTTCATGGTCATCGTCTTTTGGATAATCTTCTTCAGCGCCTTGATGGCAGCATCCACAGGGCCGTTGCCACTCGAGGCAGCCTCGAATTTCTGTCCGCTGATATCCAGCCCGATGCTTGCCACACTCTTCACGCCCTTACCCGTAGTCACTTGCAGGAAGTCAAGGCGCACAGCATGTTGGTCGGCAGTATCAGCACCTGCCAGCATCAGTACATCTGCATCGCTCACCTCCTTCTTCTGGTCTGCCAGTTGGAGGAAGTTCTCATAGACCTTGTCGAGCTTTTCCTCAGAGAGTTCCACCCCATTAGCATGCAGACGATACTTCAATGCAGCTCGTCCGCTACGTGCCGTCAGGAGGATGGAGTTGTCATCAATACCCACGTCCTTCGGGTCCATGATTTCATAAGTCTGCACATTTTTCAGTACTCCATCTTGATGGATACCGCTCGAATGCGCAAAGGCATTTCTGCCCACCACCGCCTTGTTAGGTTGCACAGGCATGTTCATTAACGACGACACCATTCTACTTGTGGGATAAATCTTGGTAGTGTTGATGTTAGTGTCAATGTTGATACCCTTATGACACTTCAGTATCATCGCAATCTCTTCAAGCGACGTGTTGCCTGCACGCTCACCTATACCGTTGATCGTCACCTCCACCTGACGGGCGCCATTCAGCACACCTTCGAGGGTGTTGGCTGTAGCCATTCCCAAATCATTATGACAATGGGTGGAGATAATGGCTTTGTCGATATTGTCTACGTGCTCCATCAGATAGCGAATCTTCCCGCCAAACTCGTCGGGCAAGCAATAGCCCGTCGTGTCAGGAATATTTACCACCGTTGCACCAGCCTCAATGACGGCCTCAATCACCTGTGCCAGATAGGCATTCTCCGTGCGACCAGCATCCTCAGCGTAGAACTCCACGTCTTCCACATATTTCTTGGCATACTTCACCGCCCTCACGGCTCGCTCAATGATTTCCTCGCGTGTACTATTAAATTTATAATGAATGTGTGAATCACTCGTTCCGATACCCGTGTGAATACGCTTGCGCTTGGCATACTTCAATGCATCAGCGGCTACGTCGATGTCTCGCTCCACAGCACGTGTCAGCGCGCAGATAGTAGGCCACGTCACGTTCTTGGAAATCTCAATCACACTATTGAAGTCTCCCGGCGACGAAATGGGGAAACCGGCTTCAATCACATCAACGCCCAACTGTTCCAACGCCTTGGCCACTTGAATTTTCTCAACCGTATTCAACTGACAACCTGGCACCTGCTCGCCGTCGCGAAGCGTCGTGTCGAAAACAAATAATCTGTCACTCATACTTTTTACACCTAAAAGAATTACTAAAAATATTGGGGCTGCAAATATACACCTTTTCGTCGTAACAAACAAATAATTCGTCAAGAATTTACAATAACCTCTAATCTTTACCCCAGTTACTGCATAAAATTGCAATTTCACAACTACAACCCCCGCTCTTTCTTATTTAAATTAGCACAGTTTCGACAAAAACCGCAAATGTATAAATACGCGTTTTCTGTATATTCTACCAAAGTTTTTTGCTGGACATCATGAACGCAGGGTGAAAAGAAACAGGAGACGACTACCCTAAGGCGTCGTCTCCCGTTAGATTATTACAGATGCAAGATTACATGTTAGGCAGCTCCAGCCACTTCACATAGCAGAAGTCCTGACGGTGAGGCAGGTTCTTGTTCTTAGGATACATACGAACGGCACTCTTGTACTGGCCAGCCTGCTTGGGAGAAAGCAAAGCCTCGAAGGTGTAGTTGTTGCCATCCTTGGAAACCATCTTCAATGGTTCAACGCTGTAGATATGCTCTTCGCCATCCTTGTTGACGTAAACGTTGATTTTCTCAAGACCAATGGCGTCATCAAGTCCCTGCTCATTGATGACATAGCGCAGCGTGTACTTCTGTCCCGTCTCGATACCACCTGAGGGGAAGTCCCACTCAGCGCTTACAACATTGATTGCATCCCAACGCTCAGCCACCGTTTCCTTCCACTGGGCAATCTCCTTGGCCAGCTGGTTGTTGTTCTTGGAAATCTCGGCAAAGCGCTTGGCCTCCTTCGTATAGAACTTCGAATAGTAGTCGTCGAGCTGACGCTTCATCGTGTAGTGAGGAGCAATCTGTGCAATCGAATTCTTGATGACCTTGATCCAGCCCTCAGAGATTCCCTTCTTGTTCTTCTTATAGTAAAGAGGAACAATCTCGTTCTCCAGCAGGGAGTAGATCGTGGCAGCATCGAGCTGATCCTGATAGCCCTGATTCTGATAGGTACGCTTCTCGGTAAGAGCCCAACCGGCACCCTCACGATAGCCTTCAAGCCACCAACCGTCTTTCACGGAGAGGTTGACGACGCCATTCATCTCGGCTTTCTCACCAGATGTACCCGAAGCCTCCAGCGGGCGAGTAGGGGTGTTCATCCAGATGTCAACTCCACTCACGAGGCGGCGAGCCAGCAGGAAGTCGTAGTCCTCAAGGAAGATAATCTTGCCGAGGAACTCGGGACGCTGTGAAATCTCGAAGATTTTCTTGATGAGACCCTGTCCTGCGCCATCGGCGGGGTGAGCCTTACCAGCAAAGAGGAAGATAACGGGACGCTCGGGATCGTTGACAATCTTCGACAGACGCTCGAGATCGGTGAACAGCAGATGAGCACGCTTGTAGGTAGCGAAGCGACGGCAGAAGCCGATAACCAATGCGTTAGGATTTACGCGGCTCAACAGATTCACCACACGCGAGGGATCACCCTGATTCTTCAGCCAGGTATCGCGGAACTGCTCCTTGATATAGTCGAAGAGCTTATTCTTCAATCCCATGCGGGTAGCCCAGATTTCCTCATCGGGCACATTGTAGATAGCCTCCCAGATCTTCTGGTTCGACTGGTCGCTCATAAACTCCTTGTCGAAATACTTCTCATAGAGCTGACGCCACTCGTTGGCAGCCCAAGTTGGGAAGTGAACACCATTGGTGACATAGCCCACGTGGTTCTCCTCGGGGAAGTACCCGCTCCAGATAGACGAGAACATCTTCTGGCTGACCCATCCGTGCAGCTTCGACACGCCATTAACCTCCTGACAGGTGTTGCAAGCAAAGGTCGACATGCAGAACTTCTCTCCGTGATCATCGGGATTGGTACGTCCCATACCGATGAACTCGTCCCAAGAGATACCCAGCTTCTGGGGATAGCCACCCATATACTTGCCAAAGAGTCCTTCGTCGAAGTAGTCGTGACCTGCAGGAACAGGAGTATGAACGGTATAGAGACCGCTTGCGCGAACCAGCTCCATAGCCTGATTGAAACTCAGGCCCTCGTCGATATAGTCACACAGACGCTGTAAGTTGCAGAGTGCAGCGTGACCCTCGTTGCAATGATAGATTTCCTTCTTAATACCAAGTTTCTTCAGTGTCAGCACGCCACCGATACCCAGCAGAATTTCCTGCTTCAGACGGTTCTCCCAATCACCACCATAAAGGGTGTGGGTGATGGGCTTATCGAACTCAGAGTTCATTTCGTTGTCGGTATCAAGCAGATAGAGCTTGATGCGACCCACGTTGACTACCCAAACATAGGCATGAACCTGATAGTTGGTATAGGGAACGTCGACCACCACAGGATTACCCTCAGCATCCAACACTCGCTCGATGGGCAGAGAGTTGAAGTTCTGGGCCTCGTACTTGGCAATCTGCTGTCCTTCCATAGACAGGCTCTGTGTGAAATAGCCGAAACGATAGAGGAAGCCCACAGCCACCATATCGACGTTTGAGTCAGAAGCCTCTTTCAAATAGTCGCCAGCCAGCATGCCCAGACCACCCGAGTAAATCTTCAAGGCTGAGTGCATACCATACTCCATTGAGAAGTAGGCCACTGAGGGGCGATTCTTGTCAGGCTCAACATCCATGTAGGCACGGAAATGGTTATAAACATTCTTGATGCGCTTCATCAATGCCTTATCCTTGATAATATCGTCCTTGCGTGTATGGCTCAGGCGCTCAAGAAGCATCACAGGATTATGCTTCACGTCGTGATAGAGCTCAGGATCAAGGTCGCGGAACAAGTCACGGGCCTCGAAGTTCCATACCCACCACAGGTTGTGGGCAATCTCATCGAGACACTTCAGTTCTTCGGGAAGGCTCGATTTCACGGTCAACTCTTTCCATTGTGGATTGTTGACATAGTCAGCTTTGATTTTCATAATTCTTCTTTTTTGCCTCCTTGCTTCGGAGGTTGGGGTCAGAACAGACGTTCACTTCCCCTAGTTAAATTAATATTATTTTTGTATTGAAGATTCTTTCTTCTTCCAAAGACTTACTCCTCGGTCCTCTTGGCGGCTCGCCTTAGAGCAATGTCGTAAGCCTCATAGTAGTATTTGATAAATTCCTTCCAAAGGGCCTTCTTCGACAGGTCGCCAGCTTGCTTGCGACACTTCTCTATTTCCTTGTCCGTCAGGTTGGAGTAATAGGAAACAGCATCCTTGATCATGTCGGCCACTTCTGAGTAATTGTAATCGGTGCGGTGAATCACCTTGACACCATCGGTAATGCGACCCTCGTGTCCAAACTCCTTGTTAGCCCAGCGACCGAAGCCAGCCAAATCGGTAGTGATGCAAGGCACCTTGAATGCGATGGCCTCCAGCGGTGTGTAGCCCCACGGCTCATAATAGGAGGGATAGATACAGAGGTCGTTGCCCAGCACCACATCATAATAGTTGAGGTTCAGGATTCCGTCGTTGCCGTCGAGATAGCAGGGCAGGAAAATCACTTTCACCTTGTCGTCAAGACGATTGTGCATATCATAGAACTTCATCATGTTGAGCACGTTGTCGTGGCCCATGTTGTGCAGCCAGTGGGTCACCTGAGGAACTTCCAATGGAGTGTTCCACACTCTGGGCGGCACACTCGAGAGTCGCTCTTTCAGATCTTCACGGGGTTCACCCACCCATCCAGGCACGACGATGAAGGCTAACACCTCTTTCTTCAGGTCACGATCGCGCAACAAGCGGTTCATTGCCTCAATAAACACATCGATACCCTTATTGCGGAACTCATAACGCCCAGAGGTAGAGACAATCAGCGTGTCGTCGTCAAAATTCTTGCCTATCAAGGCACTTGCCACCTCCAGCATCTTTCTCCTGGCCAACTTGCGCTTTCGGCCAAAGACTTGTGGCTTGGGCACGAAGCTGTCATCGAAACCATTGGGCAGCACCACGTCTACGGGCTTGTCCAACAGTTCCACGCACTCATTGGCAGTAATCTCGCTCACGGTCGTAAAGCAGTCTACGTTCCAGGCAGTCTGCTTCTCAATAGAGTGCTTCGACTGCATGTTAAGTTCTTCGGCCATTTGGTCGCCGTTGTAGGCGAAAAGATAGTCATATAGCGGCTTTTGGTTACCGGCTATCGAGCGACCAATGCTTGTGGCATGAGTTGTGAAGATGGTGGCAATCTCAGGCACCTTATTATTAATATATAAAGCGCCAAGCCCGCACATCCATTCGTTGGCGTGATAGACCACCTTCGGCTTACTGCCATCTCCAGCTATCAGCCATTTGTAGATGTTCTCCACCACCAGTCCGGCAGCATAGGAGAACATGGAAGCCTCATCATAGTCACCATAGGCATGCAACGAATCTACCTGATATTCTTCCCACAACCAGGTGTAGATTTCATTCTTCTGAGCGAAGAGAGGCTTGAAGTCGACGAGTACGGCAATGGGATTACCCGGAACGAGCCAGCGGCCCATTCTGAAGTTCAGGCCGTTCTCCTTGTTCTCGGCCATCCAATCGTCGATAAAATCCAAATCTCCGAAGACAAACTTTTCCTCCTGAAAATAAGGGCATTCTTTTCCTTGCCAAATATCAGGTCCAATAAAAACAATCCTATCTTTAAAATTCTCTTGGAGTGTCTTTGCCCGAGTGGACAAAACAGTGTAGATACCACCTACCTTATTACAAACCTCCCAGCTCGACTCAAAGATATAATCTGGAATTAACTGCTTTTTTACCATTGTATTTGTTTATAAACGGCTGCAAAGTTACAAAAAAAATAAGAAAAGAATGTAATTCTATGGTATTTTTTTCTCATTTACGGCTAAAATTGATTTATATTTATTACCTTTGTAAACAAAAAAGCAAAGTAATGAAAAAAAAATGGTTAGTTGCCCTTTTGGTGGGTGTTATACAAACGGTCACAGCCCAAACTACCACCCTACCCTTCAAGGGTTATCTGGAGAACAAGGAGTTCGATATTTACCTACGCATTAACTTCTACGACAAGGACATACAAATACCTGGCCAGGATTATTACGGCAACCTGCCCGGCTATCTGGGGAAGGTAAACAACCCATTCTGCTGGGTTTTCGCCGAAGCCGAAATGACGTCAGATAAAGAGGCCACCCTCTCTGTAGTCAACGATTATGGCTCTGAAGACCTCACCGCCACGCTCGTCTGCAAGGATGACTCCACTTTCGTACTGCGTCAGGGTTCAGGCAGCAGCATTAAGATTCCACGCGACAGAAAGTGGTTCAAATTGCCCAAGAACATTGAGTTTAAGCGGAGGTAAATCCATGCTTTTTATATTATTTAAGATGTAAATGTCCCAATTATTTACGGAATTATCGTATCTTTGCACACTAATTCATTAACAAGAACACCAAAACAATGTTCAGCAAAGAAACTTATATTCGGCGACGTGCCGAACTGAAACGCATGTTGGGCTCCGGACTCGTCCTGCTGCCCGGTAACAACGAGGCTCCCTCCAACTATTCGGCCAACGGCTATGCTCCGTTCCGTCAGGATTCTACTTTCCTATATTTCTTCGGTCAACACCGCGATGGACTCGTGGGAGTGATTGACATTGACAACGACCGCGAGTTGCTCATCGGCGACGACATCGACATCGAAGACATCGTCTGGATGGGTTTTGTGCCCAGCGTGAGCGACCTTGCACGAGAGGTGGGCGTAGGAGTGACGGCTCCGATGAAGCAACTGACCACCGTTATTGACAACGCCAAGAAGGCCGGACAGTCCATTCATTTCCTGCCCCCCTATCGGCACGACACCAAAATCATGCTGATGGACCTGCTGGGCATTCATCCCTCGCAACAGAAGGAGGCTGCCTCAGTAGACCTTATCAAGGCCGTCGTGAAGCTGCGTTCCACCAAGGAGCTGCAGGAGATTCACGCTATCGAGCTGGCTTGCAATGTGGGCTATGAGATGCACACCAAAGCACAGAAGTTGATTGCCCCAGGCGTGACGGAACGCTACGTGGGTGGTCAGGTCGACGGGATGGCCCGCTCGCTGTCCCAGGGAGTCAGCTTTGCCACTATTTTCACCCAGCACGGAGAGATTATGCACGGCTCGCCCAGTGATGCACCCCTCGAAGCAGGCCGTCTGGCCCTGTGCGATGCAGGCTGCGAGCTCAACGACTATTGCTCTGACAACACCCGCACGATGCCCGTCAGCGGAAAATTCACGCAGAAGCAACGCGACATCTACCGTATCGTGGAAGAGTGTCACGACTACGTGCTCGAAGTGGCCAAGCCCGGTGTGAAATATGCCGACGTGCACTTTGCCGTATGCCGATTGATGACGGAGCGCCTGAAGGAAATAGGCTTAATGAAGGGTGACACCGACGAGGCCGTTCATGCTGGAGCACATGCGATGTTCCTTCCCCACGGATTGGGCCACATGATGGGTATGGACGTTCACGATATGGAAGGACTCGGACAGATTTACGTGGGCTTCGATGACGAAACCCGTCCCAATCTGGAGCAGTTCGGCACCAATTGCCTTCGTATGGGTCGCCGACTGGAACCGGGCTTTGTGGTCACCGACGAACCGGGTATCTACTTCATTCCCCACCTCATCGACCTGTGGCGCTCGGAGAAGCATTGTGCCGACTTCCTCAACTTCGACCTGCTGGAGCAGTATAAGGACTTCGGCGGCATTCGTATTGAGGACGACCTGCTGATTACCGAAGGCGGTTGCCGCTTCCTGGGCCACCACCGTATTCCCTACCACGTAGAAGAACTGGAGGAGTATATGAGTTAAGGGAAAGATCAACGAAACTAACAAACTATAAAATAATAAAAAAAGAGATGAAGAAATTGTTTTCTATCGCACTCCTCGCCATAATGGCCATCGGCGTGCAGGCAGAGGAAAAAGACTCTGCCAAATCAAACAAACCTGTATTCACTACCATCAAGGAGATTCCCGTCACCTCGATGAAGGATCAGAACCGTAGTGGCACCTGCTGGGACTACTCGACCCTCAGTTATTTCGAGGCAGAAATTCTGAAGGCCACAGGCAAGAAGTATGACCTTTGCGAGAGCTTCGTAGCCAACAAGACCTACATGGATCGTGCCATCCAGGTGGTACGTTATCACGGCGACTGCCAGTTCTCACAGGGTGGTAGCGCCGAGGACGTGCTCGCCACGCTGAAGACGTGGGGCATCTGTCCCGAAGGCGCTATGCCATTCCCTGGCTCACTCTACGGCGACTCACTCAACAACTTCAACGAGTTCTTCTCGCTCCTGGAGCCCTACGTGGCTGCTATTGCCAAGAGCTCGGCAAAGAAAATCAGCAACCAGTGGAAGGTGGGCTTACAGGGCATTCTCGATGCATATCTTGGCGCATGCCCAGAAGAATTTTTCTACGAGGGCAAGAAGTATACCCCGAAATCATTCATGCACTCTCTGGGCATCAACCTCGATGACTATGTCTCCATCACCAGCTACACACACCACCCATTCTACACGGCATTCGCCGTTGAGGTGCAGGACAACTGGCGCTTCCCACTGTCCTACAACCTACCTATGGATGAGATGATGCGCATCATCGACAACGCCCTCGATAAAGGCTACACTATTGCTTGGGGCGGCGATGTGAGCGAGGACGGCTTCACTCGTCAGGGTCTGGCCTATGCTGTCGACGGTAAGGCAGCACAGAGCCTTCGTGGCAGCGATATGGCCCGCTGGCTCAAGCTGGCAGCAGCCAAGAAGCGTGACATCATCGATTCACTGGGCTGCAACGTTCCCGAGCTGGTTCCCACTCAAGAAATGCGTCAAGAGCGTTTTGACAACTGGGAACTGACCGACGATCACGGCATGCACATCTTCGGTCTGGCAAAGGACCAGAACGGCAAAGAATACTATATGGTGAAGAACTCGTGGGGCGAGGCAGGCGAATACAAGGGCGTGTGGTACATGACCAAAGCCTTCATAGCCGCCAACACGATGGACTATCTTGTCAACAAGAATGCCATCCCCAAGGACATCCGCAAGAAGTTAGGCATCTGATGATAAAATGAATTCAAAATGGAATCAAGAACTCATCACACCCGAGCGACAGCAGGCGGCTAAGGAACTGGCCGAGAAGATTGGCATGAGTCCCATCATGGCCCATCTGCTTATTCGCAGAGGCATCAGGACGGAGAGCGCCGCAAAGCGTTTCTTCCGTCCCATGCTGAGCGAACTGATAGACCCGTTCCTGATGAACGATATGGACGTTGCCGTAGACCGTCTTAACGACGCGATGGGGCGCAAGGAGCGCATCATGGTGTATGGCGACTACGACGTTGACGGCTGCACAGCCGTCGCCTTGGTCTACAAGTTCCTGCAACAGTTCTACTCAAATATTGAGTACTACATTCCCGACCGCTACGAAGAGGGTTACGGCATCAGCAAGAAAGGACTTGACTATGCCGCCTCTGTTGGTGTGAAATTAATCATCGTGCTCGACTGTGGCATCAAGGCTGTTGAGGAGATAGCCTACGCCAAGACGTTAGGCATTGATTTTATTATCTGCGACCACCACGTGCCCGACGATGAACTGCCGGATGCGGTGGCCATATTAAACCCCAAGCGAGAAGACTCCACCTATCCTTTCAAAGACCTGTGCGGCTGTGGCGTGGGCTTCAAGTTCATGCAGGCCTTTGCCAAGAACAACGGCATCCCCTTCTCGCAACTCATTCCCTTGCTCGACTTCTGCGCTGTCAGCATAGCTGCCGACATCGTCTCGGTGATGGGCGAGAACCGCATCCTTGCCTTCCACGGGCTGAAACAACTCAACCAGAACCCCTCAGTGGGCCTGAAGAGCATCATCGAGATATGCGGACTGACAGGACGTGACCTCACAATGAGCGACATCGTCTTCAAGATTGGCCCGCGAATCAACGCCTCGGGACGTGTGCAAAACGGCACCGAGACCGTTGACCTACTGGTGGAGCGTGATTTCCAAAAGGCGTTGGCCGTTGCAGCGCATATCAACGAATACAACGAACAGCGCAAGGACATCGATAAGCAGATGACCGAAGAGGCCAACCAGATTGTAGAGAAGCTGGAGAGCCAGGAACATCAACCAGCCATCGTGCTCTACGACGAGAACTGGACTAAAGGCGTGGTTGGTATTGTTGCCTCGCGACTGACAGAAATCTACTACCGACCCACCGTTGTCCTTACCCGTTCAGGCGACATAGCCAGCGGATCGGCCCGCAGTGTGGCCGGTTACGACATTCACGACGCTATCAAGTCATGCCGCGATCTGCTGACCAACTTCGGCGGACACACCTATGCCGTAGGGTTGTCGATGCCAGTGGAGAACGTAAATGAATTCCGCCGCAGGTTCCAGCAATACGTCAGCGAGCACATCCACCCCGAACAGACCGAGGCGATGCTTGAAATAGAAGCCGTCATCGACTTCAAGGACATCACCAAGAAGCTGCACAGCGACCTGCGCAAACTGGCTCCCTACGGGCCAGACAACGAGAAGCCTCTGTTCTGCACCCGCAACGTCTTCGACTACGGTACCTCGAAGGTGGTAGGCAAGCAACAAGAGCATATCAAACTGGAGTTGGTCGACTCGCGTTCGTCGAACGTGATGAATGGCATAGCCTTCGGACAGAGCGCCTCCGCTCGCTATATCAAGTCGAAGCGCTCGTTCGACATCGTTTATACGATAGAGGAGAACATCTACAAGCGAGGCGAGGTGCAGTTACAAATAGAGGGAATCAAGCCTTCTTTAAATGAAGAATGATGAATGAAGAATGAAGAATTTGCAACCGCTTTACTCTTCAATTTTAAAAAAATACTGGGGCTACGATGATTTCCGCGGCATTCAGCGCGAAATCATCGAGTCCATCAGTACAGGCCACGACACGTTGGGCTTGATGCCTACGGGAGGAGGCAAGAGTATCACCTTTCAGGTGCCCGCCTTGATAATGGAGGGCACCTGTGTGGTTATCACACCACTCATCGCCCTGATGAAAGACCAGGTGCAGAACCTACGGCGAAGGGGTATCCGGGCAGCAGCCATCTATTCGGGCATGAATCACGATGAAATGCTGTCCATACTCGAAAACGCCGTGTTCGGTGCGGTGAAGTTGCTCTACGTATCGCCCGAACGACTGTCCACCGAACTTTTCCGCACCAAGTTGCGCCACATGAAGGTGAGCTTCATTTGCGTCGACGAAGCCCATTGCATCAGCCAATGGGGCTACGACTTCCGTCCCAGCTACCTGCAGATAGCCGACATTCGGAGCGACCTGCCCGACATCCCCATTCTCGCCCTCACCGCAACGGCCACTCCCCAAGTGGTCGACGACATTCAGGATCGGCTACAGTTCAGACAGCGCTGCGTATTCCGCATGAGCTTCGAGCGCAAGAACCTCGCCTACGTCGTACGCTACGCAAACGACAGGATCGCACAACTCATCCACATTCTCAACAATGTACCGGGCTCAGCCATCGTCTATGCCCGCAGTCGTCAGCGCACCAAGGAGTATGCCAAACTGTTGAATGCCGCAGGGCTCAACGCCACCTTCTTTCACGCAGGACTCGACAACGCCGAGAAAGACCGCCGTCAATCGGCCTGGCAGCGCGACGAGGTGCGCATCATGGTAGCTACCAATGCTTTCGGTATGGGCATTGACAAGCCCGACGTGCGTCTAGTGGCCCACATCGACTGCCCCAACAGCATCGAGGCCTACTTCCAGGAGGCAGGCCGTGCGGGGCGAGACGGAAAGAAAGCCTATGCCGTGCTGATTTGCAACAAAAGCGACATGGCCAAGTTGCAGAAGCGCATCGATGACACCTTCCCAGATAAGGACTATATCCGCGACGTCTACGACCATCTGGCCTATTTCTTCGAAGTGGGTGTAGGCTCTGGCTACAACGCCACCTTCGAGTTCCCGCTGGACAAGTTCTGCTACACCTATGAATACTTCCCCATTAAGACCAATTCTGCGCTGAAGGTGCTCGATCGTGCGGGCTACATCGAATACACCGAGGAACAGGACTGTCAGGCGCAGGTGATGTTCACACTGGAACGCGACAACCTCTATCTGTTGAAAAACGTCACGCCCAACGAAGACCGCATCATCGTAGCCCTGTTGCGCTGCTACAGCGGACTATTCATCGACTTCCAGTATATCGACGAGGCCCTGCTGTCCAAGGTTACGGAACTACCCCTCCATGAGGTCTATCAAACGCTAAAGGGGCTGGCCATGCGAAACATCATCCGCTTCATTCCCCAAAAGCGCACGCCAATAATCCGCTATTTACAACGACGTGAGGAGTCACGCCACCTGCAGTTCCCGCCCGCCGCTTACGAGGAATTGAAGGAGCGCTTTCAGGAGCGTATCAAGGCCATGCAGGACTATATAGACAACGACCACGTCTGCCGCAGTCGGCAGTTGCTCCGCTATTTCGGCGAGTACAACTCCCACGAGTGCGGGCAATGCGACGTGTGTCTGGCTCACAAGAACGAGCGGGTTGCCGACGCACGCCAGCAGTTGCTGGCCTTATTGTCCGATAAGAAGCCCCATTCTTTATCCGAACTCTACACCTTACACCTCCCCGTGACTGCCGTCGACCGAGTGCTTCAGGAGCTCATAAACGAAGAAACCATCGTCAACGACGATGGTCTCATCTCTCTTTCCTAATCCTTTCGTTTGTCCACATATTTGTAGTCGCTCCCATACTTGTGGCGAGGGAAAACAAACATGTCGTCCGTAATGCCGCCCGACTTGAAGTTGCTCACATTGACGGTGGTCCAGAAGAACGCCACCTTGATTTTCAGCGTTTTCGGAGCCAGTGTCTTGCGATCGACCACCGCCTTCACCTCCTTGATGCTACCCTTTGCCTTCTTTTTCTGCTTCAGCGTCAGCAGCAATCCGTCGGGGTCTTCAGCAATATGATAGGTGAAGTCGTCGAGCGAAAACTTGAACTTGCCCGAATACTTGTCCTTCTTGTCCGAGTTGGCCTGATGTATCTCAATGGTCTTCTTCTTCCTGTAGACCATATAGGCGGTGATGCCGTCGTTCCAGGTATCCACTCGTTCATCTGTAAACCGCTGCTTCTTTCCCTTGAAACAGATAGAGCCGTGGGTCTTGTAGATATGAACAATATTTACATCGTAGGTAAGGCTCGATCCCTGTGGGCCGAACACCTGGTTGTAAGCTTTGTCAAAGATGCGCCTGGCTTGTCGTGCGTTTGGGCTATCATCCTGTGCTCCTGCCGCCAAAACCAACAGGAGCATAACAATCAAAGTAATGCTCTTTTTCATTTCGGCTGCAAAGGTAAGAAAAAAAAGTGAGACCACGCTCACTTTCTTCATTTATTCAATGCATTGTAGAATAAAATCGACTGCGCCGTTGATGCCGTACCGCTTCACGTTGAGTGCCAGGTCATAGTTTCGTGCATCGGTCCAATCGCTGCCGGTATAGGTCTTCGTGTAGAGCTCGCGCGAGTAGTCGTTATCCACTATCATAGCGGCTGCATCGGCCTCGTCAAGCCCGAATTTCTCTACTATACGGCGCTTGCGTGTCGCATCGTCGGCGTGGACGAAGATTTTCAGCGCATTCGGATGGTTGCGGAAAATATGGAAACCACAGCGACCCACCAGCACACACGACTCCTGAGAGGCAATCTGCTTGATGGCTTCGGCCTGTGCGTCGAACAGCTTATGCGAGGTCTGGTCTTGCTCCTTTCCATCATATTCCACTCCCGACATATACGAGCGATAGAACTGTGTGAAGTCGTCGCGCCACAGCGGGTTTCGAGCCTCAATCTTCTCCATCGCGTTTTCTACTACGCAGAAACGGCTGGCCACCTCGTTCAGTATTTGCTTATCAAGCAACTTGACACCAAGACGTCGCGCCAACTCTGCTCCAATCTCGTGGCCACCTGTGCCAAACTGGCGACTAATAGTGATGACAAATCTCTCTTGTTTATTCATATCGGTTAGACTTTTAGTTACTATTCTTTGTCGCAAAGATACGAATAATAATTGAATTAGCCAAGATTTCCCGCTATTTTTTCAACATATTTTACTACACCACTCATGGAGGTAAGATTACTGCTTTCTGCTGCGGGGGGAAGAGGATAAGACTTATTCTCCCCTAAGCTCCGCCAATCTGCTGCGATAGGCTTTGCGTAGGCGACGGATGGCCCGATCACGAATCTGGCGGACACGCTCGCGCTTCAGGTTCATGTCGTCGGCAATCTCTTGCATTGTCTGGTGGTCTTTGTTGATACCGAAGTAAGACTCCACCACTTGCGTCTCACGCTCATCCAGATGGCGAAGGGCATACTCCACTGCACTCTCTATCGCGCTACTGTATGTCCGCTCGTCGGCCAAGGGTGAATTGGCATCTACCAATACCGAGAGCAGGCTCACGTTGGTCTTCGAGCCCAACGGAGCATCCACCGAACGTGTCTGCCCGTCCTTTCGGCTCTCAGCCCTTCTTTCCCCGCTCTCCACTTTCAGCGCCTTCTCTATCTGCTGGCGCACGAAGACCACTGCATAGTTGACAAAGCGGAGGCCACGTTCACCGTCGAATTTCGACGCAGCCTTCATCAGTCCTATGTTACCCTCGCTCACCAGGTCTTCCATCGCCAGCCCTTTGCCCTGATATTGGCGAGCTATCGACACGACGAAGCGCAGATTAGCCTCAATAAGCTTGTTCAAGGCACTGTCGTCGCCCGCCTTGATACGGGCAGACAAGCGACGTTCCTCCTCTTCGCTAAGCAGCGACTCGCGTCCTATCTCGTCGAGATATAGATTCAGTTTATTATCTTCCATAGCAGTAATGTGTTAGGTTAGCTTGCCTTGATCACCTAAGTAGGAATCCTTGAAGCCAAGGAAATAGAGCACGCCATCGAGCCCGATGGTGTTGATTGACTGCTTGGCGTTGGCCACCACACGCGGCTTTGCGTGGAAGGCGATGCCCAGTCCAGCCTCGCTGATCATCGGCAGGTCGTTGGCACCGTCGCCTACGGCAATGGTCTGAGCCAGGTTCACCTTCTCCACCTGTGCAATCAGCTTCAGCAATTCAGCCTTGCGGTGTCCGTCTACGATTTCGCCCACGTAGCGACCAGTCAGTTTGCCGTTCTCGTCTACTTCCAACTCGTTGGCGTAGACATAGTCGATGCCGTATTTCCTTTGCAGGTATTCGCCGAAGTAAGTGAACCCACCGCTCAGGATGGCAATCTTGTAGCCACAACGCTTCAGAATAGTCATTAGTCGGTCCACACCCTCGGTGATGGGCAGGTGTTCTGCGATGTCCTGCATCACGCTCACGTCCAGTCCCTTCAGCAGTGACACCCTCCGCGTAAAACTCTCCTTGAAGTCTATCTCGCCCCTCATGGCACTCTCCGTGATAGCCTTCACCTCGGCCCCCACGCCCGCACGCTCTGCCAGTTCGTCGATACATTCCGTCTGGATGAGCGTCGAATCCATATCAAAGCAGATGAGACGGCGCATGCGGCGGAACATGTCATCGAGCTGTAGCGAGAAGTCGATGCCCAGCTCTGCCGACATCTTCATCAACTGTGCCTGCATCTGCTGCTTGTCTTTAGGTTCGCCACGCAGCGAGAACTCTATGCAAGCCCTTACGTGCTTGGCCGGATTCTTGATGCTCTTACGTCCCGTCATGCGGCGGATGGCGTCGATGTTGAACCCTTGGTCTGCAATGACCCGTGTGGCCGCAGCAATCTGCCGCGCCTCCAGTTCGCGCCCCATCACCATGAGGATGTAGCGATTCTTACCTTGATGTGTGACCCACTCCTCGTACTCGTTGTCACCAATGGGAGAGAACCCGATGTTCACGCCAAGCTCCGTCGCCTTAAACAGCAGTTCCTTCATCACCTGGCCGCTGTGCATCTCGTCCATGCGAATCAGAATGCCAAGCGACAGGGTGGAGTGAATGTCAGCCTGTCCAATATCGAGAATCTGTGCATCATACTTGGCCAGGATGCCCATAATGGAAGCCGTCAGTCCTGGCCGGTCTTGTCCCGTGATGCGCACGAGTATCTGTTCTTTCTTGTTGTTTTGTTCCATGATTAGTCTTATAGAATGTGAATGATTTCTTGTAGAGAAGTGACTTCGAAGGTGACGGGATTGGGTGCTGGATAGTCGGGATAGCGGTTGAAGTAGATGGTGTCCAGTCCCGCGTTCTTGGCCCCCATGATGTCGGTGTTAAAGTTGTCGCCTATCATGATGGTGGTTTCGGGAACGGCCTTCGACACACGCAGAGCATAGTCGAAATAGCCTTTTGCCGGCTTGTTCACGCCAGCATCCTCGCTCAGGATGACCGTGTCGAAGTAGTCCGTCAGTCCGCAGGCCGCCAGTTTCTTGTACTGCACCTCGTGAAAACCGTTACTGGTCATGTGCATGCGATAGCCCCGCTGGCGCAGATGGTCCATCAACTCGTGTGCCCCGTCGACTACGCCGGGCTTGCTTGAACAATAATCCAGAAACACGTCGCCCACCTCAAGGCAGAAGTCCACCGTAGGCTCCAACCCCTTGCCGAGCGACAGCGGTCGTCTGAATCGCTCCACGATAAGGTAATCACGCGTTATCTCACCTTTTGAATAGCGTGTCCACAGGTCGATATTCGTGCGCCAGTAGTCGTCATAGAACACCTGCGGGTCACTGAAAAAGCGTCCCAGCTGGAAGTGTTCAAACAATTCTCCCAGTGCTATCACCGCATTGCCGTGAGTATCGTAGAGCGTGTCATCGAAGTCGATGAATAGGTCTTTATATTGTTTCATTGGGCTGCAAAGATACGAAATAATTTTGAAATAAACATGAATTGTTGGTGGTTTGAAGAATTATTAGTACTTTTGCGCGCAATTTATGAGAAAAAGGAAATATGTTTGGCTGCTGATGGGTTGCTGTCTCACCGTGAAGGGACAAGCGCAGACCAATGTGATTCAGCGTGAAGACACCCTAAGCGAAGTGACCATCACCTCACGTTCAGCACAAAAACGAGTGGCCGAAGTGCAGATAGGCGTCGAGAAGGTTGAGATAGCCACGCTGGCCAAGATGCCTGCACTCTTCGGCGAGAAAGACATCATCAAGAGCTTACAGCTGCTGCCTGGCGTAAAGAGCGAGAGCGACGCTACGGGCGGCTATCAGGTCAGGGGAGGCACCGCCTCACAGAACCTGATTCTTCTCGACGGGGCTACGGTCTACAATGCCGGCCACCTGATGGGACTCTTCTCCACCTTCAACGATGATGCGCTGAGCAACGGCTCGCTCTACAAGGGACTGGTGCCCGCTCAACTTGGTGGCGGCACATCTTCGGTCTTCGACATCGACACCCGTCCTGGTGACATGCACGACTATCACTATGGCGGCACCATCGGACTGCTCTCGGCCAAGGTCGTGGCCGAAGGCCCTATTAAAGACAACAGCTCGTCATTTCTCTTTGCTGGACGCCGCTCCTATCTCGACCTATTCCTGAAGACCACGAAGGACTACCGAAACAACACCCTCCACTTCTACGATGCCAACCTACGGCTCAACTTCCGTCTCTCCGACAACGACCGCCTGGCGCTCTCCCTGTTCTGTGGACGCGACAACATGGGGCTCGACGGGGTGATGGACATGTTATGGGGCAACATGACGGCGACGGCCAACTGGCTCCACACCTTCAACGACCAACACTATGCCAACACACAACTCATCTATAGCGACTTTCTAAGCGACGTGGGCATCGACATTCTCAACATCCACTACACCATGAAGGGCTACATCCGCCATGCCACTCTGCGCCACCAACAGTCTCAAAAGCTCAGAGGTGGCCACCAACTGAACTATGGGCTGGAGACCACCTACCTGCAGCTACAGTCGGCTGAGTGGGACATCAACCTACTGCACCAGCGCGAGAAGCGCAACGCCTGGACGTCGGCCCTCTGGCTCAACGACGACTGGCAGCTCAGCCCCCGCCTTGCCCTCTCCGCAGGTCTGCGCCTTCACCACTTCTCGGTGCTGGGCAATGCTCCCTATTACTCGCTCGACGCCGACGGCAACATCCTTGAGACCTTCCATCCCAAGGGCGTGGTGAAGACCTACGCCGACGTGGAACCACGTTTCAGCCTGAAGTGGAACCTCAGTCAGTTGCACAGCCTCAAGTTGGGCTACAGCCGCACCTCGCAGGACATCCACGCCATTCGCGGCAGCTCCATGTCCATGCCTTTCGACCGCTACACCATGACCAGCAACCTCGTGCAGCCCGAGCGTGCCAACCAACTGGCACTCGGCTGGGTGGGCATCACCCGCAACGGCGACTACGATTTCTCGGCAGAGACCTACTATAAACGCACCAACCACGTCTACGACTATCGCGACGGCATGTCCTTCCACTCCGAGATTGAGATTGAACGCTTGCTCCTGGGCGGACTCGGCCGTTCCTACGGACTGGAACTTTGCGCCCACAAGAACAACGGACCGCTGACGGGCTGGCTCAGCTACACCCTTTCGTGGTCAGAGAACAAGATTGAGGGCATCAATCAAGGCCGATGGTACACGGCGTCCAACGACTGCCGCCACGACCTCGCCCTCGTGGGCATCTATCAACTCTCACCCTCGTGGGAACTCTCGAGCGTCTGGCGCTACAACACCGGACAGGCGCTCACCGCACCCAGCGCCAAGTATGAAGTCGACGGCACCACCTACTACTATTATGCAGAGCGCAACGGCTACCGCGCCCCTGCCTATCACCGGCTCGACCTCAGCGCCACGTGGACAAAGCGGTTATCGCATGCCACACGCATCTGGTCCTTCGGCATCTACAACGCCTACTGTCACTACAACCCGTTCATTATTCGCTTCAAGAACGACGACGATGCGCCGACAGGTACAGTGGCCGAGCAGACGGCGCTTTTTGGCATCATCCCCTCTGTTTCTTTCACCCTCAAGTACTGACAACATGAAGAAGTTGCTCTATCTCGCCTTGTCTTTCCTCCTCTTGGTGGCCTGCACCAAGGAGATTGATTTCGACTACAACGACGTGTCGCCCGTGGTCATGATTGAAGGCAACGTATCCAACGAGGGCTGCGAAGTGCTCATTACCAAGACTCGCCACATGGCCGATTCCACGAAGAGCCCCTGCCTGACTGGAGCCAGCGTTGTCATCACCTCCGAAGGTGTCAGCCAGACGCTGCCCTTCGATGCCCACACTCGCAGCTACCGCTCGCCATTCAAGGGGACGCCCGGACAGACCTATCAACTTAGCATCGACTTCGAGGGCCAGCATTACGAGGCCACCTCCACGATGCCAGCGCCTGCCCCCATCAAGTCGGCCACCTTCCTTTGGCAAACCATCATGAAAGAGCGACTGCTGGCCTATGAGGTGTGGGCTATCGACCCCTATCCCGACGAGCGCAACTACTATTGGTATCGCATGGACCGCATTTCCCATCATCCCCATTTCGACACGAAAAAGCTCACCGAAGCCTATCGCTGGAACGTGTTTGATGATCGCGGCTGTCCCCCAGGCCTCATCTATCGCGATGTCATTTGCATGAGCGAGCGGGCAGCCGAAGAGGATAAGGAAGAGAACTGGAAGTCCATCCTCTACGAGGGCGACACCATCACTTTCCAACTGATGACCATCGACCGTCCCACCTACGACTTCTTCCGCTCCTTGCGTTCGGGACAGAGTGGCGGTGCCAACCCCTCCACCAATATCACTGGTGCTCCCTGCTTAGGCTATTTCACCGCTACCAGCATCACCCACGCCGATACCGTCGTCTTTCACTACGACAACATTCAGTAAGGCGCCTTACCTGGGGCACGTCTATCATTTACATCATTGAATGGTGAAAAAGCACATGATATAGGAAGGTTTCAAACGAAAAATGAAATTGCCCGACCTTACAAGACTGTACGTTGAAAACAACAGAAAAGGAAAAGGACAGCATTTCTATTAATGATGAAATCCTGTCCTTTTACTATGATGGTCGCTTACGCGGCATGAACAGCCGTAAGCTATACTTCCGCAAACTACTATCGAATCAGATCAACAGAGCGCTTGAGGAACTTGTCGAGGGCCTCACCCTTCAACATGCCATTCTGCAGCAAAGCGAGATCGATGAGCTGATGAACGATGTCGTTCTTCTTGGCGTAGTCGCTAATCAACTGCTCCTTCTTCTGCTTCTGCTCGTCGATAATCTTCTGCGTATTGGCCTTGTCGTCCTTCTCTTCCTGCGTGATTTCCTCGGGCTTCTTCTTGTCAGTCTTCTGATTCAGGGCAGCCAGACGAGCTTCCTGACCCTTAATCTCGCTCTCGATGGGTTTCAACTGCTCGGTGAGTGCCTCATTGGCATCCTTCAGCACCTCCTTCACCAGACGGTGGTCACTGTTCAGCACCAGGTTGTAGGAGTCAGGCATCTGTCCGTAGAAGCTCATGCCCTGCTGATAGCGGCTCATCTCCTTCATACGGCGCATCCACTCGTTCTGTGTGATGATGACAGGACGGGCCTCTTCGCCCAACGCATCGACCTGCACCATGTAGTTGGCTTTGTCGTCCTTTGGCATTTGCGAACTGAACACGGCTGACAGATTGTCACGCTCCTGGTCGCTGAGGTTGCTCTTCGGAACGTCGCTCTTGACGATGAGGCGGTCGATGATGTCGCTGTCCACGCGAGTGAAGCGGCTCTTCTCAAACTTCTGCTCCAGCGTCTGCAGGCAGGGTACGTCAAGCTGACCATCCATCAGCAGTACCGAGTAGCCCTTGTCCTGGGCAGCCTTGATGTAGGAGTACTGCTCCTCCTTGTCGGTGGCATAGAGGTAGACCAGCGTGTCGTCCTTGTCCTTCTGCGAAGCCTCAATGAGCTTGCGGTACTCTTCGAAGGTGAAATACTTGTCCTTGGCCTCAGAACCCTCGCTACTTACTTCCTTGAACAGCGAGAAGTCCTTAGCACGGTCGTAGAAGTTCTCCTCCGACAGGATGCCGTAGTTGATGAAGAGCTTCAGGTCGTCCCATTTCTCCTCGTACTGCTTGCGGTCTTCGTTGAAGATAGCCTTCAGACGGTCGGCCACCTTCTTTGTGATATAGGTTGAAATCTTCTTCACCTCACGGTCGCTCTGCAGGTAGCTGCGCGACACGTTCAGGGGAATATCGGGTGAGTCGATGACACCGTGCAACAGTGTCAGGAACTCGGGCACGATACCTTCAACTTGGTCGGTCACAAACACCTGGTTGCAGTAGAGCTGAATCTTGTTGCGCTGCAGTTCGATGTTGCTCTTGATCTTCGGGAAATAGAGGATACCCGTGAGGTTGAAGGGATAGTCAACGTTCAGGTGAATCCAGAACAAAGGCTCGTCGCTCATGGGATAAAGGGTGCGATAGAACGACTTGTAGTCCTCGTCCTTCAGCGTTGAGGGAGTCTTCGTCCACAAGGGCTCCACATTGTTGATGATGTTGTCCTCGGCGGTGTCCACCATCTTCTTCTCGTCGCTCGACCACTCCTGCTTCTTGCCGAAGGCCACAGGCACGGCCATAAACTTGCAGTACTTGTTGAGCAACTGCTCAAGCTTGCCCTTGTCGAGGAACTCCTTGCAGTCGTCATCGATGTAGAGGATGATGTCGGAACCGTGTTCGGCACGCTCAGCATCGTCAATCTCGAAGGCAGGGCTGCCGTCGCACGACCACTTCACGGCCTTTGCACCTTCCTTATAGCTCTTGGTGATGATTTCCACCTTCTTAGACACCATGAAGGAGGAGTAGAAACCGAGTCCGAAGTGACCGATGATGTTGTTGGCGTTGTCTTTGTACTTCTCCAGGAAGTCACTGACGCCCGAGAAGGCAATCTGATTGATGTACTTGTCAATCTCCTCTTCGGTCATACCAATACCGTGATCGCTGATGGTGATGGTGCCCTTGTCAGTATCGAGGCTGATGCGTACGGTCAGGTCGCCCAACTCGTCCTTGTATTCGCCCTTCTCCTTGAGGGTCTTCATCTTCTGTGTGGCGTCAACGGCATTAGATACCATCTCGCGCAGGAAAATCTCATGATCGCTGTAGAGAAACTTTTTGATGACGGGGAAAATGTTCTCAGTTGTAACCCCAATGTTACCTTTTTGCATAGTTGCTATGTCGTTTAATATTAAAATTCCGAAATAGCCTAAGCAAATTTCATGCCAAACGAATCCGAGCTATACGCGCATCAGGTCGCTCATCACCATATTACTGACAAAAAGACCGCGTCGGGTCAGAATGAGATGGCGGTTTTCGGTTCGCAGCAGCCCGTCGCTGAGGAATCGTTGTGCCTGCTGCAGACAATAGTCCTGCTCGTCGGGCAAAAGGATATCGAGGTCGAGACCTTCACAAGTGCGAAGGGCCGTCATCACGATGTCGTTGTAGCGGGTGTCCCTGTCGAGCACCTCGCGTTCTATCTGTAGTTGTCCGCTCTCCACGCCGCTGATATAGGCTTCCACGTCGTCCACATTCCATTGGCGACTCGCAACGTCGAACGAATGGGCGGCAGCACCCAGCCCCAGGTAGGGCGTCTGGTTCCAGTAGCTGCTGTTGTGTCGGGAACGGTGTCCAGGGGTGGCGAAGTTGCTGATTTCGTAGTGCTCGTAGCCTGCGGCACAAAGACGGTCTATCAGGGCAGAATACATCTGGAGACTCAGTTCCTCATCCAGTTCCTGCACCTGACCCTGCTCCAGCAAACGATAGAGCGGGGTACCCTCCTCATACATCAGCGCGTAGGCCGAAAGATGTTCCACTCCCAATGCCAACGCCCCGTCGATGTCACGATGCCATTCTTCGAGCGTCTCGCCCGGGAACCCATACATCAGGTCGATGCTGACGTGGTGGATACCTGCATCACGCAGCCTGCCGACAGCCTCTACCACCTGACTGGCCGTGTGGCGACGACGAAAGAAGTGCAGACGCTCATCGCTGAAAGTCTGGGCACCCATCGACACCCGGTTGACGGGAAGTTGCGCAAGGGTGGCCACCAGCGCGGGCGTCACGTCGTCAGGGTTGCACTCGATGGTGACTTCCTCTGCCTGACTGACATCGAGGGCACGAAACAACTGCTGCAACTGGGCAGAGGACAACTGCGAGGGCGTCCCACCACCGATGTAGATGGTTCGCGGAGGCTCTTTCAGATAGTCCTGTCGCAGCTGCATCTCACGGCACACCGCATCGACGTAGCGCTGTCGCAAATCATTGCGGGTAGTGGAGTAGAAACCGCAATAGATGCAGCGACTTGCACAGAAGGGAACGTGGATATAGATACCGGCCATAGCCTTTTGAAACGCCACAAGCCAGCAATGTTTCCATTCCCGGCTTGTGACATATAGGAGTTTGATAAAGAATCGACTTAGTAGGCGAAGAGGGGATAGTCCTTCATCGTGTCGTTGACACGCTTGCGCACGCTGGCGATGACGTTCTCGTCGGTGGGGTTGTTGAGCACTTCCTCAATCAGCTCGGCGATGAGCACCATCAGGTCTTCCTTCGCACCACGAGTGGTGATGGCAGGCGTACCAAGACGCAGGCCGCTGGTCTGGAAGGCAGAACGAGAGTCAAACGGAACCATATTCTTGTTCACCGTGATGTCGGCAGCCACAAGGGCGTTCTCTGCCACCTTACCCGTCAGATCGGGATACTTGGAGCGCAGGTCAACCAGCATGGAGTGGTTGTCGGTGCCGCCGCTGACGATATGGAAACCACGCTTGATCAGCTCGTCGGCCAGCACGGCAGCGTTCTTCTTCACCTGCAAAGCCCACTCCTTGAACTCGGGTTGCAGAGCCTCACCGAAGGCAACAGCCTTAGCGGCAATGACGTGTTCCAGCGGGCCACCCTGCTGTCCGGGGAAGACGGCACTGTTGAGCAGAGCCGACATCATCTTCACTTCGCCCTTCGGGGTCTTCAGTCCCCAAGGATTCTCAAAGTCCTTACCCATCAGGATGATACCGCCACGAGGGCCACGCAGGGTCTTGTGGGTGGTAGAGGTCACGATGTGGGCATACTTCACGGGGTTGTCAAGCAGTCCGGCAGCGATGAGGCCTGCGGGGTGAGCCATATCAATCATCAGGAGGGCACCCACCTTGTCGGCAATCGCACGCATGCGCTTGTAGTCCCACTCACGGCTGTAAGCCGAGCCACCGCCGATAATCAGCTTGGGTTTGTGCTCCAGGGCCAACTGCTCCATCTCATCATAGTCCACGCGACCAGTCTCCTTGTTGAGGTTGTAGCCGATGGGGTTATACAGAATGCCGCTCGTGTTGACATGCGAACCGTGACTCAGATGGCCTCCGTGGTCCAAGTTCATGCCCATGAACGTGTCGCCGGGCTTCAGTACGGCCAGCAGTACGGCAGCGTTGGCCTGTGCACCAGAGTGGGGCTGCACGTTGGCATACTCGGCACCAAACAGCTTGCAGACACGCTCGATAGCCAGACGCTCCACTTCGTCAACCACCTGGCATCCGCCATAGTAGCGTTTGCCGGGATAGCCTTCGGCATACTTGTTAGTCAGATAGGAACCCATTGCTTCCATCACCTGGTCGCTCACGAAGTTCTCACTGGCAATCAGCTCCATACCCTTCAGCTGGCGCTGATGCTCTTTCTCGATCAACTCGAAAACGGTGTTGTCTCTTTTCATTTCGTTGTTGTTTTTATGTTTGGGTTGTCATGCGGCTGCAAAGGTACAACATCTTTTCCAATTCACCAAGTATTCGTGGTGATAATATGCTGAAGTTGTCCTTTCTCTCGCCGCCCGACGTTTACCTCTCGATGCTAAAAATGCTATACCAAGCAGAAATCCAGTAATCGGGCGATCAGTTCCTTGTCCAGATGCTGGCCGATGAAGACCAACTTCTGCATACGGTCACCATACTGCTCGTCCCAGTCACGGAGAACGCCCGGATTACGCTCCAGGAACGACTCCAGCTCGTCCTTCGACATCGTGGCATACCACTGTCCGGCATTGCGCAGTCCTACCTGCTTGCCAGCCTGCTCAAAGACGTAGCAGATGTCAGGCTCATCCTTGAAATAGCAGATACCCTTGGCGCGGATAATGCCCTTAGGCCACTTGCGGGCCACGAAGTCATCAAAGAGTCCCAAAGAGAAGGGACGACGGGCGTAGTAGACGTAGGTACCTATTCCGTATTCCTCGGCCTCGCCTTCATCGTGGTGGTGATGGTGATGATGGTGGTGGTGACCGTGCTCCTCCTCATGGTCATGCTCCTCGTGGTCGTGGTCTTCATGCTCCTCGTGGTCGTGGTGG
>Ga0326513_10000358_pt1 | contig 38139 bp, 56 predicted proteins | sample 2_2465_0518_D_FD_203654 | JGI IMG/M metagenome (GOLD analysis project Ga0326513, IMG submission 203654) | Bovine rumen microbial communities from UC Davis, California, United States - 2_2465_0518 | ecosystem: Host-associated > Mammals > Digestive system > Stomach > Rumen | place: USA... | reverse complement strand
TGCATATCTCACCACCCCATTACCATAAGCCGTAGGACTTGGCGAAATGATTGTACCCGTAGCGGCATTCATCCATAGCATGGTTGTAAGCGTCTACAGGCTGTCCGTTGCCGTCTACGCAGTACAGCCCGGCTTCCTTCACAAACGGCTCTGTGCCGTAGCGTTCATCCTCTATCAGGAAAAATTTGCCGTCTGAAATGGCGCTTTGCAGCATCTCAACGCCCACGCGCAAGCCCTTTGTCGTGCCTCGAATGTCGTGCGCGTTGTTGTCCGCGCCGCTTGTGGCCAGCCCCAGCTTTTCGATCTCCAGCCGCAGCGCTTTACATGCGGGGTCGATATATATTGCGCTTTCCCGCATTCCGTACTTCTTCCGCATGTACGGGATGAACTCGCCCACAATATGCCGCGCTTGGTCGCTCATTGCCATCTGTGCGCCGTCATAGTACCAGTTGCCGACCCTGTAAAGCCTGTAGTCTGTCGGATTCTGGAACGGCGCTACGGCGTTGTGCGCTACGATGTAAAAGCCGATGGACGTTGCGTCTGTCGTGCCGCCGTCACCAGCCACGAACGCTTCAGCCGCAACCATGTTGTCAGGCGCTTTGTTCAGGATGTGCTTCTGCGGGTCGAACATCCAGTAGATAACGCCTTCGGGGATCACACGCTCACCCAGCCAGTCGCGCTTGTACAGGAACGGGGACTTTTTGCAAGCCGTTTCGATCTCGTTCAGGCGTTCTGGCGTTAAGATGGGATTGTCCGCGCATGTCCAATGCAGGAATCGGCAGTCCTGAACGTTCAGCACGTTCTTGATACATGGGTCGGCGGGGGATGGCGGGTTCAGGTCTGCGATATGCCATCTGTCCTTGGCAGCGTATGTCCTTCGGAAACACTCCTGAATCATGTTGTCGTGCAGCAAGTTGATTTCACAGAAGTACACGCTTCCAAGGCTCATACCCGTAATGGCTTTGTGGCTGTCTGCTTTGCCGCCGCCCTTCCAGTATACCTTCCTTTCGCCGTCCGGCATGTTCACTACCAGATGAGCGCCGCTGTCATCGTGGGAAGTCCGGCAATGCCCTTTAAAAATATGCAAAAGCCCGAAGCCGTCACCGTCCATGATAAGGCGGTACGCTTGCTCCGCGCTGTATGCCGTAACAAGATGGTTCGTGTCCATGCTTCGTATCAGATGCCTTGCGAAGCGCATCACCCCGGCAGTTGTCTTGCCGCTTCTCGGTGTTCCTTCATTCCAGTCCAACGCATGGTCAAACGGGGCTGAGATAAGCTCTTCCTGCTTTGCGCTCCACTCAATCACGGCCCGGCCCTCCGCTCTATGTCAAGCAGGGATTGCAGAAGCTCGTTGTTGTCACTCGCTCCCGTGATGTCTTCCGTCAGTTCGCGGAAAGCCGCTGTCAAATCGCGTATCTTGAAAATAACTGTGTTCTTTCCTTCGCGCGTCCTGATTTCGGTCGCGTCAAACGGGTATTTCTGCTCTATTCGTGACAGACGCAATAAAAGCCGCTTTTTGAGGTTTGCGGCTATGACCGCGTTGTCTGCGGCGGCTTCTGCTGTTTTTTGCTGTGCCTGTGCTGTGCTTTTGCTCTCGGCCTTTTCTCTGAGCTTGTGCCAGCCTTCGGCGTTGGCCTTCTTCATCAGCGTTGTTTCAGAAACGCCGTATTTCTTCGCAAGTTTCCTTTGACTAATGCCGCCGCCGATGTACTCAGCACGGATCGCGTTCCAATCTATCCGCTTAGTTTCTTCAATGGGTATCACCCCCGATTGCTCAGTCTTTTCTCTGTTACTTGCATGTCGCACGCTGTGAGGTCTTTATCTTTGGGATAAGGTAATGCCATCGTCAAATACTTCTTACGCTCACGCTTGTCGAAGCAGAAGACATACTTGAATTTGTTACTATTCTCTCGCTTCGGGAGCTTCTTTTTCAAATCATCACGATTCGCCTTTGAATTGATTGAGCGCTCGTGTGTCCATTTCCCGTTGTAAAAGTATTGTGTGTCTGATGTTATTGTAAGTCCCAAGTAAATCCAGTTTGTTGCCTGATAAATCGTCCCAAGATGTCTTTGTCTGTGGTCTGAATACGATACCACGATCTGACATAGAGGGTCATCCTTGTGCAGTTGTTTGAGTGCCATTGCCACCGCTTTGCTTGTGTACTCCTGTTTCCCGTTAAGAGCTACACGCTCAAGCTCAAGCACTTCACCAGCGTTTTTCCCAAATGTTTTGGGAAGGTTGTTGTTCGCCCCCCACCAAAAACGATGCAACCGCACCATTCTTCGTTGTCGTTATAGACATTATACGCAAACTGCACAGCAGGGACAGACTGCGAATAGTGAAACTGCTTACAAGCGTATTCAACGGCCTTTGCGTTGGCTTTTGCAATTCTCACGCCATCTTCACCGCCAATGATGCGCCGTATGAATCCGCAATACTCTGCAAGCCCGGTTTCGCTTTTTCATAGTCAGATACGTTTTTGAAATTGACTGTGACTATCACATTTGACTTTTCGCTTTCATCGTCAAGGTCGCTTTCATCAAACTCGGCTTGCGCATCAAAATCAAACGTAAATTTCAACCCGCTCAGATCCACGCCCTCAATCTCAAGCCTTGCGATTTCTTCTTCAAGCTTCCCGAAATCCCAAGCAGACAGTTCAGCAGTCCTGTTGTGCCTGATGGCGTAATCCCGGCGTTGCGTGTCCGTCAGGTGGTCAAGCCTGATACACGGGACTTTATCAAGCCCCAGTTCCTTCGCCGCAATCTGCCGCCCGTGGCCCTCCACAATCAGGTTCTTTTCACCCCAGATTCCTATGGGGTCATTGAACCCGTCAGCCTGAATGCTTTGCTTGATTTGCTCAATGTCATCCGGCGCGTGCTTGCGCGTGTTGCCCTCATACGGTGTCAGCTCATCCGGCGATAAATAAACAACCTGTAATTCCATAAAAAATCCTTCCTTTACCTTCCTTAAAAACGCTCCCGCGCCCACCCCAACAAACTGGCAAATGCCAAGCGGAGCGCACCCCGGCGAATGCCAAGGAAGGGAAACACCCGCCACACCAAAATAAAAAGCGCACCGTTGTACGCTTTTTGATGATTGCATTATAAAGCATTGATAACTGCATTTTCCTGCGGACTTTTTGAGAGCCACCTATTCACGGCAACCAGCGCCCGCCCGTGAATTGTAAACGTCTGCCGCTCCTCATACCCAATGCGTTCTTGGATGCTGATCCAGTCCAGTCCTTCAATATACCGCAGCGTCAACACGGTTTTCTGCATCTCATCCGGCACAGAATCAATCGCCGCCATGATCTCGCCAACGCTCTGCGCGATTTCCCGCAGCACAGGCCGCAGCGCTTCTTCTGCGTCCACGATTTCCGCGACTGTCGCGCCCATTCTGTCCGAAGCGCCGCCCCCGGAAACGACGTCTTCTTTCAGGGCGATTGTTGTTCCCGTGAGGCTTTCCCGCATCCGCTCAATTTCCCGTAAAAGCGAATCCCGCCGCACAATCAGCGCCTTGTACCGCCTTAGAAATCGTTTCGCCGGATTGTCATAACGAATCAGCTTATCCATTCTTCGCCCCTTGCAGGATATACCGCGCATAAGTCACGGACGCGCCGTAGCGGTTCTTTGTGGTTTCCAGTTTCCTTACGATGCTATGCCCTGCCCGTTTCAATTCATAGATTCTGCCGGATAACCTATAGCAGCCAATGGCGTTGACGGCTTCTGCTTGCGATATGCTCCCGTAGCGCTGCATGTAATCCAGTATCATTTCGTTCTGCGTCAAAACGGCTCACCCACCTTTACAACCATTTTCGTCCGCCCGTCCGGCAGCGCGGAAACATCAAACGCCATCTCACACGGACGCTCGATTTTCATCTTCTCCAGCGCTTCGACTGCGCTTTCCATCGTGTCATAGTAATAGACTTCTTCGGTGTAGTGTTCCATACTATCACTCCCCGCACGGAATATAATTGAACTCATGATCTTCCACGCGCTTGCGGATATCCACTCCGATTTCATCGACCAGCCTGTCTGCCAGTTCTTCCGGGGTTTCAAGTCTCAAGCCGTTTGCGTATTCCACGACATCCTGCGCGATACTGAGCATCTCGTCCCGGCTCATGTCCGGGTAACGGTCGTGCAGCGCGGTAAAGAAGCTGGCGAAGTCATTTTTGTGCGCGTACATCACTCGTTCACGGACAATCGGATCATACACGGAGTGGATCGCTTTCTCAGCCTCTTGCCACGGCATTTTGCGGACTCGCCGCCATGTTTCCCGGTTCATCGCGTTCCCTCCTGCATGATTGATACACGCTCATCAAGCAGCGCCAGCCGTTCTGCGGCTTCCAGAAGCAGATTGTACAGCGTCCCGTGCCCTTCGACTTCTGCCCAGTCCTGCAATTCGTTAATTAACTCGTCCGTTGTCATCCCTTGCCCCCTAATACTTACCATACAGCACCCGGACAACCGCCGTCCGGGAACGCTGCATGGCTTCCACGATGTCCCCGATTTTGACGCCGCTGTTGTAAAGTTCCATGATCCGGCTTTTTTCTTCGGACGAAAGCCGCTTCCGTGTGCCGCCCCGGCGGTTTCGGACGTAAACCTTGTATTTGCCCTCTTTGTCAGCCCTTTTTAAGGCGTTCATGCATTTATATGTGCAGCATAAGATCCCGCCATACGCATAGCCCCAATCGTCATCACTCACACCTGCGGGGATTTCAAACTCCTTTTTGCAACTGGGGCAGCACCTCATATGCTGCTCGGCGTAGATGTATGATTTACTCTTGCCCATTATTCCCGCCCCAGTCTATAAAGCGTCACGCCCTCATAGTCAAACGGAATCCATTTCAAGCCCGTTTCCTGCCCGTTTAAGGCCGCTGTTTTCTGTGTTGGTAAACTGTCCGGGTTTCTCTCTTCTTTCGCGCTGCGGCGAAATCTGAGCCATTTGCGGGGCTTTTTGTTCTGCATCTTCAAACCTCCCTGATTTCTATACCGTGAATCCATGCCATTAGCTTGCGCTTGATTAAATATTCCTTTGTTCTGACGCCCTTGACATCTTCGACAACCAGAATCCCGTTTTCCTTGTAGCTGAAGTCCGCAATATATCGCGTCCGTCTGTAATAATGCCCATTGCAGCGGAAGTCTGGGATCAAGTCAAACACGGGCTGTCTATGCAGTTCTGTGATGATCCCAGCGCGTTCCATGAGCGTCAATTCCTTGTACCGCGCTGCTTCTGCCATGCTGTCAAACGTGATCCCGTCAACGGTTGTCTTTTTGTTGTGGTACTTGTTCATGATACCCCCTATTCAGGGCGGGCAGCGGTTCGGCATTGCGGCATGTGCAGCGTAAGGAGATGGAGAAACGCCGCCGCCGTGCCGAACAGCCAGCCGAAGGAAGTACACGGATGAACTGCCACCTGTAACCGCTGCCGCCCTTGTTCGCTATTCTTCGTCCGTGGATCGTCCAGAAAAAGAAGCGCCAATGTTTACGCTCCTTTATCGAATAATGACTGCTGTTGAAGTTCGTCAATATCTTCAAACAGCTTCTTGAACTGCTTCAGACTGTTGTACTTATCCCGAAAAGACGCAAGCTCTTTCATTGCCTGTTTGAACAGCTTCGCGGCCTTGTCTTCATCCTTCACAATCACCGTGATCGGTTCATAGTTCGGCTGCTGTTCCTCGATATGGAAGTACGCCCGGACAGGTTCCTGCTGAACCATGTCATCCGCGATAACAGAAATCATTGCGATCATGACCCGGCCTTGCTGTTCGCGCCACTTCTCAGCGGCGATGCCATCATCCCATTCAAACTCGTTGTGAAGCGGTGCATCCACCGGGCGGCTCACATCCACAAGCGCCTTTGCGCTGAGATTGTTCTGCGCAGCAAGCCCGTTCATGACTTCTGCCGCTGTTTCTGCGGAAGCCTTATACCTCGCTCCCGTTTTCCATTGATAGACCATTTTGCCCTCCTAAAATTTTATTTGGTGTTCCACACCTTCCGCGCCACTACACAACTAACCCCACCCCGCCTTATATCACCCTACCATCCTCGCCATTCCTGCCATACCAGTCCGCGCCGAAACAAAACGCACCGAAACACGACACTCCCTGCCATTCCTGCCATGCCATTCCAAGACCAAATCTTCAAAAACAAGCCGTCCGCGCACTACCTAAACATGCCGCAGCCCGCCTCGCCCCGCCTTTCCTGCCGTTCCTGACCAATACGTGCCTCGCCTTACCGTACAACGCCTAAACCCATCAAACCATGCCATTCCTGCCAAACCATTCCTAAACATACGATACCGCACCCCGCCGGGGCTAACCGTACCTCACCATTCCTGCCGCGCCTCGACATGCTGTGCCTCACCGGGCCTTACCACTCCCGGCAACACCGCACCACACCTTTCCACTCCTGCCGTGGAACGGGCGGGATTAACCCGCCACGTTCTCAACAACGTAAGTCCCGAAGCTGCCGTCCTTTTCCGGCCTCCACTCACCGATCCCGCAAGTGAACCCGCCAAGGTTGATAAGGTTCACGATCTGTTCCAGCGTGATAGGCCCGTTGACGTTGTAGGTGATCTCCAAATCCATGTACCAATCATCAAACTGCGCCCTGTGCCGGATGTCAGCGGTCTTGCTCATGCCGCCAACGCGCACCATATCCTCGCGCATATGCGGCACGCATCCCTTGATTTCAGCCAACATATCCGGGCCTTCGCCCTTGATGAAGAAGCATCCGCGCAATGTGGTGGTTTTGATGTCAATATCATTCCGACTTGCAGCCATAATGGTTGCCTGTTTGATAGCCGTCACCGGGAAACCCCAACGAGCACCATGCTCGACAGCTTCTTCAAACGCCATTTCTGCTTCTTCGTCCGTATCGCCATGCGGTTCAGGCGTGAGCCAATAAGCGGAACTGATAAAATCCTGCACCGGGACTTTCAGATCATGCCCCTTTGTCTTGGTCGCTTTCGTCTGCTTGTCAAGAATCATTTTCTTGGCTTTTTCGCTCCACTTGTGCTGAATCATCGGAGCAGTCCCGCGAATCCGCACGATAGCGGAACGAATCTCCACGCGCTTTACCTCAATAACTTCCTGAACCTTCTTCTGCATAGTTGCCATTATTTTATCCTCCCTTTTTTATGATGCGGCTTTGCCGCCCTTGTTCTTATTCCTTTGGTTCGAACGCCTTGCAATATGCTTTATCATCCGTGTACGATTCAAAATAATAGCTTTCCGGGTTCTGGCAGACGCCCTCGCCATGGATAAAGCATTCTTCGTGATATTTGCATCTACCGCAAGCGTTATCCCGCATTTCCGACATAGTTTCCTTCCCTCCTTGCTTGTTCGCTCAAGCCGTACACCTTCGCCAACCGTTCATCAAACCGAACCGGGACAACGTGATATTTTTCTTCAAACGCCGTGCGCCCGATGTTGTGATACTCCCTGTGATACTCAGTAGCCAACGGAAGCACCAACGCACCGATTTGCGGTTTCTCCCGCCTGTTATAGCCCATACCGATTTGCGATACATGGTGAAGCTCTGCTTTCCGTCCGCAGATGCAGCATTTTTTGTTTAACAGGCAAACGTAGATATAGCGCTCGATGTCCTCGCACAGGTTCAGCAACGGTTCCTTCGTTGGGATTCCGTATTCCACGATGATTTCCACAAGCATTGATATAAACGCGCTTGCCTCGCTCACAGTAGCCGTGGACAGGTGGAACAGCATACCTTGCAGCGTTTCCATGTTCCGGCTTGAGAACTCCAAGGACTGTTCCCGATATACGCTTTCCTTGTCCTCGCCCTGAAAAGCGGCAATTTCTGTCATCAATGCCCATGCCTTGCGAAGCTGTTCGGGCGTTTTGTCCCGGCTGTCATGCCATAGGATCGTCACATCATCCGCGAGATTGTCCACGCCCGGGCGGGATGTCTTGACGTACACGATTCCGCGCTGTTCATACACTTTCCCTTCCGTGGTGATCATCCGAACAAATCCCTCACTCCCAGATCATTTTCCGTATCCGTCTCCGAGTAGTCACGCTGTGCGTAGTCCTGCGCTCTCACCAATCGCGGTCGCTGTGATGTTGTCCCGCCGTAGTTGTCGCGCTGCTCCCATGTACGAACACATGCTTTCCAATCCTTCATCGGGTTTTGTCCCACCTTCCAGCCCTTGGCGGCGTAGAAGTCTACGAAGGTTTGAGCATTAACGCTGTTCTTCCGTTCATTGCAGTAGGCCGCTACCTCCTCGACAGAGGGGGGTGAAAAGCGCGCGCGCTTTTCTTTTACTCCCTTTAGGGAGTTTTCTTTTATATTTATATTTATATTATCTTTATCTTTAAGGCTTTCGTTTGCTTTTGTTTGGTTTTCTTTGGTTTCGTTTGGTTCTGTTTGGTTTTCTTTGGTTTCTTCAGCTTTTGACGGCCTACCACCTTTATTGCCGTTCTGGCGTAGGGTTTCTGCCTTCTGCGCTGCCTGATCTATGCCTTGCTTCGCTATCGGCCAAGTGTAGCGCTCATTTCCTTTGAACTCGATGACTTCACCCGTTTTTGCGTATTCCAGCATTGCGGTAAATAGCCGTCCACGTTCAGCATCATTGAGCGGTTCGATGACCTCTATGAAGCTCGTCCATATTTTCAGATAATCCATTTTTTACTCCCACGGCAGTTCATCGTCCGTAACTTCGACAAATCCGCTTTTAACTGCGTTCGGCGTGTTCTCCTGCTTCGCTTCTTCCTGCTTCGGGCTGAGGAATTCCACCTCATCCGCTGTAACATCAAGATTCGCTCTCGGTGTTCCGTCCTGCGCTTTGTAGGCGCTTGCGGATACGCTCCCGATGACGGCAACCTTACGCCCTTTGACAAGATATTTCTGGCACAGTTCCCCAAGCTGCCGCCACGCAGTCACCCGGAAGAAGTCCGCTTCATTTTCTCCACGATGGCGGCGATTAACCGCCACCGTGAAGGTGCAAAGAGTCAAGCCGCTTTGAGTGGTGCGCGTTTCAGGATCACGCGCCACGTTTCCGATAATCGTCAGTTTGTTCATTATGCTGCTCCCTTCTTTGATGCTATGTCAGCAGTGATTTCATCCCTGATCGCCTTATAAACGTCATCGGTTAATGCCGCAAGGCTTGTCACATTGTGCTTTATAAACAGTTCGTTCAGCTTCTTCATCGGCGCTGTCTCATAGGCCAGCTTTGCGAATTGTGTTAAAAGTCTTTTCCTGTCCTCTCCGGCTGCTTCTTCAGGGCTGTACGGGGTAACGCTTGCGGGAGTGGCATTCATCTTTACCTGTTCAGGCTCATTGTCCGGTGCGGCTTTGCGTTCCCCGATTTGCCAGTGATAGCAGATTCGCCCGGTTTTTTCATTGCGGATTATCAGATGCCTGATTTCCCGCTGCCCATCCGGCTGGTATTCGATGGTATCAACTGTGAAATTATCATAGCATTTCCCATCTTCGATGTTGCAGTCTGTTGCCTTGATGAAAATGAACGGCGCTGAATACAATTCCCTACCGATGCCCCAGTTAAAACACGCCCTTTTGAAGCTGTCGGAGGCAAGCCCCTTTTCGCGTTCGGTGCGGCTCTCCGTCCCGGTATCTTCCTTCTCGATCCATTGCTTTTTGTCATCGTCCCAGATACTAACGATGCAGTTGGCATTGTCCCGGCTGTGATGCCGCTGCCAGTTCATCGGGCCGACAGCTTCATCAAGTATGTTCTGGTCACAGCGGGCGTCTTTATACAGGAGCAGCGTCAAGCCGCCTTTTTTAATCTGCCCGATGCGGCAGTCTATCTCATCAGCCTTTAAAGTCCTGAATCTATTCATGATTTTCCTCCTTGTTTTTTTGTCGGGATCATGGTATGATAACCATGATCCCTGATTGACATTTGCGGATCACCCAAGCTCTCGCGCTCCTGCATCGGCGCGGGGGCTATTTTTGTACATCAGCCGCAGCGGGTCGGCATCTTCTACCGGGAATGAATCATCATTGTCGCGGTAGATTTCGCTGGGCTTCCTGTGCTGTGCCTCATACTCCAAATAATCATCATCCAACGGGGGAAACCGGGGCGAATAATACGGATTATTCCACATGTTTTTCACCACCTTTCGCCGAAAGATTTACGCTGCTTTCTGCGGGGAATGAATGCCCACCGCTCATTGATGTATGCCAGCGCCACGGCTGTTGCTCCCACTAAACACAGGGCGAGGATGTAATACATCACGGTGTTCTCCTGCGCCGATGCAACCGCCATCCGGGCTTGCATCAGGACTGCTTCGGTGCTCATGCTGCCCTCCTGTTCCACAGCTTCAACACGGCGCGGACGCTGTTGTTATAAGTATCATCCCGCACCATTGTGCAGTTGCTGATTTCAACGCCGCAGTTTTCGCATCGGATCGTGTTGTAACCAGAATCAGCATAGCCATTTTCATACCGCTCACGGGATAATGCCGCAATGTGCTTGCTCCCACAAAGCGGACAGGGCTTTGCAAGCCTTACTAATCTGTAACCTTCATACCTCATTGCTTATGCTCCCTTCCTTGTTTTGAGTGGGTAAACGGTGTTCATTTCGATCCAGTCTCGCAGCGCCCTATCCGACACGCGCAACGGGCATTTGAGATACGGCATTTGATGCACGATGTTGTACGCCTGACTTTTGCTGATGCTCAGTTGCTCCGCAACCTGCGCCGGAGAATAAAAGCGCTCCATTTGCTCACCCCGCTTTCTTTACATCAATCAAGTCATACCACATAAGCCCCAGCACTTTCGCCAACCGCTTTGCGATCTGGATTTTCGGGTTTCTCTTGCCCTGCTCATATCTGCAAATCGCAGCGGGCGATACGCCAACAGCCTTGCCCAATTCCTGCATTGACAACCCGGCTTTTTCTCTTGCTTCTTTCAGGTTCAAACTTTCACCGCCTTTCCTAATCGGTAATATTATTATATGCCCATTTCGGTAATTTGTCAATGAAAATATTCCCGATTCGGAAACTTTCTGCCATTTTTAATGTCTTTTCATGAAGTAATAGTAGTTCCCAAGCTGGTGCAAATCCTTGTCGATTTCGTAGCACTTCGCTATATGCTTTACTGCTGCTTCGGCGGTTTCAAATGACATTCTCACAAACTGTTCCTTGCCGCTTTTTACATCCTTGATATACACATACCACATATTGGTTCCCTTTCTGCCCTCGTAACCTCCGGGGCGGGATGTTAGCTGTTATTCCTCAGTCATTCGCTCAATTTTGAAAATATGGTTTTCATGGCTGATTTTGTCATGAAACGCGATGTCTGAAACAATCTTGAAGTATTCGCTCATTGTTGCTTCTTGGTCTGGGAACCTCAACTTATTGTGCTTAATAACAGCACAAACGGCTTCATACAATTCGTGGACGCTTGTTGCTTCATAGCGGAACGGAGTACCCCAAATCATATAAGTGACAACCAGTTTCATAAAGTCCTCCCTTTCTGCCGGGGATTAGCCGCCCCGGCTCGGGCTTGTTGGTGTTACGCTACTTTCTTGCTATACAGATTCCAGATTCTTTCAAGGTCGATCCATCCATGCCCTTCTTCGTTGATCTGCCAAGCTACGATGCTATCTTTCTTTTCGTTAATCCAATTCCGCTTACCGTTCAGCCAATTGCTCATTTCTTTTTCAGTTTCAAACCCGACCATATAGGTTTCGTTTTTCCCGCCAACGTGTTCAACTACTTGGTACATCTTCATTGCCTTGCCCTCCTTGTTTTTGTTCTCCCTTGGAACAATTATATTATATTACCAATACGGTAATATGTCAATAGGTTTTTGAAGAAAATTTGACAATTTGGCAATATTATTATTGTTTCCGTTGTGGTAAAATATAAGCAAAAGGAGGGACGCAAAATGAAGCTGAAAGAAATCAGGGAATCTAAGGGCATATCGCAAAGGCAAGCACAAATTTTGAAAAACCAATAAAAAAAGCCCCCGCCGAAGCGGGGGAAGGATTATTGATTTTAATTGTTTTCGGGCGGGTGTTCTTCAGGCTCGTCAACGTAAAGCGTTGTTGATTCTCTCGCGGCATCCACAAGCCCTTCGGCAATGATATACGCAATGACAGAACCAAGCGCCATAATCAGGGAAGTGATAGCCTCGGCGTCCGTTGTCGGGTGCTGAAGGAATCCGACAAGCCCGGTTACAAGTCCCGCGACAGCAAGCCAGAATTTTCTTGATGTGAGTTTCCGAATCCAATCATCTTTCGTCATAGTGTTCTCCTTTCAGCGTTCGATCAGATAATCCATTATTTCCTGCTGACTTTTCGTCAGCTTATCGGTGCTGTTTCCGTTGAGTTCATGGGAAATCAGCGCGTTCATGCCGCGCAGCATGACGGATTGCCCTTTTTCAAGGGATTCGATGCGCTCATCGTCCCTTTTCAGTTTGGTTTCTGTGCTCTCCTGCCATCGGTGCAGTTCATCGTTAGGTTTCCGGGCGGCTCGGATTTTATCTGCCAACTGCCAAACCAGCAGCACGAAGCCAATCAAAGCCGCCGCGACTATCAGGAACGTCATCAACATTTCCGGGGTGATTTTGTCCATATCAAAACGCCTACTTTCTATCTTTCGGATGATTCATAATAATATAATTGATGTGGCTTTCCTTCCTGTGTTTTTCACACAGCGCCGTGCGATACTCAACAAACGCCTTGTATTCCGCACAGGACATATGACAATTCGGGCTAACGCTTCGCCTTGGGCAATCCTTTGTGCATGGGCTTTTCATACCAAAAGCCTGTCCAACTCGTCAATGATCTCGCTCATCATGTCGCGCCATTCCGCGAGTTTTTCCCTGTCAATGACGATGCCGCTTTCCGGCTCAATGGGAACATCCGCTTTCAATGCTGCCCATGTAGCAGCACCTACAACGCCGTCAACCGTAAGCCCGGACTGGCGCTGAAAGCCCTTCACAGCGGCTTCGGTTTTCGCGCCGAAAGCGCCGTCTATGTCGATAACAAATCCATGTTTGTCAAGCAGCGTCTGCAATTCGCGGACATCATCGCCGCGATCGCCTTTTCTTAGCGTTGGTTTAATCAATGGTATTTCCTCCTCCGGGAACATACTATAGTCAACAGCGGATAACTCGCCCCATTCGTCCCAATGGTTCGCCCGTGACGTAACTACGCCCCATTTTGTGCCTTTCGCTTCGATGACGGTATCATCCCCGACATAAAGCCCGATATGATGCCGCCCGGATGAATTCAGCAGGAAAACCGCTGTGCCGGGGCGTAGGACAATGCCATCACAGCGCTGCCCGTTTGACAGCTTGCCTTGCTTGGAGCAGTATTTCTTCCAGATGGTGTTTGAACCGTGGTAAATGGATTCCCCAAAGCGCTTGTAAGCCCACACGAACATGCCGGAGCAGTCCCAAACGTGATGCCCTATCCATTGCCGCCCGTAGCTTTTTGTCTGCGCTCTCGTTGCGGCATTTTGTTTGGCTTCTGTCCACATCTGCCCGGACGCACCCCATATATAGCCGCCGTGCTCATCAAGCGGGATTCTAAACGCATCACACAAAGCGTCTGCCGGAATCGTCAAAATCACCCCCTTTAATTAAGCAATGCAAGCAACTGCCGAAGCTGTGCGGCGGTAATTGTGACTTCATCCGCAGTCCCAGCGCCAAGCGTCAATCCGGGAGTGACGCTGTTCGGGGTAATCACCACATCTGAAGACGCAGCGCACACCGTAGCTTCAGCAGCATAAATACAAATACGCTCCGTTCCGGGCGTTACAAAAATCGTAAGCCTGAATTGTCCCGGCACAGCATAGCATTCAGGCGGCAGATCAATAACCGCCGCGCCGTTTGCCAGAGAGCCGGAAATCAGGACGGTAACACCATCGGCGCGAATGAAAAACGCGCTAACTGTTCCCGTCAGCGCGTCTCCAGTAGGCGTGATGATAAATCTGTGCGCGTATGATTCTGCGGTGAAGGTGTACCCGATGAGAGTATCAATTCTCGCCAGCCCTGCTGAAGAATCAAAAGCGCGGGGAATTGTAATCATGTCACGCCTCCGGTTCCGGTTCGGGCTGGATGTGCGTGTAGACCTTATTCATCATTGGCATACAGTTGGAACGCACAAGGATCGCGCCATGCTCCGGGAGATCGGAGATCGCGGCGGCGGCGAGGACTTCATAATATTTGGATTCGGCCTTGAGCCGTGCTGCTGTTTCGTCCGTGTCGTAGACAGGATGGACAATATGCCCATACGTTCCATCTGCATAAGTTTGGATTTCAAATACATAAAATTGATACATAATATTCGCCCCTTTCGTTAGTTGAATGTGATATCCAGCCCCGCGCTGGAGAGAAACATGACGGCAGCGCCCGCGTTGGCCGTGCCGACCGAGCGTGAAGAGGAATAGTCGAGCCGGATGTGGATGATCCCGGTATCGTGCCCGATTTCATAGGTCAGGGCAGAACCGAGCGAGGAAAAGCTGAAAGTACCGCTTGTGTGCGTATATCCGGCGTAGTCAATCAGGCCGATGCCACCGGAAAACGTGATGGACGTGACCTGGTCGGATACGGGCTTACCAAGATAGACCACCATGTGGTAGGTTTTCCGGCTGTTCCAGACGTAAGCTGGATAAATGGAGTAGCCCGGCAGATGAGCCGTATCACCGACTTCAAACATGTCCACAGCGGCAGAACCGCCGCCGCCCGAAGAACGCGCTTCAGCATCTTTGAATATGTATTCATTATCGCCATATTCAAATGAAGATATTTCGATTTGAGCCATGCTTTATTCCTCCTTCGTCACCCGAATTGTTGCGGGTGTGCCAGTAAAGGCAGGAGCTGAAACAGTCCCGGACGGCGTGATTTCAAGATTGGCGGTTTGTGCTGTCCCCGTGAAAGTGGGCTGCGAAACCTCGCCGGACGGGGTAAACGTGCCGGAAGAAGTCAATTCAGCGCCCGCGAAGGTTGGCTGTGAAACAGTCCCGGAAGGTGTTCCCGTGAGCGTTACAGAAGATTGTTCTCCCGTAAACGCTAAGCGCGTTCCCGTCCCCGTGAAGGTGGGCTGCGAAGCGGTAGCATTTTGAATACCCGTTGCAACCGTTTTCGGCGTGAAGCTCGGCAAAGTTACAACTGTCGGCGTGTTGGCGGTAAAAGCGCCGGGGGTGAAATTGACGATCAATTTTTCCCCGCTCACGGACATGGAGAGGGTCGGGAGAGTGCAGCTTGCCGCGCTGCCGGGTGCGACTGAGCCGCCGCCTGTGCCGCTCCCAGCCTCATAGATGGTATCGGTGTAGGGCGTGACGCTGACGGACGGCGCGGAGACTGTTCCTGCGGGGGTGTAGTTCGGCGTGCCGCTCCCCGCAGCAATGCTCCCGGACGGGGTGAGAGTGGCATTCATCGTCATTTGGTTTCCGGTGAATGTGGGCTGTGAAACTGTTCCGGCAGGAGTGCCGGAAACAGATATATTGCCCTGTGTCCCGGTAAAGGTGGGCTTGCTGACTGCGCCGGAAGGAGTAATCGTCAGTTGATGAGTGCTTCGCGTACCCGTAAAGGTGGGCTGGCTGACCGTACCCGCCGGGGTGTATTCTCCGGAATACGCCACATCATCGGCGGTAGGAATGGTAATGATCACATCCTCATCGTCCACGGTTTTGCCGCTGACTGTATTAATCACCTGAGAACGGCAAGCGTAAATGCAGACGGTAGTATCAGCATCTACGACATCATAAATAAATAGCTTGCACACGCCCGGTACGTTATAACACTCAACCGGGAGAACAACTGTCGCGTTTCCGTCTGTGATTGTGCCATTCCACGCGATTTGCCGCCCATCAGCGCGAATAAAACGCGCCGTGATTGTGCCGGAAAATGGATTGTCTTCAGCGGGATGGATGATAAATTCGTGCGCTTGCGCTTCGCCCTGAAACAGCAATACGCCCGGATCATCCAGATTGCGAAGGCAATCCGCATTCATATTGCGGTTAATAACAATCATGACGGTTCACCTTCGTCCGTGTCATCTTCCTGCAACTGCTTGACGATCCCTTCAACAGTAGCAATAACCCCCAGCATGTGTGACATGTCGGTTTTCCCGTGAACGGGGATGGTGTTCAAGGTGTTCAGGACGAGATTGAGCTTGCTGATGATTTCAATGATTGGCATAGGCTGCTCCTTTCGTTACCATGTATAAATCACTTTTCCAGCGGGGTATTGCACATAATCGCCATCGTTATCGATGTAATAGACACGGGTGGTGGTAGTTGCCGCCTGTATGCTGATCTCCCGCGTCCGCACCCAAGTGCCGGAAGCGTTTTTGAGCCAAACATACCCCGTAATGGTTTTCCCGCTGCGGGTGAGTGATGCGTTATGCCCGTTCTTGCCGGAATACTGTACATAGTTGGAAGCGCTCGATCCTTGTGCGGCAGCAATCAATCCGTTCCATCCAGCGTTGTACGTCCCTAAAGCATTAACGGCGATGTCATACGCGCTGCCGCTGTTGGGGATGACTGTTATCAAGCCGTATTTCGCGGAAAGCGACAGGCTTTTGTCAGAATCTGACGCCCATTGTGACATGTCTGAACTGGAATTGGAAGAACCAGTCAGAGAACTTGAACGAATGCCGCCGACAACTGATGACGCCCCTTCTTGGTAAACTTCAGACGCATCAATTACCAACGGAGTAGCCACGATCCCGGAATCATTCGGTCCATAGGCATTAACTGTTTTTTTGTGAGCGGATGTCCAGCCCGAAGACGCCTTCAAGGTGATTGTTGGGAGACTGACGTTCACCATCCTACTGTTTGCGGAATTTGTCACCAAGTTCAGGTAGCCTTCATTATCATCAAACCGCCATCCGGCATTCGTCATGGTGACATTTCTCAGCGCTGCCGATACGCCGTCTTTATAGTATTGCGTATCGGCGATATTAAAATTTATTGGCGTTCCCGCCGTGCCATCAATTCTTGTCCACGGGATGGAAATTTGCCCGCCGGATGCTGTCGGTGTCCCAAAATCCGCCACGGCTTCACCAGCATATTGCTGAACCCAATACCGGGAAGTGACTGCATGGTTCCCACCGTCAGCTTCTGGGATATAAGCCGCCGCAAGATAAGTATTGCCGCCGACTGTCAGGGAGCCGTGAATATCCAAGTCACCGACGATGCTGTCAATAGCGGCGATTGCCGTTTCCAAGCCAGCGGAAGTAATATACCCATCAACAACAAGATTTGCCGCGCCGGGAGTACCCGTAACATGTACATTCCCGCACTCAACTGTAAGCTGGGTCGCTACGCCGCCCTTGGAGACTTTCAAGGCTATCTGCTGCGCGTTCTGCTCGATTTTTGAGTACAAGCCTTTGCCGCTGACGAATATTGGATCGCCGTTTGCATCGACAACGATTTTTCCGTCCCTGACTTGCGCGCCTTCGCCAGCGGCAAGCGCCGTGATATTGTTACGGTTGACTGTCAGCGCAGCGACATTCTCCACAACAGTTGAACCGATTTCCTGAAGCTCTGCCGCTGTGTATGTAAGCTCAAGCGCGTTAGCGTCAAACCAAGCCTTGAATACACTGTCTTCATATTCTTTGTTGCTTTGCCCGCCGCCACCGCCGCCGCGCCGCCCTGCGGCTTTGCTCGTCTCGCGGTTGATATAGATGATGTTCGGGATATATGTTCCGATGCTGATGCGGCTTTGAGATGGATCAATCAAGTCTTCGGTATACTGGATGATTTGTTTGCGAAGCACCGTTCCCGTTGGCTTGATTTCCGCAAGCGCGGTATCATAAAGCCTTAAAGGGACATCGGTATAGCCAAGCCTGTACAGATCGCACACAAGGCAGTCAATCGTCACATCCGGGTGATTCAGCGTCTTCAGGCTTTCCCATGTTTTCTGAAGCAGGATTTCGGGGTCAGAAATATCGCCGTTCTGATAGTACGCGAATCGCGGCCTTCCGTTTCTGCCGTATTCCGCTGTTGCCGTTGGATCTTCAAGGTATGTCTGCCCCAAAGGCTTTGCCGGGTGCTCTGCCGTTGCCGTCCATTCTACGTTCGCAAACGTCAGCGGTTTTGAATCCGCGCTGCTGTTCCCGGTTGCCTTGCCGAACGCATAGAGGGCGGTTTTTACCCGGCTATCGTCCCATATCACGCCCATTTCATCGGCGTTTTTCTCAAGGCTCACCCGAAAACCGCGCCATATGCCGTCAGGCGGGATAATATCAAGGTATTTCCCGGTGATCCCGTGCGCGTCAACAGTCAGGCGCGGGAGGATATGACAATTCCAAGCGCGTTCTATTGCCCGGACGTCTGTCCAGACATCGCCGTTTGTGATGTTCGCAGAAGAAGTCCCGGTGACGTCAACCGTCCCGACAGCCCAGCCCGTGCCGCTCAAGATTTGGGCAAGCGCTGCTTGTGCCGTGATATCCGTCCATTGCTTGTCACCGAAAAACTCGTCCGTTAATTCGGCAATACAGATGTGCTCCGCTGTGATTTCCTGATAGTGATCCGGTTCGTAGGTTTTCACCTTGCGGATTTCGTAGGCTTGGAAAGCGCCTGTTGCATCCTCAAGCCCGCAGCGCATCCCGCGATGGATCACGCGCCCTTCGTCATAGGGGAACAGCGCTTGAAGGCTCATTTCCTCATGCACAATGCTGCCGCTTTCCATGTCGTTACGCTCAAACAGCACAGCGCCGGAAGCATCAAAAAATAACATTACGCCCACCTCTCACGCCAGAACACAGTCCCCGTTCCGCTGATCGTCTGCGTTCCCGTTTTCGGAATAATAAACGCGCTGTTATAGGTGTAGTACGGCATTGCGCTCACGTTACCGATAGCCGCTGTCTGCCTGTTTAAGTCAAGCGCCATTTCCCCGGCAGGAAGCCCTTCAAAGGCCATGCTGTTCGTGCCGTCAGAGAAGGTCAGGTCGGTGTCTGCCGTTTCGATTTGCGCGGTGATTCGCATCAGCGGCGGCGCGTCACCCAATACGGAAAACTGCGTCCCGCAATCTGCCGAACGCTCAATAAGGCCGTTCCAATAGGGATTGCCATACGTTGTGAATGTGATGCTTAAACGGCTTTCCCACCATTGCCGCAATGACGGCTCAGGAAGGGAAGTGCAAAGGCATTCCAGATACCCGTTAAAATAGGGGAGTTGCAGCTTGCCGGGTGTGCTTGTCCGCGCCCAATGCGTGATCTCACGAAGCTGGCGCTGCCGTGCCGCCCTGTCATTTGTGAGCAAAGCAAACGTGATCGTTGCCGTCCTGCTCCCATCGCGCACACGCACGAAATCAGCGCCCCCGATAATGGAGCGCTGTCGTGCGGTGACGTTGATCTGAACGGGGGAGACACGCACATCTTCGATTTTTACAGGCGCGACAGATTCCAACGCCGTGTCGTTAAAGTAAATCATTGCTGGAATCCGCTCCTTTCCATTGCCCGATAGCTGTTCGCCTGTGCGGCAGAGATCACGCGCCCGACTGTCTGCCCGTCAAGGTATACATTCCCTCCGGCGTGTACGTTCTCGCGCATCGTAGCGCCCAGAGCGTCATAGTCAACCACGTTTCTGCTTGCCAAACCGCCGTTTTTGAATTGCTGCCATACCTTGTTTTCTTCAGCGGTCAGGATGCCTTCGCCCTCATGAAGCTGCGCAAGGTAGTTGTTGAAGGGTACATAATCAAGCCCCAGCGCGTGTGAACCGTCAACGGGGTTTTCACCCTTGCTGCCGAAACTGAGGGAGAAGCCGCCATTGCCCAAGCCGAAGCCAAGCCCGAAGCCGCCCATTCTGCCCAAGGTGGCGTTGATCCTGTCAACCTCAGCTTGCAAATCTTTGTGCTTCGCCGCCATACCGTTGATTAAGCCTTGCACGGTATTCTCCATCGCGGTTTTCGCCTGATCTCCAAGGTTCAGCCCGTTCACGGCGTCCGTTGCGCTTTGCACAAGGGACTTGAAAGCCTCATCGGTGCTTAATGATTGTTCCGTAAGCTCTTTCGTCAGCTTTGCGCGTTCTTCAGCGGCTTTCTTAAAGCTCTCATTCAACTGCTTTACCCGTTCATCATCCTTTGTGACGCCGGGATTCGTCATCGCCTGTAAATAGGCGTAACTCTCTTGACTGCCGTCAGAAACCGAAGAAATAACCTCATCGGAATATCCAAGCTCTCGCGCTTTAGCAAGCATTTCCGAATATTTCTTATAGTAGGCGATTTGAGACTCCAAGCCAGCGTTCATCCTGCCGATAGTCTTTTCGGCTTCCTTCGCGCCTGTAAGCTCTACTTCGAGTTTGGCTTTCTTGTCCTTGTATCCTTTTGCGGATTTATCAAGGTTTTTAATGGCATCTTCGACTTCTTTAATTTTCTTCTTCGCTTCATCGGCGGGATCATTCACAAGCCCAAACAGTTCGTGTGAACCTTCCAACGCACCTTCTATCTTCTGATAAGTGCTGTCATAGTATTTTTCGATTTCTTCAAGGGCTTTCGCCGTACTCGTCAGCGCGGCTTTCAGCGCTTTTTCATCCTGCGTCAGTTCTTCGGTTGCTTGGCTTGCGGCTTGGGTGCCTTTCGTTATATCCTCTACTGAGCCGCCGTATTCCTCAACGATACTGACAGCGGCATCATAACGCTCCTGGCATTCAGCGACTGCCGCAGCCTGTTTCTCATGTTCGCGGTTGAGCTTATCGACTTGCCCTAACACAGAAGCGTTTTCCTGCGCGTATTTATCAACAGCCCTTGCCGCTTCTTCAGCAAGTATAGTATTGTTCTTGAATACCCACCCGCCGTTTGACTTTGTAGCGCCGAACCGTGCGGCTTCCGCAAGCAGTTCATCATATCGCGCTTTTGCTTCTTTATATGATTTGGTGTTGGACGTTACTTTGATGTCGATTTCGATGTCTTTAAGCTCGACTTGTGCCTGTGCTAACGCTTCCTGCATTTTTTGAGCGGCTTTCACATAAGCAATGCGTTTCTGCCCTTTTTCCCAAGCGTCTACATATTCTGCAACCGCTTGAGTGCCGCCCTTGATCTCGCCCGTTTCGGTGTTGATGACTTCCGACAATCCGGGAATGGTTTCAACAAGCTTTTGACAGGTCTTGAGCCATACCGCCTGTTTATCATCTATTTCGCTGGTATCAACACCAAGCGCCATCAAGGCGCGTTCCGCTTCGCTGGCTTGGGAGCCAAGCCCCATGAAGCCAGCAGACAGCGCCGCGAAAAATGCGTTGCCGTCAGCGTCCGTACCCAGTTTCTCAAGGCTTGCAATGAAATTTTCGCCAAGCCCCTCTTTATCCAGCCCAGTGAACGCGCTTGCAAGCTCCGTCAGAAGCACATTCCATTGCTCTAAATCCTCATCCGTTTCAGGCGCGGCTTCTGCAAGCTCTGTCAGCCACCTTTTCAGTTCATCCGGGCTTTTGCTTGTGAGCGTTGATACCGCATCGGCGTTGCTGGACAGTACGCCCAGCATTTCTTCCCATGCGGCTTTTTTCTTGAGCGGGTCACCGTTCGCCAGCGCATCGGAAAGCCCCGTTATGCGGCTTGCGGCGTCAGCGCCGAAAATGCCTTTCGTGGTGTCCGCATCATTAAGCGCAGTCAGAAGGGAACTCCAGTTCCCGGCGCTTTGCGAGTTCAGGGTGTTGCTGTTTTCAGCAAAGGTTTTCAGGTTATTCAGGAAAGCCGCGCCGACTTCTGTATCAGACAGCCCCGGCAGCCCGTCCACAAGCGCTGTGAATAAATCGTCCCACGCTTTCGGATCATTCGGATCAATCGTTGCAGCACTTGTTGCAAGCCCTTCAAGCCATTTTTTGGTATTCTCCGGGCTTTGCTTTGCAAGCTCGGCAACGCCGCCGATATTGTCCGTCAGAACACCGAGCATGTCTTCCCATGCTTGTTTCTTTTTTGCCGGATCATTCGATGAAAGCGCGGACGATAACGAACCGATATTTGTTGCGGCAGATTGCGCGTCCTTGCCAAACATGCCCTTTGTCGGGCTTGCGGTTTCAAGTACGCCAAGCAACCCTGACCAATTATCTTTTTCCGAACCGTCAAGCCCCTTCGCGTTGATGCCAATGGCGTTCATCGCGTCAGCAGCGGCTTGCCCGTTCGCCATGTAGGACAGCGCTTTTTCTGTTTCCTCGCTGCCAAGGGTAGCCATGAAGGTTTCCCAAAGCGCCGGGTAGTCCCCGCCAAGCTCAGCAGCGGCGGCGGCGGCGGCGCTCAAAAACGCTTCGGTTGTATCTCCGTTCTCACCGACAGCGGCAGCGGCAGCGGGGAGCTTGCCCGAAATCGTAGTGAGCAGCGTTTCCCATTGCTGCGCATCCGTCCCCGTTTTGGTAGCCATCGCATCGGCAATGCCTGAGATAGTCCCCGCATAATTGCCGTTTTTCGCGGCAGTCATTGCCTTATCAAGATCGCCAAGCTGCCCGGAAAGGGAACTCACGAAGGAAGTCAGGCTTGCGTTTTCTATCTTCTCGCCCTGAATGTTCTGGAGAACAGAAACGAGTTCCCGCGCATCTTCGGCGGTTTTCGTGATGTTTGCGAGTTTTGAAGCAGTATCTTCGTCAATATCGTTGAACTCGTCAATGATTGTGCGTTCCGGTGTCGCTGTCAGTTTTTCAAGGAAGCCAGCCATGCCGGAAGTGAGCGGTTCAACGACATCCAGCAGCATTGTGCCGACGCTCGTCTTGATGCTGTCAACAGCCGTCTGCACGCGCCTTTGCGCGTTGGCGAAGCCGTCAGAAGTCCGGGCGAAGTCTCCCTGCGCGTCAGCCGTTGCTTGCATCAGGTACTGATAGCGGAGCATTGTCTGTTCGCCCTGAGACATCTTATCAAAGGACTTTGTAATGCCCTGAGTCAGCGCATATGCTTCAATGTTCGCAACGGACATGTTAATGCCCAGTTGCTTCAGCGGCTCAGTCTCGCCCGAAATACCGGAACGGATTTTCTGAAACGCCGTTTCAAAGTCCATGTTGTAGAATGATGCCATGTCGGCGGCAAGCCCAGCCAAGTCCGTAGACATACCGATGATCTCATCTCCGGCAATCCCGGAAGATTTCATCATCGCGCCAAGGGTGCTTGTGAATTGTTTCGCCTGTGTTTCCGTCAAGCCGAACTGGGATTGAGCCGTTTTCGCCCAAGCCTCAATCTGTGCAGCACCGTCACCGAAGGTAACATCGACAACGTTCTGCACTTCGCGCAGATCGCTGGCGGCATCAACAGCGCCCTTCCCGAAATCAAACAGCGCTTTTGCCGCCTGAATGCCCCAGTCTTTGAGCCTGTTGACGTCTAACGCCTTGGCAAAGGCGCTTTCCATGTTCTTTGTGGACTCGCTGACGGATTTATCCCATTGTTTCCCGGCGTCATCAATGGCGCGAGTTATATCATTTATTGACGCCTTGGCTTTCTTGCCGTCCGCGCTGATTTCAAATATTACCTGTCCGTCACTTGGCACTCTGTTCACCTCGCTCTGCCAGTCTCAGCAGGCTTGCTGCCGTCCTGTGCATACTGGCATGTAATATGCTCTCACGTTCTTTATCGCTCATCTGTACCGCGCAAGCGGCTTTGGCCTGTGCAAGCCATTTTCTTTCCTCTTGGTTGTATTTCGTGGGCTTCGGCATCGGACGCGCACGGATGCCAAGTATTTCGCTGTATCTGCTGCCCTCTGGCAGCGCGTTCAGCAGCGCTGTGAATTCCATCCAATGCAGACTGTCGCGCCAAAGGTTGATTTTATAGGCTTGCAGGAACGCCGCTCGGATCAAGTCTGCGTCCTGCTTGAAGTCCGTCAGTTTCTTCTGTGTCGGCTGTTTCCCGCCGCTGTCCGGGAACAAAAGCGCCTTAACCGCCGCGATAACGGGCAGCGGGTTCTTCGGCGGGTGTTTCATCAGGCATTTAAGCGCAAGCCAAGCCCGCGCATCCGGCATCAGATCATCACGCGCCAGCGTTTCGAGCATCGACAGCACGTTTCTGAAATCGAAATCAAGGCGGTATTTCCTGCCGTCAACAATCACACCGCCCGGCAAACGTTCCTGAAGTTTCACCGCTTCTGCGCCTTGCTCAGGAGCTTAGACAAACGCTCCTGAAAGTATTTTGCGCACACATCGCCCACGCACAACGTATCGTTGTTGTAAAATTCCATCAGCTTTTTCGCCTGTTCGCGCCCGAAAATCGCCGTGGCGAATATCAGCACGGCTTCAAACCTCGCGGAATCCGTGCTGTCCGCAGTAATCCCGGAAAGGATATTCCGTGCGTTGTTCAGCGCGGAAACCATTCTCGCCGCTTCGCCGTTGACAACAAGCGTGATGCTTTCATTGCCCTCGGTGATCCGCACCTTGTCCCGGACGCGATTTAACGTCAAATGAAACACGGTTATTCCTCCCTTGAAAAAAGGGCGGGAGAACAGTCCCCCGCCCTTGTAAGATTAAGCCTTGGTAACAGTCGGCAGTCCGTTCACGCGCAGCGTGCAGGAGAACGGCTCGTTGTCGGTGGTAGCGCCGCCGAAATCCACGATGTCGGTGATGGTGCAGGATGCCACGATGGTTTCCACCAGCGTGCCAGCCGCGTTGTAGATTTCCACCTTCATGCTGGACTTGCGCTCATCGCCCAGCGCGTAGCGCAGGGAAACGATGTAGTCCTGAGCGGTATCGCCGATGATACGGCGCCCGGAAACGGCGTATTCGGGAGCAATGCCCGTCACCTCATTGTCAGCGCCGCCCTGTCCGCACAGGAAGAAATACTGCTGGTTCTGCTCGTTTACGGTAGGCTCGACAGACTCAATGCCTTTGCACAGCGCGGCATAAGTCCAAGTCCCTTCCGCGCCGCCGCTCCCGGCGGTGTATTCTGTGCCAATGTAAAATTTCTCTTTCCAAACGGGATTCAGAGCATCCATAGTTTAATCTCCTCTCCAAAATAATTTGACTGACAGCGCGGACGCCATCAGCCATTCGTTGTTCTCCTCGCGCCCGATGATCTGGGGCAAGGTGCTGTTTGATATGTCTGTGATTTGCCACGAAGCGCCAGACGGGTACGCCTTCGCACGGGTAAGCGCCGAATGGATGTTGTTCATGGCATCCGACAGCGTTTTCAGGTTATTGTGCTTGCCGTTCAGGGTGACGTCAAGCGGAATCGTAGTATTCTTGTCGAAATACAACTCATCCGTCATTGACGGGCCAATCTCACAAACAAGCCCGTTCCCCGTTGGCAACGCTCCCCGTGTGACGCTTGCAAATGGGTTCGTTGCGTTCATTAACCCGATAACGGCTTCCAACGCATCATTGATAACGCTCATAAATTGTTCCTCAAGGCAATTTCAGCTTGCCGCGTCCATTGTTTCAAGTGGTATCTTTTCGCCACCTCGCACCATTTCCATGATGCTTTCGCGTTCGGGTCAGGAATTGCCGTCCTGATTTCCCAATACTGCCGCCGTGCATAGGGTGTCTGCCAGATGAGCTTCCCTTCATTCAGCTTTGAATGCGTATACGAGGATGCAATCAAAGCACCAGTATCTTCTTTGCAATATTGATTGCAATCATTCAGAATCTCATTTGCCAGAACGCCCATGCCTTGCTTGAAAGCGTACTCAACGCGGGTTTCAACCTTATTTCGGTTGATGATGATTTTAACGGGCATTAAATCACCTACTCGCTATGGTTAAATAACGCCGATTTCCCAATGGTGCAGTTTGTCGGTGTCATCTCTCAGCCCGTCAGCCGTGAGCACGGTATACTCCACACCGCGCACAATCACGCGCATATCCCCGCCGTTGTCGTGGGACTGCTGGAGCAGCGCCCGCCAGTCAAGCTGCGGTTTACTGTGCCGTACATCCACATACAGCGTGCCTGTCAATTGCGCGTCCGTGTTCTGAACCGTTTTCACGATGCGCTCTTCCGGCTGCAAATGCACATGCTCGACCGTATATGTGGCGTATGTCTGGTTCTGATAGATGTCCGTTCCCGTGCATACTTTTACGGTTGCCGTTGAGCGAAGGATTTTTAAGGGGATAGGCCGAAGCATTTTCCCACCACCTTAAAGCGGCAATGCCGGAGCAACGGGAACAGATGGATTCATCAGCCCGGTTTGTTCAAGACACGCCAGCGCAAGCGGGCTGATGAAGTCAGCCATAGCGCCTTTACGCACAAGGTCTGAACCGCTCTTGCCGTTAACGCTGACCTTACCCACGGTGAAGCCCGTTCCGGTGCTTCCCGCTATCGTTTCAAGCCCGTTTACAGCGAAGAAATCAGTCTGCGCACACAAAGCCTTTTTGTACAATGTACGCACAAGCGCGGGAAAATTGGCGATTGTTTCATTCGTCACCTGCCAATGCGTCATAGCGCCGATGACGTCCTCTGCCCGCGCTTCCAACGCAGGGAAGCTGGCTTCGTCCGCTTCCTGCCCTAAATAGATCGCTTTGTAATAGCCGAAATCCACAATCGCCATGTTTTCACCCCTTAAGCGGCAGCGTTGACGATGATACCGCCCTTGCGGTTGTTCAGCGCGAAAGCGCCGTAATAGTAGCGCTCATAGTACAGATACTTGCCCTTGCTCTGCGCGGTCGGAGCGCTCATCATCGCGACTTCGTACTTCACGGGAGCGGCAACAGCATCAGGATCGCACAGGATCATGTTGATCTGCTTCGCGCCGGAGGCGGCAACCCAGCCTTCGGTGAATACATAGCTGGACTTCATCAGGTCGGCGGGGACTTCGCGGATGTTCACGCCATCCAGACGGGCAACATTGCGGTCAACGCCACGGAAGCCCTCGGCGGTGTCAATGAAGCGGGTCAGGCCAGCGGCCTCCTTCAGCAGCTTATAAGTGCCGGGGGTCATGTACGCGGTCACGCGGTCGCGGTTCACGCGGGCGTTGGTCAGCGCTTCCAGATAGCCGTCCCAAGTGGTCAGGATGTTGGCAGCGGTCAGAGCGGTAGTATCCGGCGTGACAGCGGCATACAGTTTCGCGGCAAGGTAAGCATCCATTTCAGGAATTTTCTGGAACTCGTTGAAAGTCCGGGTGATGTTGGCAATGGTAGCAACGTCATTGGTTTCAACGATGTCCATCGGGTCGATCAGGGTAGACCATTCACGATCCATATCAAGGGTAACAGGCTGAAGAGCATTGTTCCAGTTGCGGGCGAAAACGCCGTTCAGATTGTCGCGGTCAACAGCAGTCGCGCCCTTGACTTCAAAGCTGGGAATATACATGGTCTTGCCCATACCCGGCTTGTAAAGCTGGCTGTTCGGGCTGGCCCAGATGGGGGCGAAATAGGAATAGTAGGGATAGGCGTTAGCCACGGCGCGGCTATACTCAGCCGCATAGTTCACATTAGTCTGCACAAAAGCCATAATGTTTTTCTCCTTTCATCATTTCTTGGGGTTCAGTCCCCACGCTTTGAGGAACTGCGCTTCAGCGCCCTCGTCCCCCTTGGGCATACTGCCCTGAGTGGGTGCGCCGAAAGTCGGCTTCGGTGTCGGTTCTTGCTTGACGGTGAAGAACTCCTCGTACTTCTCCTGAATCCCGGTCAACTGCTCATTGATGGGCTTTGCTTTCTCGCCTCTGTCCAGCATACCGAATACTTGCTCGCGGAATTTGGGCTTCACACTTGCGAAGTTCTCCCCGCCGATAGCTCTCAGCATGTCGCGCTCACGCTGAAGAGCCATGTATTCGTCTGTGGTTTTCGGGTCGATGGGTTCAGGCTTCGGGACTGCCGCGACAGCCGCATCAATCTGCTTCTGAACATCCGCTTTCGGCACATACCCGGAAAGCGTGTCGTTCATCGTCTGATTGCGCGCCGCCATGATAGCGTCCACTTGGTCTTCCGGCACACCGTGATCCATGAGAAACTTGCGAGTAAATTCTGCCATTTTTACGTCCCCCTTTTACGCCCTTAGACGATGGGCGAATCTGCGTGTTTAACGTCCCGCCGGACGTGATGGTATGAAAAAAGCAACGTGCGTTTTACACGTTGCTTGATTCAGCGGTAAGTGTTTATTCGCCCTCGTGGAGCGGGATGTAGATTTGATCTACAAATTGTTTGGCCGTGACGATGAGATCACCCCCCCTGGTGAGTTAAGGTGTTATTTAAATTATTCCTCGTAAATGATTTCAAGCCCGTATGCAATAGCCGCATCATGCTCAATCTTACATCCTCTAGCATTTTCCCAGCCTTTACAGAAGTAAGCGGCATGGCACAGGCTCATGTTCTCAAGAGACTTTGCAAGGAAACACAGCGGGATTTGTACAACGCCACGCTCTTTCATCTTTTCATTGGAATACCATTCATCCGTGAACAGAGTATTTACAATCTCATAGCCCTTAGCTTCAAGCACTTTTATGGCTCGCTCTCTGGTTGCTACGATTTCTTCATCTGTCTTTCCAGCCATTGGCTGAGATAACATAGCCTTCATGATTTATCCTCCTATTTAAGTTTCTTTTCGCAATAGTCCCTAAACGGACACCATGTACAAGCGAATGATTGTGCAGGGCAGTCCGTATCGGGACTATCTATTGTAAGAGGAGATACACCTTCTCCGATCATTGCACATCACCACCTTTGTTAAGATCCTATTTAAGTCACGCTGTCGGCTCTTCGACTGGCTCTTCCGGTTTTGGTTCCGGCGCGGGCGTCATGTCAGGGAACGCACCGAAACTCTTGCGGGCAAGTTGTACGCCGTCCCAGCGCTCAAGCGTTACGGCCCAGCCAGCGCGGTTGTGGGCAATGGACAGGGCTTTCACAGCATCGGCATAGTCGGCATGTGCCACGATGAGGGCCAGTTCTTCGTTACCGTTGGGGTTTGCTTCGGTGCGCTCATAGTCGCGGGAGTCCCGACGAATGGGATAGCCGTTGAGAGTGGAGTAGACACCCTCCGGGTGGGTATCAGAAGTGACTACCTGATAGGCCGCAGTTTCAAAAATCTGACGCATGATGATGTCTCCTTTCTTACCACGCAAACATGTAATAAGTCCCCGCTGTCCAGTTGTAAATGCCAGTATTTCTCAATGTTATGGTTTCTTTAGTAATCGATTGAATCGCCGTATAGTTGGTTGTTTCAATCCTTGCGTTTGATGGCACATAAGCAAGTTTCCTGTTTGAGGCATTGTCGGAAACGCTTGTGGTTGTTAGGACGAAACCAACACATTGTGAATTCGTTGTCGGACTCGTAATGAAATTCATGCAAAGAATTGTTTTCATGTCAACGCGACCGAACGGGTTCGGTATTGAGAAATTAGGGTTGCCCGTTGAGTCTTGTTCAAGTGTGAATGTTTTCACCTCTACATAACTCGGCAACTTTATCCCCTGTGCCATCCCCATCATCAGCCCCCTTCTAATGCTCATCACGTCCAACTCGCCGCCACCCCCAGACATTTTGTGCCGACCATCTTAATGTTGATCTCATACAGCGTATCGGCTTCCAGCGCGGTGCTGTCAAAGCTGTTCGCCCATTCCACGGTCATTCCAGTCGGCGGGGTCACGGTCAGCACGGTCGGGGTGCTGCCGCTCTCAAACACCACATCCACACACCCACTCGCCGGGAGCGTGATGTCCAGCGTGGCCACCTCTCCGCAGACGTACTGGATACCGGGAAGGGCGTTGATGGTCGGGGTCGTGCCGCTGACGGTTACGGGGCCGTTGAGCATGGTGGAGATGGCGGATTTCTGGGCTTCGGGGTAGACACCGACGGCCTCGCCGGAGATGTTTTTCATGTCCGCACCAGCAAGTTTGGCAAGTGCATAATAGACAGAAGTGTGTTGAGTTGACGGCACAATCGGTTGATAACCATTGACCCCGTCTTTTATTTTGGCGTTCAATGCACTATATACAAGCAGTTCGCCATTCGGATAGGTTGAGATACCATTTTGCACATTGCCTTTTACAACGCCAAGTACACTATTCGTCGCTTTCGGCACATTCGCCACGCCATCTATCACCACGCTCGTGCCGTTAACCTGCACATCCTGCACAGCGCCTTCGCCGTCCATGACATCAAAGCTGTGCTGCCCGTCCGCGTCCGTGATCGTGACCCGATGCCCGCCCGTGATGTCGGTAATGGTGATGGATGGGGAGATGCCATCCAGACCGGGCTGACCGGGAGCGCCCGGAGCGCCGTCCTGACCATTGGCAATATCGGCTGTTGTTGTGCCTGTTTTGTCCGTGATGCTGATTGTAGCGCCTGATGCTGTCTGCGTGACAGTTGCCACGGGAGAAAACCCGTCAGCGCCAGCCGCACCCGCTGCACCCGTTTCACCGCGCTGCCCTTGACTACCCGTTTCGCCGCGTTCACCCTGCGGCCCTTGCGCCTGAACGCCCGTGGAAACCCATTGTTCCGTTTCGCCGTCCCAGACTTCCCAAACGCCGTCAACAATGCGCGGGTAGTATCCCACCGCTTCTTCGGCGCGGTCTGCGGCTTGTTCTGCTTCGCCCTTCAGCGTAATAAACTGCTGCTGCCATTCTGCCCACGGTTCAGGCGCTTCCCCGCTGCCGTCCAGCGCGTCAAAAACAATCGTGCGGAAGATCGCGCTTTTCGCCACAACCTCCCCCGCAATGGCTACCAATTCGCAGCGGCCTTCCCCGGTTTGGGTGAGTTCCGCGCTTGTTACTGTCCAAGTGGCAATGCCATCTTCTACGGAGATTCCGGCAATGGGGTAAGCGTCTGCATCACCGGGCCGCTGGTTGTACAGCCCGATCACAGCGCCGGGCAATTCTTCAAGCCATGCGGAAACGTCGAACCGCACAACCGTATAATCATTTTCACCCAGCCGCCCAAGGGCGATAGCTGTGCATTGCTTTGCGTCAATGGTTTTCATTTCCATCAGCCCCCTTGGCCTTGCGCTTCCTCTTCGGCGTTTCTACGGGCTTTTCTTCCTGCTGTTTATCTTCTTTTTCACCGATCACCGCCCCGCAGATATGGCACTTTAAAACGCCATTAACGGCATATATAACGGGATGACTGCAATTCATGGTTTATTCTCCTTTCATTATCCTTGAGCGCTTCGTTAATCTCTTCCGCGATTTTCAGCAACTCGCCCAACGGGTCGAAGATAATCATTTCGTCATCTTCCATACTTCTGCGCTCCTTCAAATATCTTCACCAATTCCGGGTCGAGTATGCTTGTTTCACCATACCACCACGCCGTAAAACTTTCGGCAATATACTCATTCGTCGTAGCAACAGCATATCCTGAAATGTTCTTGCCGTACTTCGCAAGGCTGGCAGACAAGCCGCCGCGCTCGGCAAGCGGGCTTTTTGTTTCGTTCATGATTGTTCTGAACATCTTGTCATCAAGCATGTGACCGCATTCATGAACGATAGTTCCTTCCGCGAAATCGTAGGACTGACATACACATTGCCGCTTTGTTCTAAGCAACGTTTCAACATAGTCCTTTTTCGCCCCGGTAACTTTGCCTGAATCAATCAGCGCTTGACCATTATCAAGCACCGTTTTCATCAAATCATCAATCTGCTGTTTGTGCGCGGCAAAGGCTTTTTTGTTTTTGTAGAAGCGCGGGTTAATGAACATCGAACCATCACCGCCCCATTGATAACAAGCTTCAGATGATTCTATAGCACTCTTAAACTTCTTTTCGCGACCGTTCATCGGTGCAACTTTGCCAAGTTTGTATTTGGGGTCGAACCTATCAAATACTTGTGTGAAAACATCATTGCACTTATTGGCGTATTCTACATCAATGCCGCTATACGATACGCTACCATACTTTTGAGATTCCAAGAAGCGCTTCGCATATTCTTCGGCTTCTTGTACGGTGCTTGCAGGAGTAAACGCCCGTTTCGTGCTCTCCGCTTTCTGTATCGGTATCTGCGCTTGCCCTCTCGGCGGGATGTTATCATCACCAAGATGAATGTTGGTCGGAGATGGCGGCGGGTTATCCCCGCCATTCTTGAACCAGTCGCGCATTTTGTCGCGCTGTTCTGTCGGGAACTCGCCGGGATTGTAACTGTCTTTCGGCGGGAACTTCGCGTCAATCGGCGCATACTCGCGATTCCTACGCCGTGCGCGTCCTGTCTTGTCGCAGAACTCATCAATATCGGCGCTTGCCTTATGCACCTTGTCCCGCTGTGCTTTGATTGCCTCTGCACTCGCGCCCTGTGCTTTCATGACTTCAAGGTCGCGCTTTTCCTCACGCAACTTGCGCTCAAGCGCCCGCTGTTCCTGACTTTCGGCATAGGTCTTTTCGTTTTCTTCCTCATCCTGCGATTCGCCCTTCAGGGTGCTGAAGCCGGGAATGAACGTCATCGGGTAGTGTTTGCAGTTGATGCCGAATAACCCGGCGGGCATTCCCTTTGTCGTTTCCGACTCAGGATATACGCGGATTTTGTTCCCGTCCAAGTCCTCTGTCATGCCGCTAAACCCGCTTCGGCTGATGACCTTCCCTTGCCACGGGTAGCACAGCGGTCGAGCGCCGTTGTGACTGCTGACTTGGTAGAAGTCCGCGCCGTAACTCTCTGCGCGTTCCCAGACCGCCGACCTTGCCGTGTTAAACATCGTTGTTCGGATGTCCATAGCCACATATGCTTCAGGACTCCACCTATGCCCGCCGTGGTCAATAAACCCGGCCAAGCCGTTGCCGACCATCTTCTGCACGGCGTTGTGCATTGCCTGATTCCACGTAGAAACGCCCGTTACAACCTCGCCAGCGCCCGCGTTTAGTATGCCTTGGGTGTTCCTTACCCTCTGCACAATATCGCTCACAGTCGCCGTATATGCGTTCTGCGTGGACTCAAGCATAACCGTGTTCACGAGGTTCAGTTTGTCCGCGCTCTGTCTGTAATAGCTTTGGAACGCCTGAAGCTGGTTCGGCGTGACCTCTGCGGGCAACAGACCGCCGCCGTTCAACAAGCCCTTCTGCGCGGCTTTTCTCAGCGCGGGTTCTTCGTTCTTCAGCGCGTCCATTATCGCGGCAGACAACACGTTTCGCAACGCGTCATCCGCGCCGCCCAAACTCTTTGCGATAATGCCGACCGTTTCGCGGTTCACTTGCCCCATCTGGGCAAGCATCCGCGACTGATATTCGAAAGAACCGGGGATTTTCGCCCCCGGCTTCAGGTATTGGAAATGATGTGCAAGGTTTATCAAGATACGGTCAGTAACCGCCCCGTAAACCTCCGCCATTTCGTAGGACATAGAATCAAGAAATGACGGACGCATTTAATCACTCCATCCCGCCGAACAGCTTTGTTACGTCTACGCTGTTGCCCGTTCCTTCTTCCCTGATGCGCTTCAGTTCCTCATCAGCCTGTTCGGGTGTCAAGCCCATTCCGTACTTCTTGTCGGTCATGAAGGTGTATTTAGACAACAGCCCCGCGCCGACCAGCATAACGCCCTCGTTGATATTCGTCTGCCTGTCTTGCGTAACACCGTCATCAAACACGATGTTCACATGATAACCGTTCGCGGAAAGGCTTTCAATGCTCTGCCCTTCGTACTCCATCCCGTACAGGATAGCAACGTCAATGATGTTTTTAACCAGATGCTCGATGGACGGGCGAAGCTGGTTCTGAATGGTTTTGATGGTTTTATACGTCTTGCTGTTCTCGCTGACAACCTCCGTGGCGGTTTTGATCCCACTATGCTGGTCAAAGGAAAACGTGTTCGCGCTGAAACCGATCTGCAAGCACAGCACCGACAGGAAAGCGTTAATGGCTGAAACGTGTTCCTCAACGCGCAGCACAACGCTGTTGTCCTGAATCTTCAAATCGTTCGGATCATCAGACGCAAGCGCTTCATACGCTTCATCGTTCGCGTCAAAATAACGGCACATTGCCCCCGTCTGAGGATCAACCACGGAACGCACGGCACGGGCGGGAACAATGATTTTCTTCTTGCCCAAACGGAACTCACGCACGAAGCTGTCATAGCAAATATCCAAAGCGTGAAGCGTTTCCAAGGCGTTCCCGTAAATGCTCATGCCAAGCGGGCTGTTATCGTCAAGGTTGTTTGCGATAGGGGTTCGCCAGTAGGTGAAAAGGCTTTCGCCAACGGGGATGATGGTTTCTTCGTCAAGGAATGGGTACATTTCAGCCAGCGGCACACGAATACCGAGGATGTCTTGGCTATCGCCGTTCGCGCCCTTCTGCATCGCGGAGCGGTAAAGCTCATTCCGCACCGTGTACGTCATGCCGTCCCATGTGTGCCACTCAAGCCGGGTGTAATACCAGCCGCCCTTCGCAACACGGGAGATGAACACACCTTCATGCACTTTCGCGTTGTCCCAGCTAATCGGAACGAACTGGTCTGCCATCGCGTAACCGATTTTGATTTTGTCCGTGCCTTCGACTTCTTTCCCGTTGCTGTCGTGCCGGATGTCGCGCCACACCTTCAGCGCAGAGCCGCCCAAAGCACAGCCCTGTTCGATGCTCTCCTGCATCTTTTCCCTGAAAGCGTTATCGCACAGCACCTTCTGCACAAAGCAGTTCAGCGGGTCGGGGTTTTCGTCTGTGCTTTCCCTGCCGTCCATGCTGACGTTGATCTCGCACTCTTCGCCCCAGACAAGCCCAGCCATCTCAGCGCACACGGCCTTCGCGGCGTTCATGCGGTACAGTTCGCGCTTGCCTTTTGGGTTCGCAATGGTCGGGCAATCCACCAAGTGCCAAGCATTGTAAAAGCCCTTGTAAAGCCATTTCCAGATATAGATACCGAAATCGTAAAACTGTTCAAACGCAGGAACGTTCCCCAGTTCAAAAACCGTCCGATACTCGCGGGCGATGCCCGTTGCGCTTGCTGTCTTGTCCATGAGCCTTCGCCCCCAATCTCTCATTCTCGCTAAAAACTGCATATCTCACCACCCCATTACCATAAGCCGTAGGACTTGGCGAAATGATTGTACCCGTAGCGGCATTCATCCATAGCATGGTTGTAAGCGTCTACAGGCTGTCCGTTGCCGTCTACGCAGTACAGTCCGGCTTCCTTCACGAACGGCTCTGTGCCGTAGCGCTCATCCTCTATCAAGAAGAATTTCCCGTCTGAAATAGCGCTCTGTAGCATCTCAACGCCCACGCGCAAGCCCTTTGTCGTGCCTCTGATGTCGTGCGCGTTGTTGTCCGCGCCGCTCGTATTCAGCCCCAGCTTTTCGATCTCCAGCCGTAGCGCTTTACACGCAGGGTCGATGTAGATACCGCTTTCGCGGATACCATACTTCTTCCGCATATACGGGATGAACTCGCCGACAATGCGCTTTGCTTGGTCGCTCATTGCCATCTGTGCACCGTCATAGTACCAGTTGCCAACCCTGTAAAGCCTGTAATCTGTCGGATTCTGGAACGGTGCTACGGCGTTGTGTGCTACGATGTAAAAGCCAATGGACGTTGCGTCTGTCGTGCCGCCGTCACCAGCAACGAACGCTTCAGCCGCGACCATGTTGTCAGGCGCTTTGTTCAGGATGTGCTTCTGTGGGTCGAACATCCAGTAGATAACACCTTCAGGAATCACGCGCTCGCCCAGCCAATCACGCTTGTACAGAAACGGCGACTTCTTGCAAGCCGTTTCGATCTCTTTTAGGCGTTCAGGCGTTAAAATGGGATTGTCCGCGCATGTCCAATGAAGAAAGCGGCAGTCCTGCACATTCAGCACGTTCTTGATACACGGGTCGGCAGGGCTGGGCGGGTTCAGGTCTGCGATATGCCAGCGGTCTTTCGCGGCATATGTACGTCTGAAGCACTCTTGCACCATGTTGTCATGCAGTAAGTTGATTTCGCAGAAGTACACGCTCCCAAGGCTCATGCCCGTAATGGCTTTGTGGCTGTCCGCTTTGCCGCCGCCCTTCCAGTATACCTTCCTTTCGCCGTCAGGCATGTTCACTATCAAGTGCGCTCCGCTGTCATCGTGGGAAGTCCTGCAATGCCCTTTGAATATATGCAAAAGCCCGAAGCCGTCACCGTCCATGATAAGGCGGTAAGCTTGCTCCGCGCTGTATGCCGTTACAAGATGGTTCGTGTCTCTGCTCTTTATCAGGTGTCTTGCGAAGCGCATCACCCCGGCGGTAGTCTTGCCGCTTCTGGGTGTTCCCTCGTTCCAGTCCAAGGCGTGGTCGAATGGCGCTTGAATAAGCCCTTCCTGTTTCGCGCTCCACTCAATCACAGCCCAGCCCTCCGCTCTATGTCGAGAAGGGATTGCAGAAGCTCGTTGTTGTCGCTCGCTCCCGTGATGTCTTCCGTCAGTTCGCGGAAAGCCGCTGTCAAATCGCGTATCTTGAAAATGACGGTGTTCTTCCCTTCGCGCGTCCTGATTTCGGTCGCGTCAAACGGGTATTTCTGCTCTATTCGTGACAGACGCAATAAAAGCCGCTTTTTAAGGTCTGCGGCTATCACGGCATTATCGGCGGCGGCTTCGGCGGTTTTTTGTGTTGCTTCTGTACTTGCCTTGTGTTCGGCCTGTGTTCTTAGTCCGGGCCAGTCTTCCTTCTTTGCTCTTGTCTTTAACACCATGAAGGAAACCTGATGCTTTTCAGCAAGTTTTCTGTAACTTGTCCCCCCGCCGATGTACTCAGCGCGGATCGCGTTCCAGTCTATCCGCTTCGTTTCTTCAATGGGTATCACCCCCGGTTCCGTGTTAATAAATAGAAGAACGGAGTATCAAGCAGAGCAAGGCAGAACTTAATGCAATACTGACCTATCATGACCCCGACCAGTTCCGTGCCGCTCATGCCCAGTCCGATTCCGAACCCGATGCCGATGAAAATAACAGTGTCAATGATTTGGCTTGTCATCGTGCTCCCGTTATTCCAAAGCCACCGCTGTCTGTTGTATTTTTCTTCGCCGAACTTGTTCTTTGCCCAGTCTTTTATCTTATGAAAAACAAACACATCCCAAGTCTGCGAACATCCATAAGCCACAAGACTCCCAAGCGTAAACCATCCGAGACTATTCAGCGCGGTATATGTATCGCTCCCAACAAACCACCTCTTGAATATAACCGGGGTCAGGTAAATCAATGCAGAACAGATAACTTGTGCTCCGAATCCCATCAAAACAGCGAAATTAGCTTCTTTCTTTCCCCATATCTGCCCGATAATATCAGTCGCAAGAAACGTGAGCGCATATGCAAGAACAGCGGCAGGAGCCAATAATTGAATGCTCCCCAAATAAATACCCGTCAAAATCATTCCGTTACTGCTGATAATATTCGCAGTAAGTAACGAAGTCACAAAAACAACAATCAACCCAATAAGATTTTTGCTGGTTTTTTTCACAGTGGTTTCCTCACTCTCTTATAAATGTTTATCTGCATACTTTTGAAATTTGATCCACTCAGTATAATTGTTAAGAGCCGCCTCCCTGCTGTCGCTGATCCTGTGACCTTTCGGCGCGTCTTTCTTCTGCATAGTTTTGCCGTCAAAGAAATACAGGTAACCAAAACGGTTGCCCGTTGTCCATGCCGTGCTGTCCACGCTATCAAAGTGATACTTCGGGAGCAGGGCAAGGTTTGTAAATCCAAGCCCGTGTACCTTGGCTTTTCTTTTGTGCGCTTCGGAAATTAGCGCGGGGAATGCCTTGTATTTGTCTCTTGTTATTTCCCCGCTGACAATGCCGCCGATTGCGACATAACTGTATTCATCGCACATTCTCTTGTATTCATCCATTCCACGCGATAGATGCCATACCGGGATGCTCTGCCGCCCGGTCAGCCGCTCCAGCTTTGCCCGCAGATGTTTTACCCGGTCATACCCGACCACGCTGTCTATGTCCAGCTCAAAGTATTTATCAACGTGGTTTCGGTTGATAAAGTCGGCGTATCGCTCTGCGTATTCGTCAAAGTCCGGGCTACCGCCTTTCCCTTGCATAAAAGTGAAAGCCCCGCTGTCCAATAAAAAATCTCCATAATACGGCATTAGCCGTTCCGTATCGGAATCGGCATAGAAGAAGGATTCAAGGATATATGGGCGGTGAGTATGTATAATTTGGTCGTACCCCCCCCGCTTCGCCATGGAGCAACGCCCGCAAGAAATAGCCTCATCGCTAACCATCAGGGACGGTATCCAATGCCGACTCTCGACTCCTGCCAAGAAAACACGCAATACCTTCATCCCAGCCTTTCCCATGAGCAATCATTTTCCATAGGGGTTTCAGGTTGCCTTGCACCCCCCCCGCCAAAAATATTCTCATGGTTCAAACCACTCCCCACAATGCGGACACTTGATTTTCTTAGGCTCTTTTTCTTCCTGCTCCGGGGCGGGAGCAAACAAATC
>Ga0326513_10000356_pt1 | contig 38168 bp, 56 predicted proteins | sample 2_2465_0518_D_FD_203654 | JGI IMG/M metagenome (GOLD analysis project Ga0326513, IMG submission 203654) | Bovine rumen microbial communities from UC Davis, California, United States - 2_2465_0518 | ecosystem: Host-associated > Mammals > Digestive system > Stomach > Rumen | place: USA... | reverse complement strand
ACCTTGACGGAAACGAAATAGAGGTTATTGCCCAAAGCGCAACGTCATACGGCAAAGCGGCGGGGCTTTTCGGCGTAAACTGCAAGCATTACCCGAACCCGTTTATACCGGGCGTTTCCGTTATCCGTGGCGAACCGCAGGATAAAAAAACAAATGACCGGGTGTATGAGGAAAGCCAACAGCAACGGGCATACGAAAGAAAAATCCGGGAAGAAAAGCGGGATTTGATGATGCTGAAGGCGCAGGGCGCACCGGATGACATTATCAAGGCGCAACGGGCAAAGATACGGCAGACGGATGACGATATTGACGAATTCTGTGCAAAAACCGGACGGCACAGGCGGCAAAACCGGGAAGGCGTTTACACGGAACGGAAATTTCCTTCGGCGTTTACCTATGACCCCCGGTTGTTTGAAGAAAAACAGCAACAGTTGATTGACGACTATTTCAAGAGTGGCGGCGCACAACAGGGCTTTACTTTCGGACAGATGACGCCGAAAGCTCCGCCGATTACTCCCCCGCCGATCACGACCCCGGCGACACCCGCCCCGGTTGCGCCGAAAAATGTCGCCCCGCAAGCGACAAAGGCAAAGCCGAAAGCTGATAAAATGACGCATGGTGGGCTTGATGCGAAAAACTTCCCGGACAGCTTCAACAAAAAGAAAACGAAAGTTTTTGTTGATAATGTCAACGCAACGGCAGGAACCGACCCGGACGTTGTCAAATTGTTCAACACGATGGGTGCGCAGGTCAACAAGCAGACGTATCCTGTCAAAATATCATATACGGAAGAAGGTCACGCCGTCGGTGATGCCGTATATGTTTCAAGCGGCAAACGTGCAGAAATAAGGGTCAAAGTTCCGAAACTGGCGGAAACGGAATTTATTCAGACGGAAGTCGGCACAACGGCGCATGAATGGGGGCATTTATTCGACCACATCAACAGCGAAAGGGGCGTGTTTTCGTACAAGTTTGACAATGGCGAATTGCCGAACGCATTGCAAAACGCCCGCCCGATGTCGGAACGCATAAAGAAACTTATTGAAGACGCAGTAAACGACGGGCTTGCCGCAGAAAAAGCGGCAATGGACGCAATAAGAGCAGACATTGACGCAATCAACGACGAAATTTCAAATGCGCTAAAGGCAAGGGATTATGCCGAATATAGGCGACTTTCCAAAATGCGGGACACGCTGTGGAAAGATGCGGGAAGGGCGGCATCAAAAGCGTCAAGGAAAGCGCATAACGGCGTTAATGCAATTGAAGACATCTATGACGCAATCAGCGGCGGCACGTTGCGGGACAAAACACGTGGCATGTATGGACACGGGTCAAAGTATTACAGGAACAACCCCGGTGGAGAAAATGCTTCAGCGGAAACGATTGCAAACTATTGTTCCCTTGCGCTTGCATACCCGGATTTGTTCGAACTAATGGCAGAGGAACAACCGGAGATTTGGGAAGCGTGCGGAAACATTGTCAAAGCAATGATTGGAGAGTGATATTGTGGAAGACAAAAAGGGCGAAATTATCAAACTGCTAATGCAGATCAACGACCCCGTTTTGCTTGAGTTTTTTGACATCGACAGCGACGAAATGCTTGACGAAAAAATTGATATTTTGCAACGCTGTGCAAACGGCGAAAACATAATGGAAATTGGTTTGCACATACTGGAGAAAATGCCGAAAGATGGCACGTGGGACATGTGAGAAAGGGGGTATTGACATGATTTGCAGACATCCGGTCATTGTGGGCGGCAAGTGCGTTGATTGCGGCGTGGTCGTAAACGGCGCAGAAACGCCGCACACGGGCGTTTTGCCGCAGGGCGAACAAACACCCATGGTGGAAGCTAAAACGCCCGCAGACGGGCAGGAAACGACAAAAAAGACCACACGCAAACGCAAGGCGTGACGGGCAGACGTTGCAACGCTTTTATAGAGCATTGGTGTAACGGTAGCACAAACGGCTTTGAACCGGGCGGCATAGGTTCGACCCCTATATGCTCCGCACAGCGTTGCAACAAAACGGAACAAACCACAACAAAACAGATGGAACAGGCAATGTGCATCAAACGCACGTTGCTTTTTTCATACCATTTGCAAAGGACATTTATATGTCCCTTGCAAAACAAATCTTGCCCGCCGGGGCGTTAAACACGGGGACGGTCAACCTTCCAAAGACCGTAAAAAGGGGGAAGTATGGCGGGTATTTTTACACGCAAGGCACTTGCTGACATTCTAAACAACGGTGATTTGACGCCGGAAGAACGGGCAGACCAAATTTATAGTCTGTACGGGCGTGCGTTGGATGACGGTTACGTTTCAAAGAATGCGGCACAGGCGGCACAGGATGCCGCTATCAAGACGGCGCAAGAAGCATGGGAAAAGGGGCAGAAACCAATTGACGTCAAGGAAACACCCGAATACAAAGAACTGTTTGGACAGTTTGAAGGGTACAAGACGAAGCAGACAGCAAGGACAAGTGCGGAGTTTGCAGACGTCAAGCCGAAATTCTTTGACAGGGTTTACGACCTTATTGACCGTGCAGACGGCGCAAAACCAGTAACCGAACAGCTTGACGCCCTGCGGAAAGATTACGAAGAGTATTTTACCGCACAGGCAACCCCCGCACCAAACAAACCGCAGTTTGGCGCAAAGCCGGAAGGCACAATGCCAAAGGGCGAAGAAGGGGCGGTTGCGGCATTTTCCAACGCTTGGGGCTTTTCCCCGAAAAAATAACGAGAGGATGAAACAAAAATGGCATTTGTAAGAACTGATGTAAACTATGCGGCTGAATATAGCCGGGCGTTGTCTAACGCTTATCCGTATCTGTCTTATTTCGGCGCAATTTGGGGAGCGAACAACAGCAACCTTTACAAGCCGGGTATGGGCAAAACCATGTATATTCCTTCCATGACCGTCAAGGGTTCCCGTGCGGTCAACCGTGACCAGATTACCGGGACTTTTGAACGGAATTGGAACAACGAGCTTACCCCCGTTACACTTCAGATGGATCGGGAGTGGGACACCCTGATTGACCCGATGGACATCGACGAAACCAACGACGTTGCGACGATTGCCAATGTTACCAAGACGTTCAACGAGCTTCAGAAAATCCCGGAAATGGATGCCTTCCTTGCCGCCAAACTGCATAGCTTCGTCACGACCCCCGACACAACGACCCTGACCGCCGCCAACATCCTTGAAAAGTGGGATACCTATCTTGCCGGGATGACGGACGCACGGGTAAACCGTGACCGGGTGGAAGCGTACATGACGCCCGCAGTTTACAAACTGCTGAAGGAAGCCGCCGGAATCACCCGCTTTGTTGATGTCGGCAACGGCATTCAAGGCGTTGACCGCAATGTTGCCCGCCTTGATGGCGTGCGCATTACGGAAGTGCCGTCCGATATCATGAAAACGGCCTTTGACTTCACGGAAGGCTTCGTTCCCGCTACGGGCGCGAAACAGATCAACCTGATTATGGTTGACCCGATGGCTGTTGCCGCCCCGGTGAAGTACGAAACTTCCATGATGAGCGCACCGACCGCCCAGAGCAAGGGCAAATACCTGTATTATGAGCGGTATTATTACGGTGCGTTTGCGATGCCCAACCGTGCGGCGGGCATTATTGCTAACAGCGTAGCCTGATAACAAGGGGTGCAAAGCATGGGCGTTGTAGACTATGAATTTTATTCGACCGTCTACAAGGGGACGGATGCGGACGAAACATCCTTCCCCGCCCTTTGCGCCCGTGCCTGTGACGTTATCGGGGCGGTTACGCATTGGGCAGACGAAACGGCAATTGCAAACCTTCCCAACCTGTATAAAACCCTGTATAAAAAAGCGGTATGCGCTCAAATTGACTTTTTCGCAATTAACGGCACTGATTCCGTAAATGAAACCGCATCGGCGGGTTTCACCGTTGGAAAGGTGACCGTACACGGAAAGACAAACACAAGCGGCGGCGGCACGCTGTTTGAAAGCATTTCCCCGCTTGCAATCGCATACCTTGAACAAACAGGGTTGATGAACCCGCAAGTTCCGACCGTAGAAGGTTGGTGGTAACATGCTGAAACCTATTCCTGCAAAGATTCTGAAAAGCACAGCAACCGTGAAGGTTTGTTCCGGTGTTGATCGGTATCAGAATCAGACATACACGGAATACACGGTCAACCGTGTACACCTACAACCAACAAACGAAATCCGAAAGACGCAGAGCAACACAGATTGTGTATTGCGGTCAATCCTGTTTGTTGATGCACGGACAAGCAAACCCGCCCTTGATTGGTGTTCGCTGTTCGATTCAGCGCACGCCATTGCGGGCGACATGCGTGTTATTGTCCGGGGTGTTGAATATACGGTGTTTTCGGTTGACGCATTGCGGGATGATACCGACAACCTGCATCATTACGAAGTGGGGTTGATTTGATGGCTGTACGTATTGAAATCAACGCAAACAGCATCAAGGCGAAAATTGATAACGCATGGGAATCCGGGCGGGAAATGCTGTCAAGCCAAATTTTGAAAGATTGCAACCTGTATTGCAAGGAAGACACAGGAATGTTGATTATGTCTTCCTACATACACAGCAGGTTGAAAGAAGGACTTTTGATTTGGCAAACGCCATATGCGGCACGGCAGTATTATGAAATCCCCACGGCGTACCATGATGTAAATTCCAATGCAACGTGGCGTTGGTGCGATGTTGCTAAACAAAACCATGTTGCCGATTGGGGCAGACAAGCGCAAGCAATAACGAGGTTGTATAAATGAGCGCAATCAATAACGCCGTTGAAGCGGTTATGGACATTATCGACGCAATGGGCAACTTTGCCAATATTACCCGTGGCGCACTTGGCACGGGGGACGGCTTGGCGTGCGAAATTGCCCCATCAACGCCACAGGAAGTATACCTTGATAAAAACGCTTATATCCCCCTGACCCTTGCGCTGAATGGGAAACACACTGACTTGCAGGTGCTTTCCGACACGATGAACAACATTGTTGACACAATCATCCGCCGGACAGAATACCCAAACGGCACGGGGTGGGAAATTGTCGATATTACAGGCGGCAACCTTCCCCGAATTATTGGGCGTGAGGAAAACAACAAATGGATTATGGCGGGGGATTTGATTGTCAAAATTTACAGAAAGGATGAATAAAACCAATGAATGCGAATTGGGTGAACGAACTTTATATTGGTACTTCAGCAACAACGGCTGACCCGCCTGTGTGGACTTATGCGAAGCTGTGCAAAGGCATTGAAAGCATGGAGTTCAACGAGAACGAACAAAATCAACAGTATTTTTTCTTGTGCGGGGAGGGCTTTGCGCATAACGAAACGACCGGAGCCGCCCCGGAGCTTGTAGTTAGCGGGCGGCGGATCGTTGGCGACCCTGCGCAGGATTACATTGCCGGGTTGCAGTACAAGCTTGGCACAGAACGCAACACGTCCGTCAAGATTGTTGCGGAAGGAAAGCAGATTATTTGTGATGCAACTGTTGGCGCAATTACAACCTTTGGCGGTTCCACACTTGACGTGAACGCCTTTGGTTGCACCATTCGTTTCAACGGAAAACCGACCGTGACGGATGCGACTTGATTAACAACATCGGCGGCGGGGCGTAATTATGCCCCGCCTTTTTTTCAAAGAAGGGAGCGGAAAACGTGAAATTATTTCGGCGGGGGTACGAAATGACCCTTAACCGGGTTCATGATATGGTAACAATCAGAGAAGGCGACGAAAAAATCACCCTGACAGTAAACGGGGACGCAATGCACATGGTTGCGGGATTAAACCGGGCGCAAGCGAAAATGAAGGATATCACAGAAGACAGCCCGGACGAAACCGTAAAGGAAGCGGCGGAATATTTTGCGGCGGTATTGTTCGGAAAGGATCAAGCGGCGCAATTGATGGCGTTTTACGCAGATGACCCCGGTTGTGTGATTACGGTATGCGGGCAGTATTTCAAAGACCGTTTAGCGGGCAAGATTTCAAAGATTCAGCGGCGGGCGAATGCTTAAATTATACGAACGTTTGCCGGACAGCGTGACGGTTGACGGCAAACGGTACAAGTGCAATTTTGATTTTCGCAACGTGCTGAAAATGCTTGAAATCATGCAACGGGAAGACATCCTTCCAGATGCACGTGATTATTTGTGCGCTCGTTGCGTCTGTAAAGCCCCGCAGGACGCTTCCAACGTCTATGCCGCACTATGCGCAATCCTATTTCCGCAAGCCCCGGAAGGGGGCGGAAAACGCCTTACAAGCTATGAACAGGACGCCCCGCTCATACGAACGGCGTTCCGGCAGGTATACGGGATTGACCTGTTCCGGGAAAACCTGCATTGGTTTGAATTTACAGAGTTGTTGCAAAACCTTCCAGACGGAAACAGGTACGAAGAAATTATAGGAATACGGGCAAGGCCGATGCCCGCACCGACCAAATACAACAGCAAAGAACGTGAATGGCTAATGAAAGCCAAACAATCTGTTGCGTTGCACCTGACCGAAAAGGAACAGGAACGGAAATATGAAACCGATGTTGCAAGCGTGTTTGCCGGGTTTATGGGCATGATACGCAAGGAACAGGCGGCGGAAAAGGAAGTGAACACGGGTGGCAAATGACGGGCAAATTGTTTTTGAGGTAACCGCAGACGGCAAACACGCCCTTGCGGACATCAAAGGCATAACAAAAACCATTCAGCAAGAAACCGGGAAATGGGATGATGCGGCGGGAAAAGCCGCAAAGAGCATTGACAGCAGTTTTTCCGGCGTGCTTGCCAAACTGGCAACGGGGATCGGTGCGGCACGGATCGGAAAAGCGTTGCTTGATATCGGGGCGGATGCCGTTTCCGCCGCTTCGGACTTGCAAGAAGTCCAGAACGTTGTTGACGTAACCTTTGGCGCAAGCGCAAACAAAATAGAGTCATGGTCAAAGAATGCGGGCAAGCAATTCGGATTGACGGAAACACAGGCAAAGCGTTTCACGTCAACCCTTGGTGCAATGATGAAATCGTCGGGCATGTCGGGCGAAAAGATTGCCGACATTTCAACCGACCTTGCAGGGTTGGCGGCGGACATGGCGTCATTCTACAACCTTGATTTTGATACCGCTTTCCAGAAAATCCGTTCGGGGTTGAGCGGCGAAACCGAACCGTTGAAACAGCTTGGTATCAATATGAGCGTTGCCAACCTCAACGCTTTTGCACTGCAACAGGGGCTTGAAAAGACCTTTGACAAAATGTCACAGGGCGAACAGACAATGTTGCGGTATCAATACTTGATGCAAGCAACGGCGGATGCACAGGGCGACTTTTCCCGCACGTCTGACGGTTACGCAAACAGCGTGCGTAAACTACAGACCAACCTTGACCAGTTAAAAACAACGCTTGGCAAATCGTTCATTGACATTGTGACCGAAGCAACGGGCTTTCTGAATGGCTTTATTGAAACGTTGATGCCAGACGAAAGCAAACGCACCGTGCTTGATGATTTCGCAGATATTGACCTACAGACCGAAGCCAAACTTGAAAGCATACGCAACACGGCAAGCGAAGCCCGGTTGCTGACGGACGAACTTGACAAAATCGGCGGGCAGAAAGCGGACAAAGCCGGGTCAAAGGTGCAACAGATTGTCAACAGCCTTTCTGAAATTAACCTTGACCAAGGCAAAACGGGCATTGTAACGGATTTTATAAACACCCTTGCGGGAAACATTGACGTCATTGCGGGAATACAAGGCACGGACGCAGAAGGCGCAAAGGCTTGGTTGGAAGGCATTGCGGAAAGCGCAAACAAACTTGACCCGGAAGACGTTTCCGGGTGGTCTTCCCTGATTGCGACAATCAAGGAAGGCTTGCCGGGGCTTGAAAATACTGACTTTGGTGCGGCGTTTTTTGGTGCGCTTGGTGACGGGTTTTCTGATGTAGAACAGAAATCAAGCCTGTTGCAATGGGCGGTTGATACGCTTGGAAACAAGACCAACAAGACGGCGGAAGAACAAGCAACGTGGCTTGAAATTTGCAGACGGTTAGTCAAGACGATTCCGGGGTTGTCCAGTATTATCAACACAGAGACGGGCGAAATTAAAGGCGGCACGGATGCCGTCAAAGAGTATATAAAGGCATGGGAAGAAGGACAAACGAAACTTGCAATGCTTGGCGCACTGCAACAGAAGGAAAGCGCACTTTCTTCCCGGTTTGCTGACCTGCCCGGTTTGCAGTTAGATATGGCGTTAGCGGAAAGGCGTTTGCGTCTAAACGCCGAACAGCTAAAGAAGCTATATAAAAAATATAATTTGGGCATCGTTTTCGATGAAGCCGGAGATTATAGCATACAGGGCAACCCGTTAGCACTACCAAACGAAGCGTATGCAGAGCTAGAAAAGGAAACCAAGTATTATGATGCGCTGTTGAGCAACGCAAGAGACGCACGGGAAGCGTATACAAATCAATCAGACGCATTGGCAGAAGCAAAAAAAGCGTTGGAAGAGTATCACGCAACGGTTGACGAAATGCCGGGGGCTATGGATAAAGCGGCGGACGCATCGGAGCAATTTTGGATTGACAACGCCGAAAACGTGCAAAAGGTTGTTGCGGCCGCACAGGATGCGCTAACCGCCCTTGACGATTATGTTGCCGGGGTGCGTGAAGCGGCGGCAAGTGCCGTCAACAGCGTTGCAAAAAGTTTCGACCGTGTTGATTTTACCAGATTCGACCCTGCAAAGCTTGAGAAAGTAACCGAACTTACAAATGAACAGGCAAAATATAAAGTTGGGTCGGAAAAGTGGAAAGAACTAGACGAAGAAATCAAAAAAGTAAATGACGGGTTAATAACGACCAACGACATTTACAAAAATCTTGAAACACAGGCGGATTTCCTTGATTCGTATATTTCCAACTTGAAGAAAGCCCGTGAAATGGGGCTTTCGGACAACCTGCTTGCAGAACTGTCGGACGGATCGGTGGAAAGCGCAAAGTATTTGGACGCACTGGTAAACGACAAGACGGGCAAAACCGCCGCAGAGATTGACAAGAAATACCAAGAAATCCAACAGAAAAAAGCGCAACTGTCAACGGAATTGGCAAATCAGCAATTGACCGTTGACCAAACATACCAAAGTTTAGCAGAAAAGGCAAAGGAAGCAGTTGCCGCACTTGACCTTCAAGGGGAAGCCGCAACCAATTCCGGCGCAACCGTTTCCGGCATTGCGCAAGGCATTGCAAATCATGTTTCAGAGGTTGCCGGGGCGGTTGACAGCATCATTGCCGAACTGGACAGGTTGAACGGGTACGGCGTTAATATTGACTTTGGCGGTTTCGGAAGTATCAATTTCACGACGTCCACGGGCAAAACGGAAGGTTCCGGCAGGATGGGCATTCCGCTTGTCCCGCATGATGACTACATCGCACGGTTGCACGAAGGCGAACGGGTGCTAACGGCGCAGGAAAATCAGATTTGGAATGCACTTCGCAACGGCGGCGTTTCCGGCTTTGACCTTGAAACGTTGGGCGGCGTCATGCGTGACAACGTGAAACCCGGCGGCAATGTTTTCCTTGACGGTCGCATTGTCGGAAGTGTTATTTCCGAACAACAGGGCAAATCCTACAGACAATTACAGCGGAGTGGGTGGCAAGGATGATTGTATATGATAGTGTTTCTATCAACAGCGTTGCGCCCGTAATGATTGAGGATATCAAGGTATCCCCTATCAAATACAATGCAGTTGCCCGACCCCGTGCGGTGCGTTTCGGGTCGGAATTCGTGCGCATGGGCGGCGGGGAACGCAATATAACGGTAACGCTTGCGCTGTTGGATAAAGAGATAGCAACCCGGCAAGCGGCATTGCTTGCGTTGTCCATGTGGGCAAAGACGGACGCAGAACACAAATTGGAATTGCCGAACGACCCGGAACGGTGTTTGTTTGCCGTGTGTACGGGGAAACCGGAGCCGTCAACCCGTGCATGGTGGGAAAACAAACTGCGGCTTGTGTTTACATGCTTTTCAAATCCGTATTGGACATCAAAGGGCGAAAAAAGCGTTGCCTGTGGCACGGCGTTTACTGTGCTTGGCAACGCCCCGCCCCTTATGCGGATTGAACGCACGTTAGCGAGTGCGGCAAGCAATCAAAGCTATTCAAATGGCACACAGACAATGACCTTTTCAACAATCCCCGCCGGGTCAATGGTTATTGACCTAAACGCCCAAACAGCGCAGGTTGGTAACGCATCAATCATGCAGTATTATCAACCGTCCGGCAGTTTTGTCATACCGAAAGCGGGGGCGCAGACGATTACAGGCACGGGAACGGTCAAATACCGTGAAAGGTGGGAATGATGGAAATCAAAGTATTAAACCCCGCCGGGTCGGTGTTGTTTGTCCGTGACGATATGGAGCAAGGCGAGTGGACGCAGGAAGAATACACCGTCAACGCAACCTTCCCTTTCGTTGCGGGCAAGGTGCTTGAACGTGGTCAACGCATTGCATTCCGCAACCATGCAACGGACGTTTTAGAAGTGTTTGAGATTCGCAACGTCACAAACATTGAACCGGAGCATTATCAACAGATCATTGCGGAGCATATCGTAGTTTCTGAATTATCGGACGAACATATAAACACAAAAGAGATAACGGACAAGACGCCAACACAGGCATTGACAACCGTGTTGGCGGGTACGCTGTGGGCGGTCGGCAATGTATCTGTTGGCACAACGTCTTCCGTTGACATCGGTCGGGGAAGCGTTTGGCAAGCCGTCCTTGCCGTTGCAACCAACTGGAACGTGTATATTACGCCAAGGGTAGTGACCAACGCCGCCGGGGCAATTACGGGGCGATATTTGGACGTTACCCCGGCGCAAGGCACGTGGCGGGGCGTGCGGTTGTCCATTGACAAAAACATGTCGGATTCTTCCGTGGTCTATGATGATTCCGAAGTGCTTACCGCCCTGTACGGGTACGGCGGAAGCGTTGGCGTGTCAACAAGCGGGCAGGATGACGGGACGGCGGAACTTACGTTTGCAGATGTCGCATGGACGGCAACGGCAGAACACCCCGCAAAGCCCGCAGGGCAAACATACCTTGAAGACCCAACGGCAACGGCGTTGTACGGCAGGAACGGACGCCCCCGGTTTGGGTATTATCAGAACGGCAGTATTAAAGACGCCAACACCCTGTTAAAAAAGACATGGGAAGCCCTAAAGGAAACGAATCACCCCAAAATCAGCATAACAGGTACGGTATCAGACCTTTACCGATTAGGTTACAAGGATGAACCGATAATGTTGCATGATATGGTTTGCGTTGAGATTCGGCAAACCGGGGAACAGTTTTATTTAGAGATTATCAAACTTTCCGTTGACTTGATTGACCCGACCGCAACCCGCCCGGAGATTGGCGCATACATTGCCAACATTGTTTATATTAACCGGGACACATACGAAGCAAGCACGGGGAGCGGCGGCAGAGGTGGCGGCGGCGGCGGAAGAGGTCAAGGCAATAAGGACTATAACGAATCAGAAGTGTATTCCGCCCTTGAGAAGACAGAGAATATGATTGGGTTGGTTGTCGGCACACGCAACGGCAAAAACTATATCAAGGCCGGAGAAATTGCCCTGTCCATCAACAAAAGCGGCGAAACGGGGCAGTATGAAAGCACGGCATGTATTAACGCCGACCATGTCAATATCAGCGCAACACAGGACATTCACACGCTTGCGGGGGATATTGAACATGACGCAAACGGGCGGTTGGTTATCAAAAACGCCGCAGGTATGTATGTTGAAAAGACCATTGACGGGCGGAAAGCGTATTTCGGTGTTTATGATGATAACAATCTAACAGCCGGGGTCATTGCAACAAAGGTCAACGGCATCCCTTCAACATATATACAAGCTGAAAATATTTATATTGGGGATGAAAAATCAACAACAGTCATTGCGGGAAAATGCACGCTTGCAGACGTTACAACGGACGTCATAACGTCACGCCTTGCGAATGCGACAATATCAAATATAACGTCATTGGCGGCGGGCGATATTCTTTTGGACAGTTTTAGCTTGAAAGGTGCGTTGCAAAATGTTTTTGTTTCTGATACGTCCGGCGGCAAAATAACGCTAACGCTTGTGCCAGTGTCCGGGAGCAACAGAACTATAAATTTTAATATTGCCGACACACAGTATTATAAAGACGCTGTGGCGTCGGCAAAGCTAACGGGATGGAACGCCGCTTGCGATTATGTTACACGCTCCGACAATACAATATATGGGCCAAAAAAGAACGCATACGGGCAGAACGTCGCAAAGTATACGGCGCATTATAGTGCCGGATCAGATTCATATACCGCATCCAAATTGACTATAAACGGTGACGTTAAAGATTCCGGCAGTGGCACAATGAACGGAATACCTTGGTCATACACAAAATCAAGCCATTCGCACACCAATCCGTCCTTTTATTGGACATAAGGGGGAAATCATGGATAAACGTATTCCGAAAATGCAGGAAACGCTTGAAGAAGCTATGTTGAAAATTCAAAACCTGTATATACAGGCAACGGGTGGAAACATCGTCAACGTATATGAAACAATCGTCAAATTGCAAATAGTATATAACACGCTAAAAAATATGCAGGAAGAACAGCAAGAAACCGAAATGGGGGGCAATGACGATGGGAACGGAAATGAACGAAAAGTTGATATTGAATGATGGAACGGGCTTCCTAAATAGTCACGCACTGGAAAGCAACAACAATCTGTTTGTCTATATCAACGACGGGGAAAGCGGAATCAAAGATGTATTTGATTCATTGTACGACCCGGAAAAGACGGCGCATGTAGTATACAAATATTATGGCGCAACCATTGATTTTTACGGGTTTACAAAGCTAAAGGCCGTGCGGGACGAAGGGAACGGCTTGATTACGGCAGTGTTGGAAAAGGTTGCGGGGGGTGAGTAAATGGCACAGCTTGAAACGTGGTTGCGGCAAGACTTAAAACAACCGCTGAAGGTGCAATACCTTGGCGGCAATTTGTTTTCGCAGGACAATCAAGCAAATTTGGTCGGCGTTGAGGTGTTTGACGAAGGCGTTGCCGCAACGTTGGGCGGAACGGTATCCGCAAGCGTTATCCGGGCGGACGGCACGACCGTCCCTGTCTCTTCCGGCACGGTATCCGGGAACAAGGCTTCCGTAGTGTTGCCGCAAGCGGCGTACGCCGTCCCCGGACAGGTTAGCATTGTTCTAAAACTGACACAAAGCGGCGTTGTCACGACCCTTGCGGCGTTGGTTGCTATTGTCTACAGGTCAAGCACAGACGCAATTGTTGACCCCGGCGAAATCATTCCGTCTATTGATACTCTAATTGCGGAGATTGACGCCGCCGTTGCATCAATCCCCGCTGATTATTCGACACTGTGGCAAACGCTTGCCCCGGCCTTCAGCACACAGGTCAATTATATTGCAGGACAGTATGTCACCTATAACGGGAATTGGTACCGCTTTACGACAAACCACACAGCCGGGTCATTTACGTTGGGTGATTGCGTCCGGGTGAACGTTGGCGGGGAAATGAATGATACCCCGCTGAAATCCGAAATTGATTTGCTTGTTGAAAAAGCGTTTATCCGTGCGCCCATTGAAGCGGCGGCGGAAAGCGTTGAAAATGTGTCAATGTGTCATGCGTTTGTGAACCCGACAAGCCAAACAGACGAATACGGCATTGCGCCAAATACGGTTATGATTGCGTTTGCGGGCGGCAACGCAACGGCTGTTGCAAACGCAGTGAAAGAATACATTCCGGCAGGGATGCAAACGGTTGGCAACTTAACCATTGACCTTGATGACGGGACAATATACTTGCAACGCCCGACCAACGCATATATTACGGTGACCGTCATGCTTACACCCGGCACGGGGTACGACAGCACGGTTGCGGATTTGGTCAAGCAAACCATATCTGATTACACTTACGCTTTGTATATCGGTGAAGGGCTATACGCAACCGACCTGCTAACGAAAATTAAACTTGCAACGGGTGCGGCGTGCGATGTCACGCAAATAAACTTCACATATTCCGGGGCAACGCAATCGTATGGGTTTAACGGTACGCCTTCGAACAGGTGGTTAATCAGAACGACACAAATACAGATTGTGGAGAATTAAAAGATGGAAAAAGTGATAAAGGGCGGAAGCCTTGAAAATACCGTTGATGAAATCGCAAAAGAGATCATAAAAAGGGACAAGACCGTATCAGACGAATCTATTGCGGCGGTCGGTGCATTGCAAGAAGAGGTTTCAAGTGTAAAGAGCGCAATAAACTCCTTGGAGGAAGTCAGTGGTTTTAACATGACCGTGGCAAATCTTCTCCATACAATCCTGTCAGAAGCAGTTTATGGATCTGACCAGACCGCAAATATTGAACTGCTTTATAAGGCAACAACGAATATTGCTCCGATCAGTATTTCTGCTGTACTGTCTGACGATGTTATACCATATGTGTATACGCCTTACTCCGATCTGGTGTTTATTGTGACTGCTACGTTTGATGATTACTCTACGATGGTTGTTCCGAGCTATACTGTGGATGACGGCGTAGTTGTTTCAGGACAAAATACTGCAACTGTCAGATTCCGTGGTATTACAACTACAACAACATTCCAAGCCGATCCAACTCCTGTGTACCAAGTTTCATACAGTTTGGATAATGTTATATCTACAAACAAAACACGCTCCGTGATTCAAGGCGACAGGTATGCCACAGAGTTATTACCGGAAAGTGAGCATTATCTGGATAGCTGTACTGTTGTAATGGGCGGGATTGATGTTACAGAAGATGTGTATGTTAATGGTGTTGTTTCCATTGAAACTGCAACAGGAGACATTGTTATTACAGCTGTAGCACAGGAATATCATTATATTGATCCGCTCATTGAAACAACAGGAGGAAACTGGGGCACTGTATATTTTTATTCTGATAACGGACAGACACAAGTCGGAAGAGCAAATTATAATAATCACTTACTGGTGTCAGAATATCCGGCTAAGGCTGATTGTATAGTAAATTTTAAATTGAAAAATATAACTGAAGATACTCTTTCAATAGGAATACCATATATTGGAAGCGTTCCGGGGATGTTATCGACGAGTGCGAATAATTACGCAAATGGAAATATATGGTATAGTATAGGAATTGAAAACCTTACACACGAATTGGCACCGGGAGAATCAATAGAAGGAACAGTTGCCATAAAAAAAGATTGTCAAATTGGGTTTGCAATTGATGGCCAAATTCTGGATGATATTGAATTATCACTTTATGGAGATTTTGTGCCGAACACATTCGATGATTTCACAGAATATAGAATGGATTCAACTCTTCCAAGATATGGCGGTTACAGAAATATTACTTGGATTGATAAGGATGGGAATACCATTAGAAGCGGCAATTACTGGAAGTCTCTAATTAGTAATTCGATTGAGGCTGGTGAATATGAGTCAGTTATAAAAGCCACTACGTTAAATAATACTGTTGCATGCGGGATGGTGGATAGTGATACGTCTAATACAGCTTATGGAGCAGTTGGAATGCCATATGCTTATACTCCCAATATTTGGTACAGTACAGGAACATTGTCTGTAACTCAGCAATACCCAAATTTAATTACAGACGAAGGCAGTTTGCGTATATTAAAAATTAGAAAGGTGGTGTCAGAATGAGCAACCTGTACTATAAGGGACAGATATTTACGACCGGAAGTGGCCCGATAGCAGGAATGAGAATTTGTGCGTTAGGTGATTCAAACACACAATATATGGGATCAAGTTTAAACAGCAGAATTGTTGAACTTACTGGTTGCCATTCTGTACGGAACGAAGGGCATGCCGGATGCAAGTGGGGAGTACCAACAAATGACCCAACAACAACAGCTGAAGGACATTGTCTTTCTATGGTAAACAAACTATGCAATCCATATATTTCAAAGGGGTATTCAGATGAGTTTGACATTGTAACAATGATGTACGGAACAAATAGCGATGTAGGAGGAATCGGTGATTCTACAAGCACAGATGTCACAACCACATGGGGAGCAATGAAATATTGTTTTGACAAGCTCCTTTATTATTTCAGATATGGAAAGATTGGTGTTCTTCTTCCGCCACAAAGATCCGGTGGTGTAATGGATGCAACTGTTCAAGCTGTCAGAGAATGCTGTGATTATTATTCTGTACCATGGTATGATATGAGCGGCATGGGGCAAATACCCGGAGATAATAGAATGCCATATGCTATTGCAGAACAGGGTCTCCCTGACCAAGGATATGGACAGATTTATTTTCAGGACAACGTTCATTTTAGCGAAATAGGCAAAGAACAGTTCTATCATAAGTATGCAAGATTTCTGGAAAGTCTGATTTAATTGTCATTGCGAATTGCATTAGCCCAGATAGAGTAAGAATCTTTTGTGATGTGAAGCCCGTCATTTGTGTAATCCGGATTTAATGCTCCGTCAAACACATATAAATGAAACAAATCGACGTAAGAGGAATTAAGTTTTTCGGCGGTACTGCGTATGAATGTGTTGAATATCTGTATATTTGTATTTGTTCTGGCACCATTTTCCAATTGAGCAGTGACGGGCAAAATGCTGATGAAGGTGATTTTGCAATCCGGTAATGATGAAATATATGTATCTGCCATGAATGAATAGGAACGCATTGCTTGCTCCAACGTCCTACATGCAAGAGTGTTTGTTCCAATCATAATGTATATTTCTTCTGGAGTAACTGTTTTGACAGCATTGATACGTGCTGTCACATCCCAGATCTGATCGCCATAGCATCCAAGGTTACAAACTGTCTTATTTGGAATCAGTGATTGAAAATTGCCGTTCGCCGTAATTGAATCGCCGATAAAAACGATGTCGGCATCAATATCAAGCTGATTAAGACAATTAGCCCAAGCCTTGTATGGATCTTTATTCACCGGAACGTCTTCTTGCAGACCGAGTTTTACGAGCAACAAAGAAAAAATACCGCTTCTTAAAGACAGAAACACTGACAAAGAAGCAAAAATCAGTACAAAAGCAAGAAGAACAATTATTACAAATTTATTACGCCGGGGGGGGGTATTACGTGAACTGGTTTCGTGCATGGTCAAAGCCTCCTTAAAATGTGCGTATAGTATAGCGCTTTTGAAATGATATTTGCAACTGCAAGTTGTAATTTAAAGTGACCAAATAACACGAAACGACCGGGGCAGAATAATGAAAACATGTTGGTACAAAGCTATTGTGGGTGTTCCCCCGGAGCAAGAGAATTGCGACAGGTTACACCCGAACGGGTGCAACGATTGTTTGTATTACCTACCCGACCCGCCGGAAATAAACGGTGACGAACTGCCACCGTTTCCGGCACAATAGATCGTTTGGCAAGCCGTCCCGCCAACGCCGCACCCGGCGTGCGTAGTTGCCTTGCCTTTACCGTACAGGAAGCGGCAACGGGATAACTGTGCGGTCATTTCAATAACGCCAAATAATCAATAATGGCTATCTTTCTTTGCAAAATGGCGGGATTATTGATTCTTATTGATTTATCCGGGGGTGATTCGTTGGGCGTGTTAATTTTTCTGATTGGGTGCGTTGTCGGCGCAACGGCAACGGTTTGCATTTATGCTTTGGTAATTGCCGGGTCGGAAATCCGGCACGAAACGAAGCGCAACAAAGGAAAGGCGAAAGAATGGAAGACATCAAAAAAATAATTGCGGGCTTGAAGTGTTGCACGGGTGCGCAGTGCAATAAAGATTGCCCGTATTACGGTGACCCGGACGGATGCAGGGCGCACATGGAGAGGGACGCCCTTAATATTTTACGCATTGCGGCGGCAGAGGTATAAAACATGAATAGTGCCAGTTATGTTGCAAGCAAAATCGGCGAACTAAAACAGACGGGCAACCCGTTGCAATTGGTTGCGTGGCAAACGGCTTTGTTGTGTGAAGGTTGGGCGTATGTTTTCGGCGCACGTGGCGAACTATGCACCCCGGCAAACAGGCGGGCAAGGTATTCAGACGCACACCCCACAATAAAAACAAAATGCAAGAATTACAACGGTGCGGGAAGCTGTGCCGGGTGTAAATGGTTGCCGGGTGGCGAACGCACCCGGTTTTTTGATTGCCGTGGGTTTACGTATTGGGTGCTGTTGCAGGTCTATGGATGGCGGTTAATGGGCGCGGGCGCAACGTCACAATGGAACACGGAAAGCAACTGGAAAGCCAAAGGCGAAATTGCAACCGTCCCGGACAATGAACTTGTTTGCTTGTTTGTTGCCAAAGGAAAAACAATGGAGCATACCGGGTTTGGTTACAACGGGGAAACCGTTGAATGTAGCAACGGCGTGCAACACTTTACAAGCCGGAACAAGAAGTGGACACATTGGGCAATACCTGCGTGTATTGACGGCGTTACCCCGTCCCCTACCCCGCCACCACAGCCAACGCCGGAACCAACACCGGACACACTGCCAACGCTGAAGCGGGGGGCTAAAGGGTCTTACGTTACCCTTGCGCAAACAAAGTTGATTCAAAAGGGATATGATTGCGGGTCGTTTGGCGCAGATGGAGAATTCGGAGCGGCAACGGAAAAAGCCGTCCGGGCTTTCCAACGTGACCACACCGACCAAGACGGCAACCCGCTGACGGTTGACGGCGTGATTGGACAGCGCACTTGGTGGGCGTTGGATCAACCCGCCGCCGAAACATATACGGTCACAATTCCGCACTTGTCCAAATCGCAAGCGGATGCGTTAATCTCGCAATACCCCGGTGCAACTATATCGGCGGAAAGGGGGTGAAAGCGTTGTCAACCGAAGCAGTGATTTCCCTTGTGATTGCGGCGTGCGCCCTGCTGTTTACAGCACTGTCATACAAGCGGACGCAATCACAGGATACAACAGCATCCGCAACGGAACGGGCAACCATGACGGCAGATGTACGGTATATCCGTACGTCAATTGATGAAATCAAGTTGGAAAACAGAGCAATACAAAAAGACGTTGGCGACCTAAAGACAAAACTTGTTGAGATTGAAGCGAGCGCAAACAGCGCACACAAGCGCATTGACGATCTAATGAAAGGATGAACGCAATGTTCACGTGGAAATTTTGGAAAGCTACCCTTACACGGGCTGTCCGCACGTTTGCAGAATCCATGCTTGCATACATCGGCACGGGCGCAATTGTGCTGAAAGACGTTGATTGGTTGGCGGCATTGAGTGCGGGCGGGCTTGGCTTTGTGATTGCTATTTTGATGGCATTGGCAACAGGCATTCCCGAAGCCCCGAAAAACTAACTGCAAGTAGCAAGCAAGTAAAAAGCAAGTAAAAAGCAAGTAAAAGAAACACGTATTTCCAAGGGTTGCGGGCATTCTCCCCCGCTTCCTGTAGTGACGCAATCAAGTAACCGAAAGCCCCCGGCGTGCCGGGGGTTCTTTTTTTTATGGAAAATTTTTTCAAAAAAAATTATAAAATCCGCTATTTCCCTATTGACGCTTTGTAACAAACGTGATACAATACAAGAGGATCAAGACAGGGGCAACGCCCCGGAAAGGCAAGGGCAATGAGCATCAAAGACAAAATCCGGGTACACGTGGTAATCGTCCGGGAGAACGAGCGCAAGCTGAAGGAATGGAAGGAAAGGAGGAAGGCGGCGTGACGCAGGCATACAAAGAACACCGCAAGGGTATGGTGGAAGCATTCCCATACGCCGTATCACGGTATTTTGACGGGAAATGGAGGTATTCATCAAGAACGGAAAGCCCCGAGAAGTACGTTGATTGGCACAAAAAAACCTATGGTGAGGAACCGAAGAACACAAGAATCACGGATAGCAGGACACGCAAAGTTGTTTGGCAAGGCTGAAAGACAAGCCGAGCCGGGGCGGCATATCCCCGGCAGAAAGTGGAAACATGGACAGATACAACCGGGAGCGCATCATTGCCAACCTGACAACGTGCGCAATGAAAGCGAAAAACAGGGGAATGAAGCACGTTACCATGACATTAACGGATGCGGAGAAACTGCTTTCCGCAATGTGCGACAACTCGCCCGCTGACGGCGAACCAGTGGAACCCGTGCCGGATGATATCTTGAACGGTTTGGGTTGGCATGATATGCAGGATTGCGGAGCGTGCGGCAACCAACTGCGCATGAATGCGAACTTTTGCGATGTGTGCGGGAGACCTGTTAAACGCTGACTACCGAATTGACTACCAATCGAAGTGCGAAAACGCACAAAAATGACACTTTTTGACTTCCGCCCCGGAAGCGAAAAAAGCCCCCATGCCTTTGCGGCATGGGGTTTTTCGGTGTGGCTCAGATTGGACTTGAACCAATGACACTCCGGGTATGAAACGGAAGCCTTTTGGATTTGCCGCACCTTATTTTTCATCGGGTGCGGCGTTGCCTTTTTCTGTTTGACTACCATTTTGACTACGAAACGCATCTTTTAACCGTTCGGATTCCTGTACATCCCGTGTATCTGTTACGCTGTCGTAAATGTGCAAAATCATGGTTGCATCTGTATGCCCCATCCATTTAATAACCGTGTGCAATTCTATTGGCGGTTGCATGGATCGGCACATAGTGCAAAAGCTGTGCCGCAGGTCGTACGGCGTGACCGTGAAGGACACCCACGGCGGCAACGTACCCCCGGCGGCAAGGATGGCTTTGTGTTCCCTTGTGCGCCCGTACCAACGGCGGTCAACGCCGTTTATAGCGGTTTCCATGTTTGCGACATACGACCGCCATACGACCCGCCAAGTTGTCTTCGTGACGGCTTTTCCGTGCGCCGATGTTATCAATAGCCCTGTGCGGCCTTGCAAGGCGTCTTTCAGCGGCGGCAGAAGTGGAATAGTCCTGTTGGCCTTTTCCGTCTTCCCCTTGTCTGTAAACGCATACCGTTGCCCGTTTTCGGGGTCGGTGTGCGCTGTTTGACGAACCGTTATTGTTTCCCGCTTGAAATCAACGTCCCTGTCAATGTCGATGGCCTTTGCTTCTTGTGGGCGCAACCCTGCATATAACATAGCCATTGCGACCGGGTGCGCCCTGTGGTCTGTGCAAAGCGTTTCAATCCAATGCCTTTCCTGCGGCGTTATTGATCTATGACCGCCGACCGTCCCCCGTTGCGGCTTTGCGGTTTTATCCCGTGCCGGGTTGGATAATAAAAGCCCATCGGCAACGGCGGCATCAAACAACGAGCAAAAAAGCTGTTTTCCGGCTTTGATGTAACTTGCCGAAAGCCCTTTGTACTTTGTCGAAAATGTTTCTTTGATGTCGGACGGCTTTACATCGGCAACGGCAACGTTTCCGATTGCGTCTGTTAGTTTCGAAAGGTGCGTGCGCAATCCTGCCATTGTGGACGGCGAAATGTCCGGGTGCGACCTGACAAGCCAACTTTCTGCATAGTCCTTCACAAAATATCTTGCGGCAATACCCCGCTTTTCCGCCGCCTTGAATTCGTCACGTTGCCGCAAGCACGTTTCCGGGTCGGTCGAATAAAACCATTGATTGTGATAGCGGCAAGCATAACGCCCATCCGGGCGTTTTTTTAGTTTCTGTTTCTTTGCCCTTGGCATGATGCACCCCCGTTATAACGTCCGCACACAACCGACCGCCAACCCATATATACGCACTTCCGACCCGACCGGGTAAATTAGCGGGCTGTATGTATGGTTATCTGAAATCAAAATGATTTTATCGTCTTTGCGGTAAAACCGTTTTAACGTGGCTTCGTCTTCAATCCCAACGGCGGCAATTTGCCCCTGCTCAACTTCCGGTTGCTGTCGTATCAGCACATAGTCCCCCGGCAAAAATGTTGGCGTCATGCTGTCCCCTTTGCATCGAAGCGCAAAATCAGCATTCACGCCGTCCGGTAGTTGCGTATATCCATCAATATTCTGTTCCGCCATAATCGGCGAACCGCAAGCAACGTTCCCGATTATCGGCACGGCGTCTTTGACCATGTGCAGAAATGGCGGCACTTTTTCAGACCTGCAAAGGATGATATCAGCAGACACCCCCAACGCATCGGCAATGCGGGATATTGCAGACGCCCCCGGCTCAACCTGCCCCGTTTCGTACTTGGCAACGGTCACCCTGTGCAACATAGCGAGTTCCGCCAATTCTTCTTGGTTTAGCCCCCGTTCCCGCCGTAATTCGGCAATCCTTTTGCCAATGTTATTTTGCATTGTAGCACCCCCTTTAGATTGTAACAAACATGATACATAAACGCAACAAAAATGTAAATAGTAAATTGGGTATTTCTGTATTGTTTTTTTGTACCCGCTGTGATACAATGCAGAAGGTGTACCAAGTGTGTTACAGGAAGGGGGCGGACAAAATAGTAAAATTGGCACAGGTACGCAAGGCGAAGGGTATGACGCAGGCACAGCTTTCGGCGGTTTCCGGGGTGCATCGTGTGACGATTGCCCGCTATGAATGCGGCATGTGTTACCCGAATCTTGCCACAATTGAGCGGCTTGCGGATGCGCTCGGCGTACCAATTGACGAAATCGTTGACAAAAAGGCGGGTTGAGCGTGGACAAAATTTATTCGGTAAAGGACATATGCGGGCGTTACCAGTGCAAGCCCGCAACAGCCCGGAAATACATGCGGGATATGGCGCACATGGAAAACCCGCTAATGGTGACCGAACGGGCGGTTGCGGAATGGGAGCGGCGCAAGACGATGCCGCCGGAAAGCGAGACACGCCGACTTTTACGGAAGGGGGTGAAATTATGACGGGCGCAGAGGTTGACGCAATCGTTGAAGCGGAAGACGCAAAGGCATGGGAAGACCTAAACGCAGAAGACCCGCACACGCAAAAGGCGGTTGAACTGCTGAAACAGGCAACCGATTTGCTTGAGCAGGTCGAAAATCTTGTAACCGATGCCGCTGACGCAGTGGGCGGGACGTTTGAAACGCACCGGGTTGCGTCATTGAACATTGACACGGGCGCATTGCTGATTGCATTGCGGATGCAGATTGAAAGGATGGAAAGATAATGGAACTTTGGCAGTTGATGAACCCCGCCGCACGCCGGGTGCGCAGTTTGCACCGCACGCCGCTTGGTTGGTTCCGGGTGTGGTGGCGCAACAAGACGGGTGAATATCCGTGGTTTGTGCGTGCAATGTAAAAGCCCCGCCGAAGCGGGGGAACGCAAGGGCAATTGCATTCACCCCATTTTATCACATGGGATGGAGAAAGGAAAGAAGAAAATGAGCGAGTTGCAAAAGATTGATGTTGAAGGCTTCGTGATTGACACAGATGCAAAAGCGGATTGGGCTTTGCAGAAAATCAAGGAAGCACGGGCAGACCGGGACAGGTGGATTGCGTGGTATACAGACAAAATCAAGGAAATCAAGGAACAGACCGATTTTGATACCATGAACCTTGAACGGATGTTAGCGGAGTATTTCGCAACCGTCCCGCACAAGAAAACGAAAACGCAGGAATCCTACAAGTTGCCGGGTGGCAAGCTTGTACTGAAGACGCAAAACCCGGAATACAAGCGGGATGACAAAACAGTTATTGAATGGCTCAACGGCAACGGAATGCCGCAGTACGTAAAGACCAAACAAGAACTTGATTGGGATGCGCTGAAAAAGGCAACGGCAGTGTTTGAAGGCCACATTGTGACGGAAGACGGCGAAATTATCCCCGGCATTGATGTTGTTGCCCGGGAAGAGAAATTTACAGTTGAGGTATGAAAAGATGGCAAGTGAAATGATTTACGGCTTGATTGGTCAAGCAATGCGGAAAATAGGCGCAATTGGAAAAACCAGTGAAAACACGCAACAGAAGTACAAATTCCGGGGCATTGATGCAGTTTACAACGCATTAAACCCGGTTATGTCGGAACTTGGCTTGTTTGTTTGCCCGGAAATCCTTGACCACAGGCGGGAAGAACGGGAAACGGAAAGCATGTACAACGGTCAAACAAAACGTTCCGTATTGAAGTATTCAATTCTTACAATCAAATACACCCTGTATGCGCCGGACGGGTCAAACATATCTTGCGTTGTTGTCGGCGAAGGCATGGACAGCGGAGACAAAGCAAGCAACAAAGCAATGTCGGTTGCGCTGAAATATGCGTGCTTCCAGTTGTTTATGATACCAACCGAAGAAATGATTGACCCTGACACGGAATCACCCGAAGCAACGAGCAAAGCGCAGAAACCGACCGCCCCGAAAGCGGCACAGCAGGAACGCATAGTTGCACGGACGCCCGCAACGGTGACACAGGCGGCAACCGTGCCGCCGACCACGGCGCAGAAGACGCCGCCCGCTGACCCAGTCCCCCCGGTGCTTGAATACCTTGCCAAAGAACGGGAAGCGTTGCGGGTTGTGCGGGAAATCAGCAAGGCGGAAAACAACGCAATCTGGAAAGCGCAGGTTGCCGCCCTGACGGAAGCAAAGGTTGTTCCGGCAAAGCCCTTGGCAGAGTTTACGCAGACGGAAGCCGAACAGCTAATTGGCGCAATGTATACCCGGTTTACACCGAAAGGAACGGTGTTGAACGATGCAGGGAAAGCTTCGTGACGCAATCCCGCTTGCGGGTGGTGAATGGCTTGTTTCATTCGTCACCCGCACCCCGCCGGGGGAATGGTTTGACGGGCTGAAGGACAAGCCCGTAACGGTGGACATCAAGAAGTTTTCCCCCGGCAGGTCACATGATGCAAACTCTTTCTGTTGGGCATTGTGCGATGACATTGCAAAGGCACTGACGCCGCCATTGACCAAAGAAGACGTTTACAGGAAGGCAATCAAGGCCGTTGGTGTTTACTGGCAGACACCAATACCCGCTTTCAATCTGGATGACGTGCGGCGGCGTTGGGAATCGCATGGAACGGGTTGGTTTTTAGAGGTTGTTGACGATGACGCACCCGGCAGGAAACGGGTCAATATGTACTTTGGAACGTCAACGTATTCGGTTGATGAAATGCGGGTGCTTCTTGATTGGTTGGTGGATCAAGCGAAGCAAATGCAATTGCCAATACCGCTGTCAAAGGCGGATGAGGAAAAAATGTTAGAAAGGTGGGGGCGCAGATGACACAGGCGCAACGGATTGTTGAGCATATCAGCAAGCACGGGTCAATAACGCCAATGGAAGGTTTTGAAATGGGAATCACACGCCTTGCGGCACGGGTGTACGACCTGCGTTGCAAGGGCGTCCCGGTTGTTATGGAAACCGTTGAAGGCGTCAACAGGTACGGTGAAAAAGTGAGGTTCGCACGGTACAAAATCCCGGCGGGGGTGTGACATGGACAGCATTGTACAGGATTTGAACGATGAACGGTGCTTCCTGTGTGGTGGGCGGCAGAATCTTGAATTGCACCACATTATGCACGGTACAGCAAACCGCAGGTTGTCAACCCGTTACGGTTTAACCTGTTGGCTATGCAGGGCGCACCATACCGGGAAACACGGGGTGCATATTGATGCAGACTTGAACAGGATGCTTCAGCAGATGGCGCAAACGGCGTTTGAAAAAACGCATACGCACGAAGAGTGGATGCAGATTTTCGGCAAGAATTACTTGTAACGGTGAAAGGAAGGCAAGGGCAATGGCAAATTGGAACAAATTGACGGCACGGCAATTCACAGCAATCAAACTGCTGTTGAAAGGCGGAGCAACACAATCTGAAGCGGCAACCTATATGCAGGTATCGGCAAACACGGTGTTCTGGATCAGCAAGGCCGAAACGTTTGAAGAGTATCAAACCATCAAGGCCGAAAAAGAGTTGAAAAAGAAACAGGCGTTTGCGGCAAAGAAGCAAGCGGAAGAGAAAGCGAAAACCGCACAGGCGGCGCAGGTTGCGCAGGTCGCACCAACGCCCGCAGAGGAACCAAAGCCGCAGACACAAGAGGTTGTCAAGGAAATACGGCAAACCGTGACCGTACAGGCAACGCATTACATGATGCAGGAACTACAGAAAACCAACGAACTGTTGAAAAGTATATCTGTGAAGTTGGGTTACATCGTAGAAGACCTGTACGGCAAAAAGGAAGGTTGACATGTCAAAAGAGTATGTGCCTATCTATTTTGATTGGATAGAGGTCACGCAAGATTTGACGGCGGAAGAAAAAGGCAACCTGATTGACGCCGTTGTCTCTTACGCAAGCGGACGGGAATACGAACACCTTCTGTGCGGGGCGTGCAAAATCGCTTTCCGGTTTTTGAAGGGACAGGTTGACCGAAATGCGGCAATCTCTGACATCCGCAAACAGGCACGGCAAGGGAAAACGCAACAGCCCGCAACCGAACCAATCAAAACAGAACAGCCAACAACAAACGATAACAAAACACAACAAACGGAATCAAATTTCCCAAAAGAGAAAGAGAAAGAAAAAGAAAAAAAGAAAGAAGAAGAACTATTATTCGCAAGATTCTGGGACGCATATCCGAAACATACCGCAAAGACGGCGGCACGGAAAGCGTTTGACAAGGTAAACCCGGACGCCGCCAAGGTCGAAACCATGCTTGCGGCAATCGAAAAGCAAAAGGCTTCGGCGCAATGGCAGGAAAACGGCGGGCAGTTTATCCCCTATCCTGCAACTTGGCTCAATCAAAGCCGTTGGGAAGACGAATTGCCGAAACCGACCGCCGGGAACGGGAAAACCGTTGTTGCACAGCAGTACACACAGAGAGATTATACCGGGACAAAGGAAACATTTGACAGTTTGTATGACAGGTTGGGCGTTTGATGCGGAAATGCCGCTGTGCGGCGCAATTTGCGGCCTGACAGCCCGTTTGCGCCGTACGGCGGGCAAATACTCAACCGAAACAAAGAAACGCTGACAGGGGGCAAATTTGATGGAAAAACAGCAAGCAGGAAAACGCAACGGGTGCGGCGGGTGCGCATGGGCAAAGAATCACCACGGCGGGGCGTGCTATTGCGTGAAATACGGTTATGTTGTCGGGTATCCGAAAATTGATTGCAAGGGGTACGAAAGCAATGAACAAGTACGGCAACCGGAAAGTGAACCTTGACGGGCAGGTATTTGACAGCGTGCATGAAGCACAGCGGTATCAAGAATTGTTGCTGTTGTTGCGGGCGGGTGCGATTACAGACCTGCAAAGGCAAGTACCATTTGAGTTGATACCAACACAGCGGCACAACAACAAGGTCATTGAACGCCCGGTCAAGTATGTTGCCGATTTCGTCTATATGGAAAACGGTGAACGGGTTGTTGAAGACGCAAAAGGCGTACGAACGAAAGAATACGTCATAAAGCGCAAGTTGATGTTGCAAAGGTACGGAATACAGATTCGGGAAGTATGAAAGGCGGGGTTGCAATGCCGAAAAGGGCGAAATCAGCACGGGAAGTGCGGCGGGCAAAACAGCGGGCAGACCGCAAAGCGTTGATGGAAATCCCATTAACACCCGTTGAACAGTTGCGGGCGCAGTTTTACCGCAACGGTATCACGGAAGCGGACGTGCAAAAGGCGTACGAAGACGGGTTGCAGGAAGGGCGCAAGTTTGCTGAAGACTTTGCTTTCCATACGATCTATGCGGCGTTTCTAATCACGATGATTGAAAAACACGGCATGGACGCAGACAAGGCCGTTGATACCCTGATTGAAATTGACAGGCAAGTGGTTGTGTGCGTGGAAGACGAAGAGATTGCAGACGAAGCATTCAAAAAAACAGGTGTTGAATTACATTGGGACGATGCCGTGGAACGCATTACAAGGGGGTGACATTGTGACGGATGCGCAGGAACGGCAAGAACGTACACGGCAGGTGATACGCAAGTTGCAACGGGCGGGGCGCAATGATATGGAGTGCCTTGCCGGGTGGGAAATCGAACTATTGTTGGAATACATCAAGAAACTTGAAAGGAATGACAGAAAATGAACAAGCTGTTGATTATTGGCAACCTGACGAAAAACCCGGAATTGAGAAGCACACAGGACGGAACGGCGGTTTGCGGTTTCACGGTTGCGGTAAACAGGGCGAAAAGCCGAAACAACCCCGACCCCGGAGCGGACTTTTTCAACGTGAACGCTTGGCGGTCACTTGGTGAAAACTGTGCTAAATATCTTGCAAAGGGGCGCAAGGTTGCAGTTGTTGGGCGTGTATCCCTGCGGACGTGGGAAAAGGACGGCAAGCACGGCGCAAGCCTTGAGGTTACGGCAGACGATGTCGAATTCCTGACAACCAAGGCGGAAACGACCGCAGACAGTGCGCCGACCGTGGACGCCGCAACGGGAATGGCTGTTGTTGAACCGGATGACCTGCCATATTAAATGATTTGCCCGTGTAAAACATGCGACCGGAAAGGATGCGGGAAGGCGCACGATACTTGCGAACAATACCAAGCGTTTGTCAAGTGGCGTGCGGCTTCCAACGCCCGCCGGGGAGCAGAAGCAGAAATCAAAAATGCTATTGTGCAAGCACGGTTGCGGGGGAAAAAGAAAAGACGATGATTGAACACAAAAACAACCCGGCAAAAGCATACTTGATGCGCTACAGGGGGTTGAAAGCAAAGTGCAACGCCCTTGAAAGGGCAATCCGGTCGGCGTTTGAGGATGCGACAAACACAACCGTTGCGCTGAAAGAAATTTGCGTGCAGACGTCCGGCGGCGGGGAAATGATGGCAAACGCTGTCGTTAATGCAATGGATGCAACTGCTATGCTTGAAGACAGTCGCCGGGAATGTCAACGGGCGTTGCGGGAAATCATGGATGCAATTAACAGCGTACAGGACGCCACACAACAAACGGTATTGATTGAGCATTACATAAACGGGCGCACATTGGCAGAAATTCAAACGGATATATGCTATGAAAAGCGCAACACAATCATTATCCACGGGCGTGCGCTGTGGCAGGTTTGGCAATGGATGCGGGCAAAAGGCCTTTGTGATTGATCTTGAGATTGGTTTTAAGATTAGTTTTAAGATTGATTTTTATTTAAGACCCGGCAACGGGTGACGCAGAAAGGCGGGGTGTTATTTATGGCAATTGATGCGAAAATTAGCTTTCTCAATCAGACCGAAAAGCGGCTTGCGGCAATCCTGACAGCAGAACAGTTGCCGCAAGTGCTTTCCGCCGTTTCTGATATCATGGAAGGCTACGAAATCCGGGAAACGGCGTTTGCCGAAGAAAACCGGGACGATTTGCTTGACTGTTACATTGACGCATTGCAGGTGCAGGGGCGCAGTGAACGGACGTTGTTGCGGTACAAGTACGTTATAACACGGATGTTGAAAACCGTTGGCGTACCAACCCGGCGCATAACCGTCTATCACTTGCGCAACTACCTTGCAACGCTTCAGAAGAACGGATGCAAGGACAGCACGGCGGAAAGCGAACGACAGGTATTGTCGGCATATTTCAATTGGTTACAACGGGAAGCCCTGATTGATCGCAATCCAACGGCGAACCTTGGCGCAATCAAATGCGCAAAGAGGAAAAAGCAAATCTTTTCCGCTGTTGATATGGAAAAGATGAAGGCGGCGTGCAAGTGCGAACGGGACAGGGCAATCATTGCTTTCCTTGCCGCAACCGGGTGCAGAATCGGCGAAACGACCGAATTAAACCGGGATGATATTGATTTCAACAGCCTTGAATGCGTTGCGCGTGGAAAGGGCAACAAGGAACGAACCGTTTACCTTAACGCTGTTGCGGCAATGCAGTTAAAAGCGTATTTTGCAAGCCGCACGGATGACAACCCGGCGTTGTTTGCCGGAAAAGGCGGAACCCGATTGATGCCAAACGGCGTGCGGGTTATGATGCGGGAACTTGAAAAACGTTCTGGCGTGGATCATATACACCCGCACAAATTCCGCCGGACGCTTGCAACGGAATTGAGTCGGCACGGGATGCCAATTCAAGAGATTGCAAAGATTTTGGGACATGAAAAGATTGACACAACGCTAAAGTATGTAATGATTAACGAAGACGATATAAAACAATCCTACAAACGCTTTGCGTAAAAGAAAGGGGAAAATCATGGTTATTGAGTTACGGAAATACCCCGGCAAGGATGACTTGATTTGGATGCGGCAATGCACGGTTGGCACAATGGGCAAAGACACACGGACGCCGCCAACGTCCGAATTCGTGCGGAAACTGTTGGTTGCACGGCACAGCCCAATCCGGGAATTGCGGTTTTCATACGTTATCCGGGACGTTCCGTATTGGGTTACGGTGCATTTGGTGCGGCATCATGTCGGTTTCCAACCGTACGTTCAAAGCCAAAGAAACGACCGTCAAAACGATTATGACCGCACCAAAGCCCCGCAGGACACGCCCGTAACAATGCGGGTGACACTCAACGCAGAAGCCCTGTTGAACCTTGCCAATAAGCGGTTGTGCATGAAGGCAAGCCCGGAAACACGGGAAGTTGTGCAAAGGATGTGCGCCCTTGCGGAACAGGTTATGCCGGAGCTAAAAGGCTTGCTTGTGCCGATGTGCGAATATCACGGCGGGATATGTCACGAAATACAATCATGCGGGCGGACGGTGAAGGCAAATGAATGATGCAAAATATGTTGCTGAAAAACTGGAATGCTTGAGACGGTCACGGAATCCGAAACTGTGTATCAACCGGAAATGCGAGTATAACAACTTTGACACGGTTTCTGGTTGGAACTTTTGCGCAAAGCAGTTGTTGCGGGATGCCGCAACGTTGTTGGAACGTGACGAACCGATAAAACCGGAGCGGGAATTTTATGACGGCGGTTTAGCTTGGCACTTTGTGTGCGGGGCGTGCAAAAAAGAGATTGACACAAACGACAAGTATTGCCGGGTGTGCGGAAAGCGGGTGTTGTGGCATTGAAACACAATGTACCAGTGCAAAGCCTGATTGACCACATAAAAACCGCTGTTGACGTTGACCCGTGGGCAAAGGATATGGCGGAAGAACTGTTAAAAGAGCGGAAACCGAAGCAAATAATCAGAAAACAGGCAAAACGCAATTTGGATGACGGATCAGTGGAATATTTTGCAGAATGGTATTGCCCGCATTGCAAATTGTTGTTGGTTATAGGATTTGAAAACAAGTGGATTGAATTTTGCCCGAAATGCGGGAAACCTATTTCGTGGGAAGGTCGGTGAATTGGAAAGCATGAAATATCCGGAATATGATTCGCCTTTTGCAGTAACCATGAGTGCTATAACTACTCAAATGGCGAGAAACATTAATGAAGCATGTTGGCAAGCAACACAACGAGTCGGTATCAATGTTGATAAAGAAAAAATGCTGATTGCGTTAAAGCAGGATGCCGAACGCTACCGAGAAGCATTTTCAAAAGGACGTGATACCGGATACGCAGAACGGGACGAAGAAATAGTACGGTGCAAGGATTGCAAGCATTATAAGGACGGTAGATGTTTCTTTACAATGAGAAGATACGGACTACATGACGATTGGTTCTGTGCTGACGGGGAAAGGCGGGATGACTGATGCCTGACCGGGAGAAGATTATCAAAGGGGTGGCATGTTGCTTAAATGATAATGATTGCGGGTGGGAAAATGGGGATAATCCTGAATGCCCATATAATAGTGATGCGGGGAAAGGCTGTTCAGGGAAACTGATGCGGGATGCGCTTTTGCTGATAACGGCGCAGGAAGAAAAAATCCGGTCACTGGAGCAGACGATAGAAGACATTTGTTGCGGGGGGCAGTAAAATGACAACGAGCGAAAAAGTAAAGTTGGTTGGTCTGTTGGATAAGTATAAAAGCGAACTTGCAGAAAGAAACATGAAACGTGAAAAAGACAAGTGGGGCGGCATAGTTCCGACAAAAGCACTTTATAATCATGCCCGGATTATATCGGAAAAGTTGGCAAACGAAATCGGAGACGAATTGAAATCAATGTGGGAAGCGTGAAGAAACGCAAACAAACTGGAACAAAATACAACAAAAGTTTGCACCCCATTGCACCAAGGAACGTGGTATTATGTAAATTGCCCGGAAGGGCAAAAGGCGGGAGTGGTGACCCCGCCTTTTTTGTGACCGTTTTCTTCCCTTTCTTCTTTGGCGGTCACTTCAGCGGGGCGGCGGCGTCTATCTCCTACGCCGCCGGGGTCGTATGCCATTATGTGCGAGGTATGAGGTCACGGCATACATACGGAGAAATAAACGGAAGGGCAAAGCATGGACATAGTAAACAAAGACCCTGCGGCGTTGACGCCGTACGAAAACAACACAAAGACGCACCCGCCGGAACAGGTTGACCGCATAGCGGAATCAATCAAGCGTTTCGGTTGGTGGCAACCAATCGTTGCAGACCGTAACAACGTGGTCATAATCGGGCATGGTCGGCTATTAGCGGCGAAACAGTTGATGCTTGACACCGTGCCTGTTGTGTATGCCGACACGCTGACGGATGACCAAATACAGGCGTTGCGCATTGCTGACAACAAGACCAATGAAAGCCCGTGGGATTTTGCCAAACTGGAAGAGGAACTAGCGGCGTTGTCCATTGCCGGGGTTGATATGGCGGCTTTCGGGTTTGATGACATTGCGGGGGATGATTTGCGAACCGAAAGCGTTGACCATGCGGGCAATCTTTCAAAACGTTTCGTTGTACCGCCTTTTTCTGTGTTGGATGCTAGACAAGGATATTGGAAAGAACGAAAAGAAGCATGGCGGCAAAAGATCGGGGACATAGGACAGGCACGGGAAAACGCTGTTGCATACACTGAAGGTTTGTACAGTGAAAAATACGGGATTTCAAGCAACAACACAACTTCGATTCTTGACCCCGTTCTTTCTGAATTGGCGTGCCTTTGGTTTATGCCGGGGACAGGAAACACATTTGATGTGTTTGCGGGGGATACGGTTTTCGGATATGTTTCCGCAAGCCTTGGAAACCATTTTACGGGCATTGAGTTGCGAAAAGAACAAGCAGAGTTCAACCAAGCCGCTTGCTCTGGGTTGGACGCGCAATACATTTGCGATGACGGGCAAAACGTGCTTGACCACATAGGCGAAGGAACACAAGACCTGTTTTTTTCTTGCCCGCCATACTTTGACCTTGAGCAATATTCTGACCTGCCAAACGATGCAAGCAACCAAAGCAGTTATGAAGAATTTTACAAGATCATTGACACAGCATTTTCAAACGCAATCAAGTGTTTGAAGGGCAACCGCTTTGCCGTGATTGTGTGCGGGGATGTGCGGGATAAAAAGACCGGGGAATATTACGGGTTCCCCGATGACATAAAACAAACCTTCAAGCGGAACGGCATGATTTTATACAACGAATGTGTGCTTGTTGACCCTGTTGGAACGGCAACAATACGGGCGAATAACAACATGATGACAAGAAAGGTTGTAAAGGTACATCAGAACGTTCTTGTGTTCTATAAGGGGGATACAAGGCAAATCAAGGGCATTTTCCCGGAAATTGAGGTGGGGGCAGATGACGGCACAGATATGGAATTTTAATGAGTGGATAGAGGAAACAGATTGGGCAAACCTGTATATCCGTTTTAATTCAATGTTGCAGGAAGCCGGGTTTCATGTGCTGAAGAGCGTGGAACATCATTTTGACCCGTTTGGTTATACGTGTCTTTTCCTGCTTGGCGAAAGCCATTTTGCAATCCATACTTTCCCCGAAGAGAACAAGACATATATTGAATTGTCAAGTTGCAACAAGGCGTATTTTGACAGCTTTGTTGCGCTTCTGCATGGGGGGCGGTGACTATTGGCAGGAAGGGAAAATATGAAGAGTGGTTGACGCCTGACGGCTTGACACGTTTGACGGGTTGGGCAAGGGACGGATTGACCAACGTCCAAATTGCGGAAAACATGGGCGTTGCGGAACGCACGTTTACGGAATGGATTGCACGCTTTCCCGCTATAACGTCCGCCCTTAAAAAAGGCAAGGAACCTGTTGACATACAGGTTGAAAACGCCTTGCTTAAAAGGGCGTTGGGGTATGATTACGAAGAGACAACCACAGAGATTGAAGACCTTGGCGGCGGCAAGACACGCAAGCACGTGCGGAAAGTGACAAAGCACGTTGCCCCGGACACAACGGCGCAAATCTTTTGGCTGAAGAACAGGAAGCCGAAACAATGGCGGGAAAAAGCGGAAAGCACCGTCAACATTGACACGGAAGACCTTTCCCCGCTTGTGGAGTTGTTGAAGGATGAGTAAAACAGCAACGATTCCTTGGGGGGAGTTTTCCCCGAAGCACAAAACGTACATTAAACAGGCGTTGCAACACCGTATGTGCGTTGCTGAAGGGGCAATCCGTTCCGGCAAAACAATCGACCATTGCATTATTGCGGCGGCGTACCTTGAAGAAACGCCCGACAAATACCATTTAGCTTCCGGGTCAACCATTGGCAACGCCAAATTGAATATTGGCGTATGCAACGGGTTTGGCCTTGAAAACCTTTTCCGGGGTCGGTGCAGGTGGGGAAAGTACCGGGACAACGAAGCGTTGTTTATCCAAACCCGGACGGGTGAAAAGGTCGTTATCTTCACGGGCGGCGCAAAAGCGGACGCATACAAGCGCATTCTTGGCAATTCTTACGGGCTTTGGATTGCAACGGAAATCAACGAGCATTTTGATAGCACCGATTCCCGCATTAGTTTTTTGAAGGTGGCAACAGGGCGGCAGATTGCCGCAAGACACCCTTTTACTCTGTGGGATTTGAACCCGTGCAACCCAAAGGCGTCAATATACGAAGACTATATTGACAAATACCGCCGGGACGGGCTTGCGGGCGGATATCTGTATCAGCATTTCACAATCCGGGACAATGCGACAATCACGCCGGAACGCATTGCAGAGATAGAAAGCAGATACGACCCAAATACCGTATGGTACAGGCGGGACATATTGGGCGAACGTGCGGTTGCTGAAGGCTTGATATATCAGTTGTTCGCAGATCAACCGGGGCGGTTTGTTGTGGATGATATCCCCCGCATTCAGCGGGCAACAATCGGGGTTGACTTTGGAGGTGGAACGAGTGCGCATGCGTTTTGCTGTTTGGGGCATTGTGGTACTTCTATTGTTGTATTGGACGAATACCGGGAGCAAGAAGCGTTAAACCCGACCAAACTGCAACAGGATTTTGTTGATTTCGTCAAACGCTGTCAAATGCGTTGGCTTGTGACGGATGCGTGGTGCGACAGCGAAGAACAAACGCTTATTAACGGGTTACGGGCGGCGGCGGCGCAAGCGCACTTGCCAATCAATATTGGCAACGCACTCAAAAGGCATATAAACGACCGTATACGGGCGTTGTGTATTTTAATGGGTGCAGGTCGTTTCCTGATACACAGCGGGTGCAGATGGACAATTGACGCACTTAAAAGCGCAATCTGGGACAGCAAGCACACAACAGAGGACGTGCGGCTTGATAACGGGTCAACAAATATCGACAGCCTTGATGCGCTTGAATATGCGTTTGAAAGGGACATACCCGTTTTGGTAGAAGGATGGGGAAAATAAAATGCTGTGGCTTGACAATCTGAAGCAAAGGTGGAAAGCAGGAATGCAGAAACTTGGCGCAAGCACGGGGGTAGCCCGTGAATACAAGACAGTTTTTGAATTGAGCGGCGTACCGTCATTTCAACAATTTTATGATTTCGGCGTATATATTTGGAAATGGCTTTGGAAGGGCTTTTACAAAAATTGGCACATAATCCCCGCCCCTACCATTGCCGACCCCGGACGCCGCCGGGAGTTGTACCGCATGAACGTTGCAAAGGCCATATGCGCAGAAATGGCAAGCCTTGTCTGGGGTGAGGAATGCACCGTCAACGTTAGTATTAACGGGCGGGACAGCGACGAAGACAACCCCGACCCGCTGAACGACTTTGTGCAAAAGACGCTTTGCGAAAACGCTTTCCGGGAAAAGATGCAGGAAAGCATAGAGGAAGGGCTTGCACTTGGCGGACAGGCGTTGAAAACATGGGCGGAAGCCCGTCACGATGAAGACGGCAACGAAATCCCCGACACCCGCAAATTGATGATTGGTTACGCTATGGCGGATCAGTTTGTGCCGATTGCATGGGACAATGCAAAGGTGACGGAAGGGGTGTTTGTGTCACGTATAGCGAAAAACGGATATTATTACACCCGCCTTGAATGGCACAGATGGAACGGCACAACGTACGTTATTACAAACGAATTGTTCCGGTCGGAAATGCAGAAAGGCACAACGCAGGGGGAATCACAGGACATTCTTGGCGTACGGTATCCGCTTGCGGAAATCTATCCGTATTTGGATGAAGAAACCGTTGTTCCTGTGGAAGAAAGCCTTTTCACGTACTGGCGCACACCCATTGCAAACAATCTGGATGACAATTCCCCGCTTGGTATGAGCATTTACGGCAACGCCCTTGAAACCCTTCACGCCATTGATATCTGTTATGATTCGTTTGTACGTGAATTCCGGTTGGGCAAAAAGCGGATTATTGTCCCCGCACGTGCTGTGCGGTCTGTGGTTGACCCGCAAACGGGCGCATTGGTGCGGTATTTTGATGCAACGGATGAAACCTATGAAGCCCTTGCAAGTGATTCCCCGGATGACCTCAAAATACAGGACAACAGTGTCGAATTACGGGTTGACGAACACGTTGCCGCAATCAATGCTTTCCTGTCTATCCTGTGCTTGCAAACCGGGTTTAGTGCCGGAACGTTCACTTTCGATCAGCATACCGGGTTAAAAACCGCAACGGAAGTTGTTTCCGAAAACTCAAAAACGTACAAGACAATCAAAACCATACAGAATCAAATCCGCCCCGCTATTGAACACCTTGTGCGGAACATCGTTGACGTTGCAATCCTGTACGGGATGACAGACGAAAGCGGGCAGAGTATCGAACGCCTTGCCGCACCGGGGTACAACATCAATATAACGTTCGACGACGGCATTACGCAGGACAGGCAAACAAACATCAATGAGGGCGTCATGCTCGTTGGTGCGGGCTTGCTTTCAAAATATACGTTCATGACCGACCCGAAGTATGGGCAGGGATTGACGCCGGAACAGGCAGAAGAGGAATTAGCCCGAATCAAAGCAGAAGGGCAAGCGGTAAACGTTGACCCGCTTGCAATCTTTGGTACGGCAGAATAAAGGTGGTAGACGATGCGCCCCGAATTCATTGATGCGATGTCATGGGAAATGGCAGAGGTTTACGGGGCTGTCACAGATCAAATTCTGATAAACCTTGCCAAATATTTCCCGTATTACGATTCAAACACGTTTCCACGGTCTTCCCTGACATATCAAGCGGACATGCTTGCGCAGATGGGGCAGGTCAACAACGAGACGATGGCAATAATACGCCGGAACCTCAAAAACGCTGACCCTGTTTTGCAACGTTCCCTTGAACAGATCATTATTGACAGCGTGGAAGCCGTCAACCCGGAATTGTGGGACGCTGTCAAAAAAGGCATTTTCATGCCGCCGATGAATCCGATTGTATCAGCGAACCAATACCGGGCGTTTAACCTGTATTATAAACAGGCGGCGGACAAGTTGAACTTGGTCAATACCGTCATGCTTGAAAGCACGCAGGACGCATACAGGGCAACGGTATCCGACATTGCAAGCCGCATACAGGCAACGCAAACCGCCCTTGATATCGGCGCAGGGGAAACGATTACGGGTGCTTCAGCATGGAACACGGCAACGGCGCACGCAATAAACCGCATGAAGCAGAACGGCATAACCGGATTTATTGACCATGCGGGGCGGCGTTGGTCGGCGGAACCGTATGTCGCAATGGACATCCGCACAACCATGTTCAACACAGGGCGTGCGGCAGTGTGGGAAACAAATCAAAACTTTGGGAATGACCTTTATCAAGTCAGTTACCACAACGGCGCACGCCCGCTTTGCTACCCGTGGCAAAACAAGGTCATTTCAAGCACGGACACAGCCCGCACAGTGACCGACCTTGACGGAAACGAAATAGAGGTTATTGCCCAAAGCGCAACGTCATACGGCAAAGCGGCGGGGCTTTTCGGCGTAAACTGCAAGCATTACCCGAACCCGTTTATACCGGGCGTTTCCGTTATCCGGGGCGAACCGCAGGATAAAAAAACGAATGACCGGGTGTATGAGGAAAGCCAACAGCAACGGGCATACGAAAGGAAAATCCGGGAAGAAAAGCGGGATTTGATGATGCTGAAG
>Ga0326513_10000355_pt1 | contig 38172 bp, 63 predicted proteins | sample 2_2465_0518_D_FD_203654 | JGI IMG/M metagenome (GOLD analysis project Ga0326513, IMG submission 203654) | Bovine rumen microbial communities from UC Davis, California, United States - 2_2465_0518 | ecosystem: Host-associated > Mammals > Digestive system > Stomach > Rumen | place: USA... | reverse complement strand
GAAATGTCAGGCAGGTCATGGAAAAGCAGAAGCTTTTCATGCAAGGCTGGCTGAACTACTATGGACTGGCGGACATGAAGTCAACGGCAGAGAAACTTGATCAGTGGCTCAGGCGACGGTACCGGATGTACATCTGGAAGCAATGGAAGAAGCCTCAGACGAGATACCGTAACCTCCGGAAACTGGGCGTGCCGGAAAAGCATGCCAGGATGACGGCAGGGAGCAGGCAATCGTACTGGGCGGCATCCGACTTCCCGGCTGTGAAAAGAGCCATAACAAAAGAAAGACTCGAACGCGCAGGATACTTCAATATATCCTTAGCGTACGAGTCGATTCATGAAGCCTGCATTTTACGGACTGTAGTCCATACTACGTAAGCCGATAACCTGATTGCATTACACGCGCCGTGTACCGAACGGTACGCACGGTGCGGTGAGAGGACGGGGGCTAATCACCCCCTCCTACTCGATTTTTTCGCGCATAAGGAACATGGACACTAATGGTAGAACTGAAAGATATTTTCGAAAGGAGAGTTGAAAATGGAGTACAAACGGTATGGAGGAAACGAGGATCTTTACTGGGCGGACGCTACGGACAATGACCCCAAACTAAAGATTATTATGGAAGGAGACTACAGAGGAAGGCACTTTGTGATTGGTGCGCATCGCACTGGAAATCCAAACGCTTATCTGGAGGTGAAGAAAGATGATTATATTAATCAGGAAGCTCAGACATATGAAAACTATGACGGTGGTCTTAACAGAGTAAATGGAGGAAGCACCTATTTCGGAAAAGCTTACTGGAATACGGACGATAAAAGATTATATGTTGGGTGGGACTACGGTCACATCCACGATTACAATGCCCGGCATCCAAAGCTTGAAGGAGTGAAATGGACGCTTATAGATATTCTGATGCAGATCTCCTGTGCAGAGAACGAAATTGAGACACTGAATGATAACTACGATTTAGCGGAATATATAGCGAACGGATAAAAGCGATGACGGCAACTGTAACAGGTTGCCTTCTTTTTCGCGCACAAAAAACACGCCCCATAATGAAGGGAGATGATAGATGAGAGAAAGAAAACGGAACCCTATTTGTAAAGGAGAAGAGGATTTAAACAAAGTCCTCTTCTTTCTTTTTTAGCAACGAAATTTTAGAAAGGCGGTGAAAAATCATGAAAGGCTATTATGAAAGAAGCTCCTACGTAGGCTTCATGCCGGACGGAACCAAGCAGCGGTTTCCGACATGGAATGAGTACGTAGAAGCGTACCTAGAGACGCTGAAGACGATGGGTAAGTAGCTGGCCGATCGTTATCAACTTTATTCTATTCAAAAATGGCTATAAACGCAAGAGAAATGAAAGGAGTAAAATCAAAATGGAAGCCCAGAAGATCGGGGACCGTCTTCGTGAAGCAGGAAACAAGGTTTGGAATACTGCAAAAAGCATTGGGCGAAAGACTGTGGACACAGTAAGCGGTGCAGCAAAATGGGTCATGGAAAACCCGGATAAGGCAGCGGCCATTGCCGGAACCGGAGCGGCTTTAGCTGGAGGAGCGAATAAAGTTATTCGCAGCATCAATCGTAATGTTACGCTCAGACAGGCAGAACGTGAAAAGAGAACAAGAGTATACGACCACAGTCTGAACGCTTATGTTTACACGAAGAAACCGCTGACCAAAGAACAGATTGAGTTTATTCACAAAGAAAGAAGACGGACCGGAAAGAAGGTCAGCGAGATCATGGCAGAGATGGATATTCTGAGGAAGTAGGAACGCACAGAAAACATTTGTGTAAATGAGGAGGATGGCCGAGATGTCATCCTCTATTATTTTTCAGGAGGGTTTTTAAAATGAAGAAAGCGATTTACAGAACGGACTATCTGAACAAACGGGATCTGCCTGAACAGCAGAAATTTATCGGCTATGATCCAGGTTATCTGTGGAGATCTACGGATTTCTTCAATGGGCCGAGAAAAGCTGGAAGATATTTGGTTATCAGTAAAGACGGATGTATCAGAGAAATGATGTCTACCGGAACTCACAGCAGCGAAAAGGAAGCGCGGATCTTGTTCGAGTTGGCTAGTAACTGCTCCTATGGCAGCGCCTCGTTCATTGATGATCGTGAAATGACTGACTGCGATATTATGAGCATATACCGTTCTCCATGGGGAAGATGGTATACACTTGAAGATTGGCAAGAATACGATAATTATGGAACGGACGTACGCGAGTATACGAAGTTCTCTGAACAGTACCCGTTATATTTCCTGGATCTGAATCTCGATGACAAAATTGAGATGGATGATAAAGGCGAAATCGCGGGTACGGACGCAATCCAGTATTTTGAACGAAATCTTAACGGCGAATTTGAAAAGGAGGAAGAATAATGCATTATCCGATTTATATTTTTACGAAGGAGTTTCCTACGGACGAGGTGATTGAAAAAGTTCTTGCCCCGTATAACGATGATGCGGATCCTGATCTTTATACGTATCCCGGAGTTCGGCCAGATATTCATTGGGACTGGTTTGAGATTGGTGGGAGGTACGGAGGGTTCCTGAAGATCCGATGTGACGAAGACGATGATGAATTCTATAAATGGATGATGTGGAGCGAAGAAATAAGAGCCGGAAGACTATTCCGATCTAATCTTCTTGAAAAATATTTAATGGCATTCGGGAGAAGACTTGCAAGTTTTGATGAAGTTCACTCGTTTCTTTACTGTGGCTATCGAGATGGATACATTTTTGCGGACGGAGCAAAAATATCTGATCTTGTAAATTTCGAAGAACTGACTCATATGGGGTACGGATATATCGATCCGGCAAATAATGAAGATAGCTCACGTGAATACTTCATTAATGGCAAGTTTGTTGAGAACGAACGTTATGATGAGCAACTTGCTGCTGCGATGGAAAGAAATAAAGACGGATATTTGACCGTTGTTGATATTCATGATTAAAAAGGAGGAAGAATAATTATGATGGAAACTGCAAAAGATTTTAAAGATGTAAGGATTGGTCTATCTAACGGAATTGATCGAGAGATTCTGAATCTGAAGCACTTTATGGAGACCATCGACGAGAATACGTTCAGTAATGATCAGCAGACAGTTGCTAACATTGTAGAACGGATATTCTATGCAAATGAAGGCATTAACAAGCTTGTTAATGTTCTTAGCTTTATCGATTGCTGGGAGGAAAACGGTGAGCCTCCGCGGCTTTCTCAGCATGCCCGCTTTGAAGAAAAGAGCGAAATCAAAGATTGGCAGAAGGAAATAATGATGCGGGAAGGAACCTTACCGAACGAGTAAAGATATTTGAAAGGAGCGATGAAAAATGGCTGGAAAAAAGAAGCCCTATATGGTTTTTGAAACAAAGGAAGATTTTGATAAACTGTGGAGCGACGTTGTTGAAAAACAAACGATTCGTGCTCGAGCTGAAGGTTTCAAAGACGGATCCATATGGGTTTTAAGCTATGTCCAGGAACTTTTTCAGGACATGTTTAATCCAGAGGCTTTTACTTTGGCCGAAGAGGAACTTCGTCATCGGAATATTGAGGAATGGCGAAAGACCCATGTTATGGAAACTCTGAAGCATAAGCTGGATAAAAAACATTTATTCGATGAAGATCACGCATAAAAAACTTATCTTATGATGAGAAGGAAAGATCATCTGCCCTTAAGACATCAATGATGGCACAGGCGACAGAGACCTGTTTGGGTGTAAACCCGCCAGATGATCACAAGTGCTTGCGGAGGCTGCCTTCTCTTATATTTTTAGCCACCCTAAAAAAGAAAGGAGCGATGCTGATGACCATCAAGATCAAGGGAAAGACTTTGCTGGTAATTGTGGCAGGAGCAGGAATGATAGTAACTGCATATCTTGCCGCGAGGAATACGCCGGAAGCGCAAAAGAGAAAGGAGGAGGCGCTGGAAGCAAAAAGAGCGGCGACCGGAGATGAAAACGCGGAGCTTACATTCTTTGAATCGACGAAAGCTCAGATTGGGGCTTATATTCCCGCGATCATCAGCGGAACCGTTACGCTCGGAAGCTTTGTCGGATCCGAGGTTATTAATAAGGAAATGCTGAAGAACGCAAAAACGGCAATAAACGATTTTAAGTCCATGGCCGATGAATTAGACGGCAAAGGCTCATCGAAGATTATTGAAAAAGCGGTTGAACAAAAGAAGCTGGATGAAAAAGCTCATAAATCATGGGATACAAAAGAGCATTTTAGAATCCAATTCCAGAATCAGATCATTGAATTTGAAGCTACAAGAGCGGACGTTCTCGAAGCTTTTTACGGAGCCAACAGATATTTTCAGGGAAGAGGATTGCTCACTTTCAACGAATTCCTTGAATTCCTTGAACAGAAGCCGGTCAAGGAGGGCGACGATCGCGGATGGGAAGCCTCTATCGGTGAGGCCATTTACGGATACGTATGGATCGATTTCGGACTTAAGCCGTGCGAGGACGAGCCGTGGATTACGGATATTTACTTCGCGGTGTATCCTCACTTCTTTGATGAGGACATGTGTAACGCTGAAATCGACGAGGGATGCCGGAAATTCACCTATTCCGCAAAAGAAAAAGAAACAAATCATCTGCCGGAAAGCTCTGCAGAGAGCGCTGATAAATCAAAAGACGATCAGCCGCCGTGGTAAGGAGGAAAAATGGAAAGTAAAAAGATCTGGATGCGGCTTGGCGTGACCGTTCCGGTTACGGACGACGAGTTATTCGCCATCATGGAAGAGGCTCATCGGTCTGTATGTGATCGATTTGCGGGGTTCCCTCCCAGGGCGGACAGCATGGACGACTATGACCTGTCTGAGGAGGAAGCGAAGGAATTTCTGAAACGTGCGGTTGCGGACGGAGAAAGTTATATTCCCGAAGTTTGCTTCGACGAGCATATAGAATGGTGGAAAAAGGAAAGAGAAAGGAGACTTGAAAATGCAGAAAAATCTTGACGGATGGAAGATTACCTCTCTGGAATACGATCCGGAAACGGACGAGACCTGTATCGTATGCGGAGCGAACCGGCAGTATAAGATTCCAAAGAAATGGACGGCGGATACAATGATCTACGCTCTTAAAAACCTGAGGATGAAGGGGCGAGAAAATGGCTGAAAAGATATTTAACTGCGAAAGATGCGGAAAGGAAAAGGTTTTGTCGAGAGAAGGAACCGCATTCGCACAAGTACAGTACCGACTGTTTGAAGACGGAACAGTCTGGGAAGGAAAACCGAAGGTTATATGCCGGGAGTGTTTTAATGAATACCAGGAATGGTACAATAATGGAATGAAGGGAGATGAGAGTAATCGCATCTGAACCAATGTTCACTGTGCATATTCGCTTTGAAGACGGAGCGCAGCCGGTGCTTTATTATGGCATGAAGCTTACGGACGTGCTGGATATTCTGAAGGAATGGTGCGTAAGCTGGATTCTGATTCCTGACGTCGGAAGTTATCTGGACGGTATTTGGACTTTTTACGCACGGCCGAGGGAAGACAACGGAATGAGCTTTCCGGAATTCCGGGAAAGCATGATCGAAAGGCATCGGAAGATGCAGTATGATATTTTGAAAGGGGAGTGACAACCGCCACCAACAAGTTATTAGAAAGATTTGAGCAGGAAAGATCTCTTAAATGGTTTGGAGAAAACGAGAACGTCGAACTATTGCTGGAAGTGGCCCGATGTCCGGGAGACCGCGGAAAGATCGCGACTCTTTTGCTGGATATTTTTGGAAGCTTCAAAAATATTCTGGAGGCAAGAGAAGAGCAATTGGAAGCAGTCGACGGCATCGGGCCCAAAACAGCTATAGCAATTAAGCTGGTTCTCAATTTTATGCGAAAGTGGCAGGAATCTGCCATGGAAGAAGGAAAGTCCATTAAGAATACAACGGAGGCCGGAAAATACTGCAGAAGCCTTCTGCTTGGAAGCCGGACAGAACAGTTTTACGTCATCTGTCTTGACGCAAGATGCCGGGTTATTGGGGAGAGAAAAGTCAGCGAAGGATCGCTGAGCGAGGTTAATGCGTACCCGCGCATTGTGATAGAAACCGCATTGAATTACAACGCGCACAGCGTACTTCTATGCCATAATCATCCCGGCGGAACAAATCATCCAAGCGGAGAAGATATTCAAAGTACCCTTCGGCTCCGTAAAACACTGAGCGAAATCGGTGTTAATGTGCTGGACCACATCATCGTATCCGGCAATGATATTTACAGCATGATGCAGCACGGAGACATTCCGGCAAGATTCTAAAGTACAGAAGCACTTAAGCGCAAAGGAATGGCGCAGCACTGAGTTGCGATGGAACAGCACAGATCAGACGCGTCGGGAATGACATGGCAAAGGAAAAGCGCGGAGACGACTTGAGATGCAATGGATAGGCATAGACCCGCTAAGGAATAGAACAGAACGGAACCGCATGGTAATGAAACGGAATTGCATAGCAACGAAACGGAATTGCGAAGCGATGAAACGAAACGTTATCCCAAAAGATATTTTAAACGGAGGAACACTAAATGGAAATGGATTTCAAGGCCAGCGATATGGAACTGCTCGGAAAGGCGAGCGCAATTATGAAGTACGACGAGTATATTCAAAAACGTGAGGACTATCGGATTCGTAATCCAAGAAAATATGTGAACGCGAACACCCATCGCAAAATCATGCAGGAATCCATTGATCTGGCGAAAACGGTTATCAGCCATGGAGGTACGGACGATGAAGTTCGCAATGCCGTCATGTACTTCTACGTCTGTGTGGATTCCAGAAAGTACTGCCTTAACCACAGTAAAGCCAGAAAAGACTTCCGAATCGATGAACTGATAAAGAAATACATGAAAGATATTCCGGCCGAGTAATACTTTTCAGCATCCATTTCGAGACGCACGGAAAACATTGCGTTTAATGAAGAAGGCTTACTTCTGTATCGAAATGGATATTTGAAAGGAGAAGAAAAATGAAAGGCAAACTAGCATGTTTAATTGGACTGACGATCTGCGGAATCATCGGATGGATCGCAGGCGGTAAGCACATCCAAGACCTAAAGCAGAAGCAGAATGATATTGACGCTGAACTGAAAGCGCTGCGTCAAGACGAAAAGGAATTGCTTAGGGCATTGGATGAATACCATCAGAAGACGGATGAAGAAATACGAAAGACATAGGAACTGATTGCGCTGCTAAAAGACCTGAACGGAATTGATCTAATGAATATGGACATCCAAATCGATCCGGAATAAAAGGTTGCCTTCTTCTAGAAATTATGGTAAAAAGAAAGAGGAAGGAGTGAATGAAAAAATGGCAATGAAAACATTTACGTGCCCCAAATGCGGGGGAACCTTACAACATGATGAATTGAAAGATATTCTGTCATGTCCATACTGCGGAGCGGCAGTGGAAAAAGAATCTGACGCGATTGACAAAATTCTGAGGTATAAAGAAAGAAAAGCTCAGAGACAACTTGAGGAAAAGAAAAGACAGGAAGGACGGACCCAGGAAGGACTGAAAAGTCTACGTATCATGCTGGTGGTACTAATTATCGCAGCAATTGTTATACACTATCTTGGCATCAAGTAAAGCGTAAGATTGGACTAACGGGAGAACTGAGGAAACTCGGTTCTCCCATTTTTTATGCGAAAGGAGAGATATGAGCGTGATTGACTTTTTAAAGAAAGCGGTTAAGCCTGTAGCGACCGCGGCCATGATATTTATTGGACTCGGGGCGGTAACGGCGTTTTCTGATTCCAAAAACTGGAAGGATTTATTCAACATATATGTTGAACCGCCAGTTGGTCCGTGGCATACTACGGAATTCTTCAGAAGCGCGAAAAAAGACGAAAACGGAACGATCATTCTTCATGCGGATGAACTGAGACAGCTTCGATGGATGACCGTAGCCCAACTGAGAGCAATCTTCAACGGACGGCGAGACCAGTTTCAGGTAGAAAACTCACCGGCAGCCTATCAGGAACTGAGATGGATGACAACCGCGCAAATAGAGGCGATCTTCGGAAAGACGGATATTCCATAAGACGCACAAAAAACATGGTTGTAAATGAGAAAGGAGGTAAAGGACCATGAAGGAGAAAATTCTGGCAACTGTTGTGATCGGATTTCTTGAAGTTGCGGTTTTGACTGCTTCTGCGACAGCCGGAAGTCTGTTTGCGGATTGCATCAAAATGAAGATTCAGGAAAACCTGATTCGAAAAGAACAGAAAAAGACTAAAAGGACCAACTAACGATCAATAAAGAAAGGAACTGATATTTAAAACGCAGTTCCTTTCAGTTTTTCTTCGCAAAGGAATGGCTTGGCATTGAGTTGCGATGGAAGAGACTGGCGGCGAATGGCCTTGACAAGCAAAGGAAGAGCAAGGAGACACAAGGAATTGAATGGCGAAGGAAAAGCGAAGTATCGATGGGCTGCGAATGGCCTTGACAAGCAAAGGAAGAGGAAAGCGGAGTATAGACAGGCAAAGCCACGGCAAGGCAAAGCGGGGCAGAGAAACGAACGGCTGAGGAATTGCAAGGATATGCATAGGCTTGGAACGGTATGGCAATGCTAAGGAATGGCACAGTGTGGTACGGTAAAGCTCGGCAAAGGAATGGCGTAGAGATGCGAGGCTGCGAAAAGCTAAGCGATGGCACAAAAAGATATTTGAAAGGAGCAACAAATATGGCTAATAAAAAAGGAAACATGACACTGGTGGAACTGCAGGGTATTCTGGGTGATCGGGTTCGCGTAACACTGAGGGACGATATGACTCCGGAAGAGCGTCAGATCGAAAACGAGCAGAGCCGGATGATTATGCTGCTGGGTAAGCAGATGATCAACAACGGACAGCTTATTCTGCAGACTGAGAAGCTTGCGGCTCAGAACAAGAGCCTGGTGTCATCCGTAGCCATGAAGCTGGTGGGCGAATGAAGACACGTGTCAGTCATGTTTGGCATGATGAGTGGCTGAAAGAAAATGTTACCAGATTTCAGAGCTATACCAAAGCCACAGAGGCTTATCGTGAAAAATTCCAGGTGGATATTTGCGTGGCGGCGCTGAAGAATCATTGCCGATATGTGCTGGGTATCCGAAAATCACGAGGCCCTAATTATCGGCACATTACGCAGGAGCAGGCAGACTGGCTTAAAGATATTTACCCTAAGGTCGGCGTAAAGAAGGCCCGGGATCTTTGGAACAAGCGGTATGGTGACCATCTGACGGATATTTGTATCAAGCAGATCGCAAGGCATAAATGCGACGTGGTTGTGGATCCGAAGGTTGCCACGGCTAATAAGCTGAAAGCGGCACACGGCAAAGGCAGCAAGCGGGCTCTGCGCGAACCCGGTGATACCCGGATGGAATGCGGAAGAATGGTCATGAAGGATACGGACGGCCAGTGGAAAAGCGCAGGACGCTGTGTATGGGAGAAAACTTACGGAAAGATTCCGGCTGGGTATGCATTGATCGCTTTAAACGGCGACACAACGGATATTCAGCCGGAAAATCTGGCGATTGTCCCATGGGCCTACCTTGGTATACTTCAGCGGAATGATTTCTTCAGCAGTGATCCGGAAATTACCAAGGCAGGAGTTATCTGGTGCGATCTAAAGACATTATTAGATGCGGAACAAAAAGATATTTGAAAGGAGAAAAGGATTATGGTTACACTGAAGGTAAAGGTTACATTTGACGAGGACGTATTGGGGACGGCAAGCGCGAATCCGGATATTCATAAGGAATACATCGCGAGCAATGCTCCGGACGCGGCTACGATGAAGGAAGAGGTCGAAGCCATCGGCGCGGAAGAGGTCTTCGAGAAGAGTATGACTGTGTTTCCCCGCGGCAAAGACGGAGGACCAATCGCCTGGGACTATCAGTGGAAAGGATATTTGAAGGACGCATTTAAGAGCCTGAAGAAGGTACCAAAATCCGAATGCGGCAAGATCAAGGCCTACAAGCAGGAGATCGACGGACTGATATTTGTCTATCCCCGGCAGATTCCGATTCAGCTGCCCGAAGGAGGAGAAATCGGCATCTGCCAGCGGCCTCTCAGGGCTTCAACCGCTCAGGGAGAGAGGATTGCTCTGGCCAGCTCCGAAACTGTTCCTGCCGGATCCACCATGATATTTGACATCCGGATGCTTCTTGACAGTCATGAGAAAGCCGTTATCGAGGCGCTTGATTATGGAGAGCTTCGTGGATTTGGACAGTGGAGGAATTCCGGAGCAGGACGATTCCACTATGAAATTCTGAAGAGGGAGACTAAGGAATGAAACAGTTCGGTAAAATCGTGCTGGCAGTTGTCGTTGGATGTGCGATCTATGACGTAGTCGACGGCTGTCTCGAAGCAACAGTCCGGGTGATACGACGCAGAAGGAAGCACTCGCAGCGGACAGAGCAATCTAATCCTGTCGAGGGAAGCCGAATCTACAGTCCGAAGGAAGACGGACGACGTCCAATCGGATTTAAAATGAAAGAGGACGAATGAGTTAAAAAGATATTTCGGAAAAGAAGACGTGGTCGATCAAGGCCACGTCTTTTTAATATTTTTTAAGAAAAGAGGATGAAACCTATGAGTACCAATGCGGAATGGAGAATTTTTATTGAGAGCGACAAAACTGTCAGGAACTATTTCTGCACGGAATGCAAAGTTTTCAGCGGATTAATGCACACGCGAACAGTAACCGACAGAGACGGAAACACCCACAGAGAATACAAAGTTGTCTGTCAAAAATGTTCCAAGACAGGGCCGCTCCATTGGAGCAAAAGCCTTTCGGAATTCAGCTGGCAAGCGATTAATCCGAATTTCGATGACAATTTCATCTCAAAACCCGTGGAAGAAATGAAAAAGAAAGGGTGATGTGATGAAATGATCCGGTTGTTTGAAAACAGCAGTCAATGGATCAGCGCAAATTTGGTTTACGAGGGTAAAGAGTATATTTACGAAATCCTTCTGACCCCTTTTCCAACGAGGCACGGAATCTATGCCGGAAAGATCGTCAAATTAAATTTGTATGACGAGCAGGATCAAAAGATTGCTGAATACGATCAGGCATGGATCTTCGGTCCAGAAAAGGGTACGGACGCTTACAAGGTGGTATCAAAGATTCTGAAAGAGCACAATTATCGAAAGAAAGGAACAACGACCGCATGAGAAACGTATTCGAGATTGTCTATAAAGAAGGGCATTATATCATGCGGATCAATCAAAAATTCTACCGAAGCTACGGTACCTTCTCCGAAGCCGTAAAAGAAATCGAAAGAATAAGAGCGAAAAAGGGGTGATATTTTAGTATGGATCCGATAAAAGATTTAAATGAAGTTCCTGATATTCTTCCAAGTCTGGAAGGAATTCTGCAAGCGAATATCGATACTCTTGACAACTATTTTCAGAAGTTGAGCCGCGGAAGTGAAGAGAACAGACAGGCCATCATCAGCTGGAGCAACGTAAGAGAAGCAGCGATTTCCTTCGCGGAAACGTTTGACAGGGTAAAAGATGACGTAAAATGAGAGAGGAGTGATTGCAGCCAATGAGATCATCTTAAAAGAAAGAAACGGTTCAAGTTTATATATTCAGGAGATCCAAAGGGTTTCTCTCAGGAATGCCAGGATCCAGAACGAGCGAAAAGAGAAAGATATTTTTGATCTGGACGCGGAGGGACGGATCCTGGCCAAACTGAGGAAGCCTATATATAAAGGACAGAGCAAAAACCGATGGCTCCGATTCTATAAAATGGAGCACGCGTAGAAAGGATATTTAAAAAATGGAAGTTGGAAATCGCGTTATTATCGAAACAAACGGACGCCTGAAATGGACGGATCATAATATGGCAACGATTAAGGAATTCAACGATCCGAATCTGGTCATCGTTCAGATTGACGATATGGATACAAGAATTCCTCCATATGGTTTAGCCACGGTCTTTGACTACGAAATCTTTTCGATCCCGATGATTGAGACACCCGAGACCGATCCCGTAAACCATCCAAGCCACTATACGGACGGGAAATACGAGTGCATTGATTACATTGAGACCAATGGTTTTCACCGGGACGGATATTTGTTCAATGCCGTGAAATATATCAGCCGCGCCGGAAAGAAAGATCCTGAAAAGTATGAAGAAGATATTCAGAAAGCCATATGGTATTTAAATCGAAGGGAGAAAGGCTTCGATGCCAAGGACCTTTGTCAAAGAGAGATGATTAACACAAATGATTATATTCAGGATAAAGGATTGGAAGGTACTCTTCGCGGAATCGCTTTGGAACTGATCAAAGGCGGGAACTACAGTCTCGCGGCTAAAGTCCTTCAGATGGAGCTAGACACGCATGACAAACATCTCTCTTAATGAGAGGAGACGGCTCTAACACGAAAGGAGCGGAAAAGATGATTTTAGAAATGTTTGGAAAAGCGAAACAGAAGGTGACGCCAAAAGATATTCAGGAAAACATTCTTAAGATCCAGACGACGATGAAATACATCGAGGAAGAAACGGAAAAGACGGTAAACGAACTGAAGACGGTAAACAAAGAAACCGAGGACGGACGGATCAGATATGATCGGCTGCATGCGGATCTTCAGGAAATGAATGAGCTTTACAAGGCTCTTCAGGAAATGGAGGAAAGACAGTACGGAATTCTGAAGAAGTATCGTGATTCGAGGTTTTATATTCAGCCGAAGGACTTAATGACCATTGGAGGTCTGACCTTCCTGGCGGTGATCGTGATTGCGCTGGATCGGGAAAGCCCGAAAATTACAAAATTGACAAGCTTTATACTGAAGCTGCTGCCATTACACATTTAAGATCAAAATTGGATAGAAAATGGAATGACAAAGCTGTTTCCTCGAAGAGAGAAGAGGCCGGAATGGATGAAAACCCGGTCTCTTTTCTTTTTATTATATTTTAAACAGAAAGAAGGAAATTAACTATGCCGAGCAAAAAAGGAATCGAACAGGCTCTCACCTGGCTGAAAAGCAAAGCCCATGAAAAAAATACCCTGGACGCCGTAAACGCGGAACTTTGCATGAACGTCATTATGGATCTTCAAAGGCAATACGACCGTCTTGGAGCACAGTTTAACAACGTGAAAAACTCCCGATATGAAGAGAGCCCCGCTGTAATGAAAGAGGAACAGCTTTCATTCATCGAAGATAATGTGATCTCTACTTCAGAACGACCGGCTAAAAAGCAGGCACGCACGATGAACACGCCTTTAAATGAGAAAGGAGATGTTCATAATGAAATCATTCGGGAAAAAACTATTGGTGTTCGTAATCGGGAATCTGATAGTTGAAGGGATTATCTATGCCGCTTCAAATCTAATGGAAGGCAAAGATATTCTCGGCAACAAACCAGAAACGGCAAAGACAACGGTAGACATGAAAGGAAGAGTTCATCTTGGAACTGACGATTATCAAATAGACTAAAAAGTAAAGGAGTCATCCGAACAAAGGACGACTCCTTTATATTTTCAAAGAAAGGACGGACAAAATGACTTGCGAAAAATGCGGCGGTCACAATCTTTACACTCTGGACTCCAGACAAGCTCAGAGCGGAATCGGGCAAAAAAGGAGAAGGGAATGCGCAGACTGCGGAACAAGGGTCACGACCTATGAGGTGACAAAGAAGGAATACGATCTGATTCTGCAGTCTAAGAAAATGCTCATTCAAGTACGAAACATGCTGGAGCGTTTTGAAGAAGGGAAAAAAGCCAGTGAAGACAAAGCTGAATACTCGATCTGAGCCGGTTCGGATTTGCTACTTCGGGCGAAGAATCATTTATATTTGCCCTTCGTGCGGAAAACCCATCATCTTCCATAGAAGAGCCATGGGAAAAAGTCTTTGTATAAAATGCGGTCAACGGCTGGACTGGACGCCGCTGGATCAAATTCGTACAGAAGTTGTATCCGCGGAGAACGCGACGGACGCTGCCATCATCGCGGAAAAGTATTATCAGGCTTGCGGACTTAATGAAAAAGATTGGTTTGACTTAAGTGAGTTCCGGAAGAGCCTGATCGAGAAGGATCCGAGGAAAAAACCCAAAGAGACAGAGTTATATTTGTACTTTAAGAGCCCGAAAGAGTACGGACGATTCAAAAGAACGAACGGAGGAAAGAAATGAACGCTATTACAGCGAAACTGGCTGAAGAAATGAAAAAGGAACTCACCAGAAGCAAGTATATCGACGTCAGCTCCGGATGCGAAAAATTACTGTGCGTTTCAAAGGAAAGACTAAATACGGTGCTTAACCATTTGGTTCACGAAGGATATTCGGTGGTTACCATTAAAGAAAAAGGCTTCGGGAAGCCCGCGTTCCGTATTCTGTGCCGAAAAGGCGACCATGCTATTAAAGATATTCTGAAACAAAGAAAAATTATGACAGGAAGCGACGCTAAATGAACGAAAACAAAGATTCTATCATGTTTCCCATTGAGTTATTGGACTATGATATTTGCACCGGATGCCCGGAGATGGACATCGAGAACCACGCGATGATCATGTACTGCGGAGACAGTGTAAAAGTCTGCGAAAACCGCCTTCAGTGCACGCATGTCGACAGATGCCGTCATCTTTCGGAAAGCCTGAGTACGCATGAAAAACATGGACTATAATGAGAGAAGATATTTTCATCTTGGGAGTATAAACCCGACGGAGGGCGGTGAGCTTCGGCGAGACCCGTTTTTAAAACTATCCGTCATAATAGCTTAATGGAGGAGCAGGAAAGCTGTATAAGTTGATTACTTATCAGAATTTACAGCGGATGCTCAAGAGCGCTCCGTAAGGAGAGGCCCGGGTTCGAAGCCCGGAAAAGATGAAAAGGAACGTCTTCTCTTATATTTTCACTCCCGATTAAGACAAAACAGAAAGGAGCAGCTTGATGAACAACATGAGTGTAGACCAAATGAACAACATGATCGAGGAAGCCAATCTGAAAACCTGTCCTTTTTGCGGATATCCTGGCGTCAGGGTTCAAAGCATAAGATATCCTCATTCTCCTCAGAATCCATACCTCGGGCACAGCATCATGTGCGCGAACGAAAACTGCATTATGCACCAGACGGAAAAGTTTTATCTGACAGAAATAGCCGCCCAGATCGCATGGAATGAAAGGAGATCGACCACATAATGGACTACTATGGACACGTATACTTTGGACCGGACGAAAAAGAGAGGCAGCGGAAATTCCTTGAGACTATGAACAGCGCGGGGATCATCCAGTTAAGCAGCGAAGAGCTCGACAGAATATACAAGGATGATATTTCCACGCCGAAATTCGGATGTGACAATCACTTCGTGCTGCATGGAGAGGAGGAGAAAAAACGTTTCGGATATGTGATGGACGCTTTCTTCTCAGATAAGAAATACAATCTTACGGAGGAACCCGCGAGCAAAGAATTCAAGGAATGGCTGGATAAAAAGAACGCGCTAAAAACATCTCCATAGATGAGAAAGGAGGTGGACTCAAATGAGTCAGATTTATCTTGAAATCGGCGATGCCGAAAGTATGACGGCGTTCCTCGAGGAAGCGAAGATGAAGACCGGACTGCTGAAAGATATTTCACTGGACAAAGTGGAGTGTGTTTTAGCGGAGAAGGAATTTCCGATTCGTGTACCCGTAAATCTGGACGCGGTTATCGAACTGGCGATGAACCCGGTGGTGAAAAAGATATTTGGAAAGAAGATCGAAGAGACGACCAAAAAAGCCCTTTTGAAAGCGATTGAGAGCTGAGGAAACTCAGTTCTCTTTTCTTTTTCGATCCCGCGACAGATATTCGAAAGGAGGAACTGGTGCAAAGATGGGAATTCGTCCTGCAGGAAAAATTCGAGCAGGACCGGATGCGATTGATGGACTATCGGGAAGTCGATTTGGAATTAAAGGAATGGCTGATCAATCTACTTTATGAGGAAGTGAAGGAAAAAGATGAACGAAGTGAATACGGTACTTATGATGATCCTCTGCACGATGATCGGGTTTGCGATCGGGAATGTGTACGGACAGAACAAAATAAAGACGCTGATTCAGGATCTGATTACGAGGATGGTTTCCGGTTTGAAGCCGGAGCCGCCGAAGAAAGACTCCGAAACCTGATCGCGGCCGAGCCCGCAGAAGCTTATGAAGCAGAAGAGCCGGCAGCAGAAGATATTTACGAAAGCTATTATGACGAGATTGTAGAATACAAAAGCAATCTGAAGGCGAGACCAAAAAAGAAGAAGCACAAAAGAAAGTGAAAGGAATGATGTTTAATGGCTAACGTATCTGTTATCAGCAGATTGACGAGACCGATGATCCGTATCGGTAAAAACAGCTTACGGTTTTTTAATAAGAACAGCAACCTGATTCTGACGATCATCAGCGCTACCGGCGTTATTGTTACAGTGACTATGGCGGTTAAAGGGACTATCAAGGCGGTTAAACTCTACGAGGAAAAGATGCCTCACGGAACCAAAGAGATCGTTAAAACCGTATGGAAATGTTATATTCCGACTATCGGGGCCGTGATTCTGACCACGACCGCGATTCTTTGCAACGGAAAAATGAACGCGAAGAAGATCGCGGTGCTCACAAGCGCCTACGGATCGAGCGTTGAGGCACTGAAAGTAATGGAAGAAAAGATGGGCGAGATGATCGGACCCAAGAAGGCGCAGGCAGTTATCGATGAGGTGCACAGCCAGAGCGCCGAGGATCACAAACCCAAGAGCGAGCTGGATATTATGGACACCGGACACGGGGATGAGCTGTTTTTCATTGAGGACGTTGGACAGTGGATCAAGGCCAGCACGAACTGGATCGAACTGGCGCAGCTGAAGACGTGGAACGATCTTGACGACAGCAACGACTGGGACGAGAACGGCGACAGTTATATTCTGCTGAATGACGCGCTGGAGCATCTCGGAGGAAGAAAATGCTACATGGGCGGATCCAACGGATGGTACCTGAGCGATCTAAGGAATCTCGGACTGAAGGGACCGAGTTTCAGGGTATCGAGCAAGCGAATGGATATTAACGGCGAGAATCGGGCGGTCGGTACCATCTGGTTTGAACCTGAGGCTACGCCAATATGACTGGAACCGCCATGGCATAAGTACGAATTTGATCTGGACTGATATTTATGTGGGGACGCCGGGCCACAGCAAAGGGTGCCCGACACCGATGCGCCTGTCAGGGAGTGGGCAAATGAGCCTTAAGCTTAGTCGCATCAACATTCCGCCGGTCTCCCGGATTAAGGTTTGCCTGAGAGCCGCCATCCGGGAGATTTCTTTTATATTCTAAGAAAGGGGAGACCAATCTCATATGAAAAAGGCTTATCCGGATGAGTACGGAAAGACCACGATTAATGGCGAAAAGATGGAATGGCGATTCAAAAGAAGCAAAGGAGAATCCTTCTTTGGCATTCGAGGAAGCCGGATATTTGAACTTGAGATCAAGAAAGGCGGCAAAGTTTCCGCTCAGTATGAAAGAGGATGGGTAAAGCAGATTGCTAAAGACGACGAGGAGACAACACTCTGCCTTGAGCACATCCTGAATACGTACGGCAAGGAAAAGCCCAAAAAGAAAAAAGAAATGGGATCTGATATTTGAGAGGAGGAGACAGATGCCCGCAGAAGACGTCATGGCCCGTATGCGGGCATTAGTCAAGAGACTTAAAGAAACCAGCTACGCATACTATGTGCTGGATCAACCCATTATATCCGACATGCAGTGGGACCAGATGTACGACGAACTGAAGAAGCTTGAGAAAGAGACCGGCGTAATATTCCAGGACTCACCGACAAAAAAAGTCGGAGGCGAGACACTTTCAGGCTTTGAAACGCGCAGACATCTTGGAAGACTCTGGAGTATGGATAAAGTACAGTCCTTCGAAGAGTTGGAGGCATGGATGCAGAAAACTGAGAAGGCAGCTGGAAAAACAGGGCTTCAGTATTACGTTGAGTACAAATTCGACGGTTTGACGCTGAATCTGACCTATAACCACGGAAGGCTGGTTCAGGCGGCGACAAGAGGAAACGGAACCGTTGGTGAATCGATCTTGCCGCAAGCCATGACGATCGCATCTATTCCGCGACATATTCCATATCGAGGTCTTTTTGAGATTCAGGGCGAATGCATTATGCGTTTGTCTACGCTTGATAAGTACAACAAAACCGCCAAGGTTCCGCTTAAGAACGCACGGAACGCCGCGGCCGGGGGACTTCGCAATCTGGATCCAGGAGAAACCGCAAAGCGGCATCTGGACGCTTTCTTTTATCAGATCGGATATTCTAAGGACCTAAGGTTTCGGACGCAGAAGGAAATGCTCGATTTCATTCGTGAGCAAGGCTTTCAGGTAAGTCCTTATCTTGGAGAAGCTATAGGAATGGACGAGCTTGAAGCAAGAATCTGCGAAATAGAAAGCGAAAGACCAGATCTGGACTGGCTCATTGATGGAGCGGTCATCAAGGTAAGTGACTATGATATTCGAGATAAACTCGGATACACGGACAAATTTCCAAGGTGGGCCGTCGCCTATAAGTTCAAGGCGGAGGAATGCGTCACAAGACTGAACGGGATTTCCTGGGAGGTCGGACGAACCGGGAAGCTGACGCCGGTTGGACTGCTTGAAGACGTAAACTTCTACGGAGTTACGGTAAGAAAAGCTACGCTCAACTCCATGCGTGATATTCGCAGAAAGGGAATCGCCATTGGATGCGACGTATGGATCAGGCGAAGCAATGACGTGATTCCTGAGATCATGGGACGGACAGAAGGCAGGAGACCGGACGAAGAGGAGATTATCGAGCCAAAACTTTGTCCGGCTTGCGGAAGCAAACTTGTTAAACGCGGCGCGCATCTCTTTTGCATGAACAGGGATGACTGCAGGCCACAGGCGATTGCCAGAATCTCTCATTTCTCCGAAAGGGACGCGATGGACATTGACGGACTGAGCGAAAAAACGGCCGGTGTCCTTTACGACCACTGTCGTGTTCGGATTCCAAGCGACCTGTACAACCTGACAGAGAATGATATTTTAAGGCTGGAAGGTTTCAAGGATAAGAAAGCTAAGAATCTGATTTCCGAAATCGATAAAAGTCGGGAGTGTACATTGGACCGTTTTCTGTTTGCGATCGGAATTCCAAACGTCGGGAGGAAGACAGCAAGAGATCTGGCAACGCATTTCGGATCGCTGGAAGCGCTTCAGACCGCCACGATGGATGATCTGACAGAAATTCCGGATATTGGCGAGACTGTTGCTCAGAGTATTGTAGAGTTCTTCAGCTTCAGGGAGAACAGGACCATGATAGAGATGCTGCTTGACTCCGGAATCGAGATAAAGGAGACGTACGGATATTCCGGGGGACCATTTAATGGCATGAGTATCGTCGTTACCGGGAGACTAAGTACACTTGGAAGAAAAGACGCGGAGGAATTGATATTGGCAAATGGCGGTTCAGTATCATCTTCAGTCAGCAAAAAGACGGCGTTTGTCGTGGCCGGTGATGACGCAGGAAGCAAGCTCACAAGGGCCAGAGAACTTGGAATTGAGGTTATTGACGAAGAAGAATTTATGCTAAGGTGTATTAGAAGAAAGGAGAAATGAAAATGCAACATGATTTATGCACTACTAATATTGTGCTCGGCGACCCATATGTAACAACCGAGTGGATTTGTAATAATCCAATTTACAAAGCCCATTTGAATTTAAAAAGTGAGAATTTAGTATCGAATCTTTTAAATGATGCATACAAAGTAATAAAAAAATCTGATCCCATTCCAACCAAGATCATCCGTAGCGGCCCAGTAACTGTTATATTCTGGGAAGACGGAACAAAGACTCTTGTCAGGCGGGCCGAAGGGGCCCCGGACGATCCGTATCTGGCGTTCTGCGCCGGACTTGCCAAGAAGATCTATGGCAATAACTCGAAGGTTAAGAAACTGATTGATGAAAAGACTGTCGAAACAAAAGAAAAGGAGGAAAAGGACCAATGACTGAGATGCTGCAGATCAGGAGTGCAGAAAGATATTTTCAAGAGTACGGACGGGATGGAATCGGGAAGGGCGCAGACAAGTGGATGATCAAGAGACAGCTGATTGACGCGTTCCATAAAGAGATCTTCGGCCTCGTTGCCATGCGGGCTAAGAAGACCTTCAAAAATATTCCTCCTGAAGGAGATCCTGAAGCCATCCGTATCGCAAAGAACGTTATCCGCGACACACAGCGGAAGTGGGAGAAGCTGTGCTGGATGTTTGCTCAGTACAAGGAAACGAAGGATCTGCTGGAGTTCGATGATCTGAAGCTGGATGAGAATGATATTATGCGCGGGGTTATGATGCAGAATGCTAAGAAGGATACAAATGAGAACTGATCATTTATCGCGCACGAAAAACATGGAGCTAAATGAGAGGAACCATTCTCGAAGAACTCAACTTGATATTTGAAAGGAGAAAAAGGAAATGAGTAAGGAAATTGAAAAAAAGGTCGAAGAACTGAAGGAAGAACTGGGAGACAAGACGGAGACGGTTGCTGAAGAAGAAAGCAAGCTCCATAAGGTGATTGGATATGCACTGAAAGGACTCGCGCTGGTTGCGACTGGTCTGGTCGGTTTCTTTGTCGGACAGCATATCGGCGGAGGAAACAACGAGACCGAGACTCAGGAAGAAGAAAAGACTGAAGAGTAACAAAGATATTTCGGAGATGGTTCCCGAAAGAAAAGGCTAGGTTTCTAAAAAGGACTTAGCCTTTTTATTTTCCCATAAGCCATACGAAAGGAGCGCCGTAGGACCACATGCTCGACAATTTTACCCGGAAACTGGCGAAAAAAATGGGCAAGTCCGTACAGGAAACTATGCAGCCAATTGTGAAGGAGACTTCACAAAAAGTGGACCGCAAGGTGGATTTATATTCCAGGATTCTAAGACTCGGTGTGCTGGTCTTTCTCTTCATTGAAGGGACCAAGAAAGTGTCCAGCGCATACAGAGAGCCGGAAAACCACCCAAACCAGATCATTATTAACAACTACATCGAACGAAAAGACGAGCACGAGAAAGGAGCGTGAACGGGCATATGGATTTGAATAAAGAACTTCAGGAACTGAAAGAAAGCGTGACCCCACTTTCCACGGTCAAGTTCATCACAGGGACGCTGATATCTCTCGGAGCGGCAGCCGCGGTAGTCGGACTTTTTAAGAACCCAGTCGAAAGTTCCAAGGGACTGACTAAACTCATGATGAAGCTCGGGATATTTATCCTTGGATGCAAGGCCGGCGACGTTGCGGAGAAATATTTTAACGAAACAGTAGACGAAACGATCAAGACCTTTAAAGAAACTCAAGAGGAGATGAAGACGGCATGAGTAATGTGCCAATGAGTGGAGACTTACCGTCCAACAGCCATAAAAGCCAGGAGCAACAGCAGCAAAAAGATAATCGTCCGGCTATTCCGGAATTTAACGGAGAGGTTGCCGGTGTAAAGAGAAAGCAGAAGGGAGGAAGCTTTGTCAGGTGGCTTAGAAAGATGTTTCTCAGCGATCAGAAGCCGAGCGACATCCTTAAGCAGGTCGTTGAGCAGCAGATTGTACCGGGCATTAAGGATAATTTCCGCAACAGCCTGGTTTCGAGCGTGGATATGTTCATCTACCAGAGCGCCAAACCGAACGCGACGCAGAATAATAACGTCGCATACGGAAAGATATTCAACTCCCAGTCAAATACAAACAAGCCTAAAACCCAGACCAATCAGGAAGAGACTCCGGACATGAATAAAGGCTTCACCAACCCGTGCTTTAAGAGCAAGATGGACGCGACAAGCTTCCTGATCATGATGAAGGAATACGACTATCCGACGCTTAGTGTCCATACATTATATATGATGCGGAAGCAGCACATCGACTATACATGGGACGCCTATGGATGGACAAGAGAAGAGATTCAGAACGTACAGGTTGTGCACATCAATAATCCTGACTATCCCTGGATGATCGACCTGCCATCCGCTCATGTGATCAGCTGACCATAGCTATTATATTTTCAAAAAGGAGAGGATGCCTATGAGTATGCTCAGCATGGTAAAGAACCTTCCGGCCATGATCAAACGCGGCGGAGGAAAATTGATATTTAAGATCAGCAAAAACAAACCTCAGATCCTGTTTGGAGCCGGAACAATCATCACCGTCGGAGGATTTGTGTGGGCGGTTATTAACGCCCGGAAACTGAATGAACTGATCGACGAGGGTGAAGCCGCGATCGAAGATATTCAAATGAGAATCGATGAGGCGAAGAACCCCGAAAACAATCTAGACGAAAAGCAGGCAAAGACAACCATCACGGTTCTTGAGAAAGATCTTACAAAGGCAAAGGCTGATAACATCATGCGGATGTTTTTCCTGATCGGTCTTCCGACAATTACTTTCGCAGGCGGCCTCAGCCTTATGGTCGGCGGGCACATTATATTATTCAAACGGTTTGGAGCGGTGTCGGCATCTCTTGCCAGTCTTGAGCGAATCTTCGAAAGATATCGGCAGATGAATATCGCGGAGCACGGCGAAGAATGCGACAGGCGATACCGCTACGGCATCATCGGAGAGGCGGACACTGAAACTGCCATTACCGATCCGGAGGGCAAAGAGAAGAATGTTCAGTGCAAGGTGCCGGTAGTAGACGAAAGAAATGCGGCCTCACTGTATACATTTATATTCTCGGAGGAAACCTCCAGGAAATGCCCAAAGGACCCGGTGTCGACGATCTCCTTCCTCAGATGTCAGGAGAAATACTGGAACATGTGGATGGGTGCGAACGGCAAGCCAGTGACTCTTTCCATGGTACTGGACGACCTGGGAATAGAACTTGATCCTAACGACCCGGTGAATGATTATATTCTCATCGCAGGATGGCGTCCGAACGGGGATGGAGACAACCGAATCGACTTCGGTATCATGCGGGCCATTAACAAACCTACGCTTGATATGACGGAGAATGTTGTAGTGCTGAACTTCAACTGCGACGGCAACATCTATCACTCAACCAGATACGATAAGAACGGAAAGAAGGTGTGTTAAGACCATGATCAAATTGAAAGTGGGCGGAATGATATTAACCGGATTCGCCGCGTTCCTGGTGGCGGAGAAAATCGTGGGAATGTTGAACCAGGCAGTCATCGGCTGCTGTGAGGCTTCCAAGTGGAAGGGATATTACCGCTGCTGGAGCAAGGGGCAGGCCAAAGGTGACCCTGTTCCGCCTGGATATTCCATGACAACTCGTCCTGACGGGGCTGATTATGAGGTCGTATACGACCCGAGCGGAAAGGACCACCAGCATGATAATGAGCCAAAAGAAGAGGGAAAGCATGATCACAGCGACACCGTAAAGACCGTCTGTGAGGCCATGAAGATCGTTGCAGAAAAGGTGATTGATTCCCTTACCAAGCGGCCAGACGAGCCAGAAGAGGCCAAAGAAGGCGATTCAGAGGCATCTGGAGAGGACGAAATTACCGGAACCAATCCTGCGTATGAGAACGTGAATGATATTTTCAAGGACTTCGATAAGGAGTCTGTATCTGACAAGTATTCTTATACGGACAGCGAGAAGACGGAAGTAAAGGAGACAGACCAGGATGAAACCGTGGATTAAGATTTTAATCGGCGTGGTTTCGGGATTCGCCGGTGGCTTTGCTGCCGGCTTCCTTTGCCACAAGAAGCTGAATGATATTCAGTTTGAAGAGATCGACGAAGCAGAGATGCAGGCAATCGAAGAGAGCATAAATAAGGACAAGAAAGAAGGGGGCGCCGATGTGGTGCCTCCTTTTTTTCATGCTGTTGAAAACGCGGACCCTCAGGATACGGACGAGATGCGAAACGCCATGCAGGGAAAGGTGAAGTATGTAAAGGCTGATCCTGAAGCGCAGGAGCGTTTTCATGGGACGTGGGAGACCGTTCGTGGATATTCTGACGAGGAAAACGCTGACAGTCTTCCAATCGATCCTGAGGAAGGATTGGACGAGGAATTTCTCGAGATGATCGAGCAGGAAGAGATCGATCCAGGACAGATCGAGCCGCCTCATGTGATATCCTTGAGCGAATTCTATAACGAGAGGCCCGAGTACGACAAGATCACCATTGACTGGTATGAGCCGGACAATGTGTATCTGGACGAGAATGAAGAGATTATTGCGGATATTCAGAGCTATGTGGGACTCAACGCGGCGACGCTTTTCGCTAAGAACGGTCCGCAGGATGACCCTGATATTCGATTTGTGAGAAACGAACAGTACGGAAGCGACTATGAGATTGTCCGGCATCACAGAAGCTACCGTGAAACTCTCGGAGAGGGGTAAAAGATATTTATGCACGGTAATGATCCATACTTTGACTGGCTGTGCATTATGATCAACAACCGTAACTATACAGAGCTGGCCCGGAGTCTTCACTCCATCGAGTTCCGGGCTAAGCTTCCCGCTGATCAGAACAGAGGTATGGACGGAATGCACCTTAGGGTGGATTTTATTGAGAGGCACGGGGCCTTCGGTTCATCAACGAATCGGGGGCCCTGTACCATGCTTGAGTTTCTAATCGGGATTGCGAAGCATATGAGCTTCCTCATGCATGGGAACGAGAGTGATCATCGCACGGCTTATTATTTTTGGGTTCTGATCCGAAACATTGGGCTGGACAAATGCAAGGACGAGAACTGGTATACCATGAACGGCGACTTCTATGTTGAGGATGCCGTGGACAGGATATTAAACAGGCAGTATGACCGAAATGGAAAAGGCGGGCTTTTTCCCCTGAAGAAATCTTCGCAGGATCAAAGAAAGGTTGAGATCTGGTATCAGATGCACGCCTGGCTGGGGGAAAATAGCGAGATTGCGCTGGACATCTGAAAAGAGATCAAGATTGGACACATAAGGACATAGAATTATATTTTTCGGGTGAATGAGGATGAAAAAGGTCTTACTTGTGATTCTTCTGGCCGTATGCATCTTTATTGTAACAGGATGCAAGAGCATCGATTACGGAACGGTCATTAGCAAACGGTATGCCCACGCTTACAGAAGCTACCAGCCATATGTCATGCGCATTGGAAATCAAACAAGAGTCATGGGAAGATGGATAAATCATGATGATGAATGGGCAATTCTTGTGGAGAACGAAGACGGAAAAGAGTGGTGGGTCGTATCGAAAAGCTTCTATGACTCTATTGATGTTGGGGATACGGTGGACAGAAGAGAACAGCGTTGAGAGGCATGTGAATGAAAATGGAGCTTGGACTACAGGAAACGGGATTTACCTGCGACGACTGCAGATGGAAGATTGAACGCGGGGAATGTCCATGGGGTTTTGATTATGATGAGAAGCATCCGTATGCGGAAGACTGTTGTGATTTTCGGAATGTAAGAGTTCCGGAAAGTGAGTTTAAAGAGTGATTGAAGAGGACTTTAAGAGTCCTTACGGTTACGGACGAAAGGAGCGAGAATTTGATAAACTTTAATTTAGCTCATATGAGTTATCTGGACAATGTATTCAGGCAGCATGGATCCATGCTATACCGAAATAGTCCAAGAAGCATAAAATGCTGGCAAAGGGTTCTCAGTGCATTAAACACGTATGAATTAAATCTCAACGGAAAAGGAATGCACAACGATGAACTGATTATTGGGAATCCGGAAGTAACAATCGAGTTTACGAACGAGATGGATCAATTTGTTGCTGATCATATTTACGAACTGACAGCGGTTAGCCGTGATATTTCAGGTAACTGGAAAACGGCTAAAGAAGCGCTTGAAAAGTACGCATTTGACCTTCTTAGCGCTGCTTGATTTTTGTAACAAAATTTCGGTTTGTAACAAAATTTTTCAGAAATTTGGAACGAAAAATGCGCAAAAAATGGCTTGTAACAGAATTTGGCTGTTACAAAACCAATTTTGTTACATTTTTGTTACAGTGTCTAGCCCTTATAAATCAACGGTTCCAGCGTTTTTGTAACAATGTAACAGCATTTTCTCATATTAATTATAAAAATTAAAAATATAAATAATATGAAATCGCTGTTACATTGTTACATTGTTACAAATCGTAAAATACGAGAAGAAAGGAGGATTGAGCCATGGCATGAATTATAAGTTTTTTGAAATAAAAAAATTTACAAATAAGTTTGGTTTCGAAGAAATATATCCTGACTTTATGACGAAGAAGACGGATGACTTCATGATTCGAGGCGGCAAGTTCTATGCCATTTTAAATCCTGAAACTGGGATGTGGATAACGGATGAATACTATGTTCAGATATTTGTCGATCAGGCGTTAAAGGACTATGAAAAGAAAGAGATTGAGAACGATCCAACTCTGGAAGGCAAAACCCTTGTTCGCACACTGACCGGTTTTAAAAACAAAACGTGGAAAGAATATCGGGACTATGTAAACAGCCAGCCCGATCGATACAATCAATTGGACGATAAGATCTGCTTTGAAGATACTCCGGTAAAGGCAAAGGATTATATTTCGAAACGACTTACTTATTCACTAAAAGACGGGCCTTGCGAAGCGTGGGACCAGCTTGTCGGTACTTTGTACGAGCCAAGGGAACGAGAAAAGATCGAATGGGCGATAGGATCTATTATATCCGGAGAAAGTAAAAGTATTCAGAAGTTTCTGGTGCTTTATGGCGAGCCCGGATCAGGTAAAGGCACAATTCTTAACATCATACAGAATGAACTGTTCCCTGGATATTATGAAGTATTTGATGCAAAGACCCTTAGCAATAGCAATAATAATTTCTCGTTTGAGCAGTTTCGGTCTAATCCGCTATTGGCCATTCAAATGGACGGCGATCTGTCAAAGATTCAGGATAACACGAAACTCAACAGCTTGATAAGCCATGAAACCGTGGTGATGAATGAGAAGCGGAAACAGAGTTATAATTTTAAACCGCGTTGTTTTCTGTTTATGGCTTCAAATAATCCGGTTGATATTAATGGCAGTAAAAGCGGAATCATTCGAAGGCTGATCGACGTAAATCCGAGCGGAAGAACTTTGCCGTCAAAAGAATACGACAAGCTCATGGGCCAGATTCATTTTGAACGGGGACAGATAGCAAAGCATTGCCTGGATGTTTTTCAGAAACTTGGGAAGAATGCATACAATGGTTACAAGCCTCAGCAGATGATGGAACTTACAAATCCGATTTACAACTTTGTACTTGACGCATACTCTGAACTGTTTCTTGAGAATCCAGAAGGAATCAGTGCAAAAGAAGCTTATAAGTTATGGACCGATTACTGCGAGGTTAATAAGATTACGAGTCCTGGCACGCAATACAAGTTTAAAGAAGAGCTAAAAAGCTATTTCAATGAATACACAGAGATGAAGCGCGTGTCTAAAACTGAGGTTGTCAGAGGGTGGTTTAGTGGCGGACCGAACAAAGCCATGGTAAATGATCCTAATAACGGGCGGAAGTATATTCCTCATAATGATCCGACGTTAGGCTTGGTTCTGGATCAGAGTCACAGTCTTTTGGATGATATTCTGAAAGACTGTCAGGCTCAGTATGCCGAGGAAGACGGCCGAGGCGGAAGCAAGCCAATTACAGGATGGACCGGATGCTCTACAACGCTTAAAGATCTTGATACTACAAAGCTTCATTTTGTTCGGGTTCCGAGTAACCACATCGTGATTGATTTCGATCTGAAGAATGAAAAAGGCGAGAAAGATGCGATGCTGAATCTGGAAGCGGCAGATAAGTGGCCAAGAACTTACGCGGAATACAGCCAGGGAGGAAAAGGCGTTCACCTGCATTATATTTATGACGGGGATCCAAACGAACTGGCCAGTCTGTATGCAAAGGACATTGAGATTAAGGTCTATAAAGGAAAAAGCAGTCTTAGGCGCAGACTGAGCCTTTGCAATAACATTCCTGTAGCTACTATCAGCGAAGGACTTCCTAAGAAGGAGGTGGTTGATAATTTGGTTGACTTTGAAGCAGTAAAAGACGAAAGGCATTTGATCAATATTATTAGTAAATGCCTGAGAAAAGATATTTCACAGCCGTACACCGCGCCCGCCATGAGCCTTATTAAAAAGACACTGGACGACGCTTATGCGGCAGGAATTAAGTATGACGTGACGGACATGCGGCCGGCAATAAAAGCTTTTGCCGCGAAGAGCCATCATCAGAAAGATATTTGCATGAAGATGGCGGAGGAACTGCATTACATGGGAAAGCCTTTAGAGAACGCCGCAGGAGGCACAGAATCGGCTCCAGAATCGCCTGTGACAGCCAAAACAGACCAGAGTACGGATGTTTCGGAGAAAGGCTCAGAAGGGGCTTCTAAACCATATGGAGGCTATCTCCCGATTGATAATCAGGATGGACTGAAATACGCCGATATTGAAACCCGTCCTATTCAGAAATACTCAAGCGACCTGCCGGTATTCTTTGATATTGAGGTCTTTCCGAATCTTCTGCTTGTGAACTGGAAGGAGGCCGGAGAAGGCAAGGGAGTCGTCAGGATGATCAATCCGACGAGAGCTGAGATCGGTGAACTGTTTAGGAAGAAGCTTATCGGATTCAACTGTCGACGGTATGACAACCACATTCTTTATGCAAGATACCGTGGGTATGATATCGAAGGACTATATCGGCTGAGCCAGCGGATTATCAGCGGAAGCAAGAACGCCATGTTCGGAAACGCCTATGATATTTCTTACACAGACGTGTATGACTTCGCGGCGAAGAAGCAGAGCCTGAAGAAATGGGAAATCGAACTTGGGATTCACCATCAGGAACTGGGACTGCCGTGGGATCAGCCTGTGCCAGAAGAGAGATGGCCGGAAGTAGCGGCTTACTGCGACAACGACGTTATCGCCACTGAAGCGGTGTTTAATCATCTGGCCGGAGACTTTAAGGCGAGAGAGATTCTGGCGGACATTGCTGGAATGAAAGTGAACGATACGACCAACAGCCTTACTACCAGAATTATATTTGGGGACGATCCCAATCCGCAGAGGCAGTTTGTATACCCGGATCTGGCAAAGAAGTTTCCGGGATACGTTTTTGAGAACGGTAAGAGCTTTCTGAACGGAGTCGAGATCGGCGAAGGCGGAAGAGTCTACGCCGTTCCCGGGATTCATCACCATGTGATCACCTATGACGTTGCCAGTATGCATCCTTCCAGCATCATTGCGGAGAACGGATTTGGAAAATACACGGAGAGGTTCAAGCAGCTGCTTGATATTCGGATTGCCATCAAGCATAAGGACTTCGAGAAGGCCGCTCAGATGCTTGACGGGAAGCTGGCCAAGTATCTTACGGACAAGGACCAGGCAAAGGCTCTCAGCCAGGCGCTGAAGATTGCTATCAACAGCGTATACGGACTTACCGCCGCAGGGTTTGATAACAAGTTCCGTGATCCGAGGAATAAGGACAACTGGGTAGCCAAGCGCGGAGCGCTGTTTATCGAAACCTTAAGGCTGAAAGTGACTGAAATGGGCGGCAAGGTGGTTCACATTAAGACCGATTCCATCAAGGTTGAAGAGCCGACTCCCGAGATTACGAATTATATTCTTGAATTCGGGAAACAGTGGGGCTACACCTTCGAGGTTGAGGACATCTATGAGAAGATGTGCCTTGTGAACGACGCTGTGTATGTGGCACTGCGGGACAAGGAAGATCCCAGCTGGAAGGATGAGTGCGAAAAGGCAAAGAAGCAGGGAAGGATTGATATTCCGACCCGGTGGACCGCGACAGGCGCTCAGTTTCAGCACCCGTATGTGTTCAAGCACCTTTTCAGCGGAGAGGAAGTCGAATTCCGGGATCTGTGTGAAACCAAAACCGTGACTAGCGCTTTATATTTGGACATGAATGAGAACCTGAGCGACGTAAGCGATTATGAGAAGGATCTGGAAAAGCTTATCAAGCGGGCAAAGACACTTTTGAAGGCGAATGGATATTCCGGAAGCTGGGAAGACTGGCCCGAATGGAGAAAGCAGAATCCCGATGCCGAGGATCAGCATGGAGGTATGATCTATGCTGAGCTGGACGATCTGGTGAAAGATGAGAATGTGCTGAGGGAGCTGATCTCCAAAGGACACAATTATATTTTCATCGGAAGAGCAGGAAGTTTCTGTCCTGTGCTGAAGGGCATGGGCGGAGGCATTCTTGTGAGAGAAAAAGACGGAAAGTTTTATGCCGCTACAGGAAGCAAGGGCTTTAGATGGCGAGAAAGCGAAAGCCTGCTTGGCGCGGATCGGATGAACATGATCGACATGGGATATTTCGAGAGCCTGGCTATCATGGCCAAAGAAGCTATCGAGAAATACGGCAGTTTCGAGAAGTTCGTTCAGGAGGATGACTCCTCTTCTTTGATATTTGACGAGGCCGCTGAGAAAGCGGCTAAAAAGAATGGCGAGCCCGGAGTTCCAAAGTGGCTTCCTCCATGCGGAGATGGAAAGTATGATAATTGCTATGACTGCCCTCTCTTTGAAGTAGAGAAAATTCCGCCGGAATGCAAAAGAGGGTATGACCTGAGCCGCTTCTTCACTGTAAATGAAGCGGCCGTTTGATATTTGAAAGGAGAATAAAAATATGTCTTACGAAAACAATAACAACGCTGCCCGGAAATTCATTGAGCCCCTGGTGATTAAAGATGCCCATATCGTTATGAAGACCCGCAACTTTTCCGGAAACAATCCCGGAAAGTTTGACAGGCCCGGCGCGAGGAACTTCAGCATCTTCCTCGATCCCGAGAAGGTTGATATTCAGAAGCTGCAGGAAGAGGGATGGAATGTGAAGGTCGGAAAGCCGAATCCGGAAGACCCGGATGATATTCCCAGCTGCTTCCTCAGGATTCACGCCAACTGGTTCCCGCTGGACGACCGTCGGAGCGGCATGAACCCTATGATTATCAAGATCGTCGGCAATGAACAGATCCGGCTGGATGAGGAAACCGTTAAATGCCTTGACACCGATGAGATCCTGAAATGCAATTTGACGATTACGGGACGGTATATGGAAAGTCCGACCTATACCGGTGTTGTCAGCTATCTGAAGAAGATGGTGGTGCAGGTCAGCGATGACAGCGATATGGCCGACATGTTCGAAGGGATGGAAACCGACTCTGTGGAAGTGCCCTTTTAATTATATTTGGGAGGACATGAAATGAGCGACAAGTATGACGAGTATCTGAAAGAACATATTGCTAATGTCAGGAAGGGAATATTGTGGTTTTATGAGCACATAAATGATATTCCGATTAGCCGCCCTCTTTTGGTAAAGCTCGCGGATCAACATGATTTCAGTAAATTGTCCGCGGAAGAATACGATGCCTACGATGAATATTTCTACGGCAAAGAAGGAAAGGATGAGAAAGAGCTTCAGAATATTGACGAAGCTTTTGATTATGCCTGGCTCAGTCATATTCATCATAACAAGCATCATTGGCAGTATTGGGTGCTTCAAGAAGACGAAGGAAAAACAAAAGCGCTTGAAATTCCGGAAGAATACGTTTATGAGATGATCGCCGACTGGTGGAGTTTTAGCTGGAGAAGCGGAAATCTGAATGAGATATTCGACTGGTACGAAAAGCATAAGGACAAAATGATATTACACCCGGAGACAAGAAAACTGGTCGAAAAAATTCTGGAGATCATGAAGGACAAACTGGACGAGCAAAAGTCCCTTTGATATTCAATATCGAATGGAGGCAGATTTAAATGACTTACAGAGATATGGCTATTTCAGCATGTAAAATAGCCGGAGAGGAATTAATTCAACGTGCAGAAGAACTAATCGCGAACACGGAAGGAATCAAGGACATTGATATTTGGATTCGAATTCCGTCGCTAAGCGACGATCCATGTTGCGTTCCGGAGCTTCAGGTAACGACTAATGTTTATCCAAAGCGGACTAACATTTGTAAGCTCATCGAAGAAGCGACAAAAATGGAAGATGATCAGTTAAATGCAAGTAACGCTGTTTGATCACCAGCGGAAAGCTCTTGATAAGCTGCATTCCGGCTCCATCCTTTGCGGTGGGGTCGGAAGCGGCAAGAGCATCACCGGAATCGCCTATTACTTTAAGACGGAAGTAGTTCCCAAAAAGGAGAAATGGCGAAATTTATATATCATCACGACAGCAAGAAAACGGGACACAATGGAATGGGATCACGAGTGCGCCAGGTTTGGGCTGGGCACGGACCCAGAGTGCAGTCTGCATGGAATTAGGGTCGTTATTGACAGCTGGAACAACATCGGAAAGTATGTGAACGTGACAGACGCGTTTTTTATATTTGACGAGCAGCGGGTTGTCGGATACGGCACATGGGTGAAGAGCTTTCTGAAAATCACAAAAGTCAACCCATGGATTCTGCTCAGCGCCACACCGGGCGATACCTGGATGGACTATGTGCCGGTGTTCATTGCCAATGGATATTACAAGAACAAGACGGAATTTTGCAGAAGGCATGTTGTATACAACAGGTTCGTGAAGTATCCGCAGGTCAGCCGGTATGTGGAAGAGAAGCGGCTGAACCGGCTCAGGAATGATATTCTGGTGACTATGGACTTCCAGAGGGAAACGGTAGCCCATCATGAACGGATCATGGTTGGATTCGATCAAGAAAAGTACAACGGGATCATGCGTAACCGATGGAACATCTATAAAGATCAGCCGATTAAGGAGGCAAGCGAACTGTGCCAGACACTTAGACGGCTGGTCGGAAGTGACCCGGAACGGACAAATGCTATTATGCGAATTCTGAAAACCCATCGGAAGGCAATTATATTTTACAATTATGACTATGAGCTGGAGATCCTTAGGGCCTTGCCGATTCAGAAGGCCGAATGGAACGGGCACAGGCATGACCCGATTCCGGAAGGCGACGAATGGGTGTATCTGGTGCAGTATACAGCAGGAGCTGAGGGCTGGAACTGTATCACAACAGACACTATTATATTTTACAGCCAGAGCTACAGCTACAAGGCCATGATTCAGGCGGCCGGAAGAATCGACAGATTGAATACTCCGTACAGGGATCTGTGGTATTATCATCTTGTCAGCTACAGTAAAATTGATATTGCCATTCTAAGGGCACTGAAGAACAAGAAAAACTTTAACGAAAGCGCTTTTGCCGCTGCCTGAGCTTTTTTCGCGCTTTTGATATTTTTTCAGGGACCACGCACGAAAAACATGGACTTATATGGAAGGAGGATGACCCTGTGCCACAGAGCCATCCTCTTTTCCATACGATATCAAGGACATGCCTTGTTATATTTTCTCCTTTTTGCGATGTGCATTAAAGAAAAATTTAAATCAGTTCGGAGGTTTAACGGACGTAATGAAAAAGTGAGACGCCGCTGAATAAAAAACAACCGCAATGAATTTGATATTTGTGGTTTAAAGTTTTCTTTAACTCATAAAGCAAGATAGAAAAGTGCAATTAATGGAATCTGTAAAAAGCCGTGAAAGCGTTGAGAAGTAACGACAAACAAGAAGCTTGCCAAAAAATAAGTATTGATTTTTTCAAGAACAGTGTGGTATAGTAGCAACGAGACGAAAGGCACACTACTTCCAATCGTCGATGTTTACTTTATCGCTTTTTGGCTTTTTGAAAGGAGACTCTTTAACGATGGCCAGAGAAAGCCAGTTTCAGGCGAAACTTATCCGGAAGCTGAAGGAACGGTTTCCAGGATGCATTGTTTTGAAGAACGATGCTAATTATATTCAGGGCTTTCCCGACCTAACTGTCCTGTACAGAAACCATAAGTGGGCCCTTCTTGAATGCAAGCGTGAAAATGAAGCTCATAAACAACCGAATCAGGAATACTACATTCAAAAAGGCAATGAGATGGGATTCGCCCGCTTCATTTGCCCCGAAAACGAGGAGGAAGTTTTAAATGATCTTCAACAAGCATTTGGAGCTTGAGGGAAGACACGCCATTCTTAGCCCAAGCAAGCATTACTGGCTGAACTACGACGATGAGGGACTAATGCGGAATTATATTTCCTCATTTGCTACCGAGATCGGAACTCTGGTTCACGAATATGCTTCAGATCGGATTAGATTCCGGCTTCCAATGGACGTGAACAATGAGGAAGCCAAAAATTCTCTTCTCGTGTTTCTGCTGAAAAACGGTATTCCGTTTCGAGTCATTGATCTGGATCGTATATTTTACAATCTTGTCCCGTACATCAATGACGCGATAGGATACAAGATGGAAAGCGAAATACAGTTGAAATACTCAGACCTCTGTTTTGGCACAGCCGATGCGATTGGAGTTAGACGGAACTGGCTGCGGATTCATGATTTGAAGACCGGGCAAACTCCGGCCAGCATGGATCAGCTACTGTGTTATGCCGGATTATTCTTTTTGGAGTACAAAAGGGATTACCGACCGCAAACCATGAAAACAGAGCTTAGGATTTATCAAAATCAAGAGGTCCTAATTTCCCAGCCTTCCTCTGAAGAGATCAAGGCTGTTATGGATAAAATCATTCATGGAGACTCTGTGCTTACCAAAAAACTAATGGAGGTATGAGACAATGGAGAACCTGGACCGGAACTGGGTGTACATGGACGAATTATATTTGTCCGACAAAGACTACATCGAGCATTACGGAACCCCAAGACATTCAGGACGTTATCCGTGGGGCTCTGGAGACAACCCTTATCAGAGGCATGCTGACTTTTTGGCAAATTACCAGAAGCTGAAGGACAGGGGAATGTCTCAGACGGAGATCGCCAAGAGTATGAATATGACAACTTCCGTACTGAGAGCTAAAGTTTCCTATGCGACTGACACTTTGAGACAGCAGCAGGTTGATATGGCGATGAAGCTGAAGGATAAAGGATATTCTAATCCGGCTATCGCTAAGCGAATGGGACTCCCCAGCGAAAGCTCTGTTCGTTCTTTGTTAAAGGAAAAGAGCAACATCCGCGCCCAGCAGACGGAAAACCTGATGAACGTTCTTAAAAACACGGTCGAAGAGAAGAAGTATGTTGACGTCGGCGGCGGCTCTGAACTGCGGCTGAACGTCAGCGAACAGAAACTGAAGAATGCCTGCATACTGCTTGAAGAAGAAGGGTATAAAATTACCACTTTCCAGACGCAGCAGGCAGGAACCCCTTATAAAACAACGATTAAAGTCTTAACCAAGAGTGATGTTCCGCGGTCGGAAATCAATCAGCATCGTGGCGAAATCGCGATCCCGAATTATTATTCCGAGGATCACGGATTTACTATGAAGCCGATTGAAAAGCCAATAGCTATTGACGGCAAGCGGATCATGGTTAGATATTCTGAAGATGGCGGTAAAGAGAGGGACGGAACAATTGAGCTCCGTCGTGGGGTTGAGGATATCAGTCTACATAATGCGCTGTATGCTCAGGTCCGAATTGCTGTAAAGCAGGATCCTTCCGCAGAGGATGGAAGCCATTATCTTAAGGGTATGGCTCTCTACTGTCCGGATGAAAGCGCTATGCCGCCAGGAGTTGACATTATATTTAACACGAACAAGCCTCGTGGAACAGAGATCTTTGGCGAGACAACCGATACTTCTGTTTTGAAGCCTATAAAGAAGGATGCTGATCCCGCGAACCCCTTTGGAGCCACTATCAAAGATGATGAGACTTTGATTCGGGCACAGCGGCATTATATTGGTGCAGATGGGAAAGAACATCTTTCCGCACTGAATATCGTTAATGAGGAAGGCAATTGGGGCGATTGGGCAAAGACCCTTTCAAGTCAGTTTCTGGCTAAACAGAACACGTCGTTGATTCGCACACAGCTGAAAGAGGCGTATGATATTCGAAAGGAACAGTTTGACGAGATTGGCATGATGACCAATCCAGCTGTTCGAAAGAAATTATATTCCAGTTTTGCTGATGACTGTGATGCGGCGGCGGTTCACCTTAAAGGCGCTTCTATGCCGAGGCAGAGAAGTCAAGTGATATTACCCATGCCGTGGCTGAAAGAGAACGAGGTTTATGCTCCGAACTACCACGATGGCGAGACAGTCGTCCTCATTAGATATCCTCATTCGGGGCTTTTCGAAATCCCTGAGCTTACGGTGAACAACCGGGATGAAAAAGCAAGGAGCATGCTAAGACGCCCTGACGGTACGGATGCTATGGACGCTATTGGCATTCATCCTAAAGCTGCTCAAAAGCTTTCTGGTGCCGACTTTGACGGTGACACAGTTCTTGTGATACCCAATAATGATAGGCGTGTTCAGTCAAGACCTCTTATGGAGTCTTTGAGAAACTTTGATCCGGATCAGTACCAGCTTCCTCATGATGCTCCTAAGGTGGATAAAGCTCACGGCTTTAATAAACAGCAGGAAATGGGCAAAGTTTCCAATCTGATAACTGACATGACCATTAAAGGCGCAGATCTTGATGAAATTGCAAGAGCCGTTAAGCATTCTATGGTAGTTATCGATGCTGAGAAGCACCATTTGGATTGGAAGAAGTCTGCTCTTGATAACGGAATTTCTGAACTCAAAGCTAAGTATCAGGGCGGTCCTGATGCTGGGGCCTCGACTTTGATCTCCAGATCAAAAGGACAGGCTCATCCGTTAGATAGAAAACTGCTGACAAACCCAAAGTTAATGACTCCCGAACAGCGTGAACGTTTCTACAACGGTGAAAAGATTTATGTAGAAACGGGAAGAACACGAATTGATAAGAAGACGGGCAAAGAAGTACCGATTAGGATTTCTTCAACTAAGATGGCTGAGGTCAGCGATGCTAATAAGCTTTCTTCTGGAACAATTCAGGAAACCATCTATGCCAACTTCGCTAATAGGCTTAAGACTTTAGCAAACGAAGCAAGAAAGGCTGCTATCCTTACAGAGCCTGATAAGTATTCACCTTCAGCCAAAAAGGCATACGCTTCAGAAGTGGAGTCGCTTAACAGAAAGCTATATTTGGCAGAGCTTAATCGTCCTTTGGAAAGAAAAGCCCAACTTCTGATGAATCAAAAGCTTCGTGCATATATGCAGGACAATCCAGACATGGATAGTGATGAAATTCGGAAGCTTCGTGGCCGTTTGATAAAGGAATCTAGGATGGTCGTTGGAGCAAAGAAGAATCCTGTTGAGATCTCGGATCGAGAATGGGAAGCGATTCAGGCCCATGCAGTATCGTATAATACTTTAACAAAAATATTAAACAATTCTGATATGGACCATATTAAACAGCTTTCTATGCCTCGTAGCAGCCCTGTCATGTCTCAAGCTAAGATAGCAAGAGCTAAGAACATGTTTAACCAAGGCCGTACAAGAGATGAGATAGCCGAAGCATTGGACGTATCTGTATCTACTTTACTTAAGGCTTTGGAATAAAGCAATTTTCCATATTTTAAAAGAACGAAAAGGATGAATTGGCAAGTACTAAATGGTTGCTATGCTGATTCAAAACGCGACCTATAATGATACATTGAGTTTATGTGGCACTAATTAGCAGTTAAAACTGTCAAATTAGTGTCTTTTATTGCCTCAATAGAGTAAACAAGGAGGTTTTAGGTATGGATAGTTTAAAAAAGAATCCCGAAATCGCCTTGAGTACATCTGACAACCCTTACAGTCCATTAACCGATTATGATAGTTGGGCGGCCTATGATCATCAGCATGGTTACAACACTGCTGAATACTTAGCTCGAATCGTACGAACTACGAATGAATACGGTGACGATACCTACACAGATGACATAGAAAGAGCGATTGACGAAATCGTGCTTCTCAACCTAATCTCTTGGACAAACGAAGGCATTTCGTACATCAAGGTGGTCGGTAAACCAGAAGCTGCAATGGCTTAAGTAGCACAAACCAAATTTCCATATTTAGCAAATGGGTTCTTAACTAATCAAAAAGACCTATTGATGAGTCATTAGTATGAAATACAGATGAAAACAGTGGTGGCTCATTAAGAACAATCGATAAAAAGTGCTTTGCGATCCAATCCATTGTGTAAGCAAATGCATCCATCTATTATGGAAGTTAGTAAACCAGAAACTGTGACGACATTAGTATCGTCGATTGAATCGTAATGTCTGACAAACTAACTTCCAATCGATTAAAAGTTCTTATCGATGACCGCTCGAAGTAATCTAACAATAATTCATAACTAATTCACTTTATAAAATATGGAAACTTGGACCCCCGGGGGTAGGTCGGCTATAGATCATACTATCTATGAT
>Ga0326513_10000354_pt1 | contig 38221 bp, 30 predicted proteins | sample 2_2465_0518_D_FD_203654 | JGI IMG/M metagenome (GOLD analysis project Ga0326513, IMG submission 203654) | Bovine rumen microbial communities from UC Davis, California, United States - 2_2465_0518 | ecosystem: Host-associated > Mammals > Digestive system > Stomach > Rumen | place: USA... | reverse complement strand
CAAAGGCTGAACAAACTGAAGTCGCCCGTCAGTATTCAGATGGGACTTACAGGAACTGCCAACAGCATGGACGTCAACAAATTGAGCATTATTTCCGGTGATGGTAATCTTAAACTGAACGCTACGGGAAATGCAAGCCAAAGAGACAAGCAGCTAACTTGGTACGTCAATCTATCACAATTGGAGATTGAAAGTGAACTATTCGAGACGCTCAAGCATAGTTTTGACGAGATTCCCGAACAAGTCTGTCGAATTGGCGACGTATCGTTCATTGGAAATGCGACGAGTCTTGTTGACGGTAATATCGAAGTGAATGGTAACATGAAAATGGGCATCGGCAACCTACTTCTGAGAGGCGAGATGAGCAAAGACCATCATTTCTCCGGTCATATTGAGACCGATGGCCTACAATTAGGCCAATTGCTCGATAACGAACAGATGGGACTTTTAGCTACCAAAGTTAATCTCAAGGGGAAGAAGGACGATTTCATGGCTAAAGGCGAAGTTTCCCACTTCGACTACAAAGGCTACACATATCATAACATCACACTTGACGGTACTTACAATAAGGGTGACGTAACGGGAAAACTGCAAATTGACGATCCAAACATCGAGACGACTATCGAAGGCGAATATCATGAAACGAAGCCCACAGTCATCAAGATGATAGGCAACTTGGCAAAGCTCAATCCCAAAGCTCTGCAGTTGTCCGACCAATGGGGGGATGCATCGTTCAGCGGTTCAATCAACGCTGACTTCACAGCCAACACCATTAACGATGCCAAGGGCACTATCGAGATTAAGGACTTCACAATGAGCGACTCAGCCTTCATCTACGGAATTGACTGCTTACACATTCATTCTGGCTTTGAGGATGGTATACACTTTCTAAAACTGAAAGGCGATATGGGAGAGGCCGAGTTGAATGGCCATTTCGATTGGTCTACACTCCCCCAAAGCTTCATCAGCTACGTAGCATCCAAGCTCCCCACCCTGCCTGGATTACCGACCAAAGCACCCAAAACAACCAACGATTTCGATATTCATCTGTATCTGACGGAAACCAACTGGCTGCGCCACCTGTTAGGCGTCAATTTAGAACTGAACCAACCGCTCACGTTGCATGCCAATGTCAACGACAGCAAACATCAAATCAACGTGAATGGACAGATGCCGCTATTCACGTTCAACGACAGTCGGTATGAGGGAGGAAATATCAACATCACTTCTCCCAACGACACCATGAAATGTGAGATTTCTGCCACAAGGGTTTCAGAAGATAAGCGGCGATTCGACGTGAGTGTGCATGCCATTGCAGCCAACAACGACCTCTCCACTTCGCTTCGATGGGACAATAACCAGAACGATATGGGGATGCGAGGGGAAATCAACACACGCTCTAAATTCTACCTGAACAACGAGGGACAACCCGAAGCTCACGTCCACATCCTACCTTCACATGCTGTGATGGGTGATGCGAAATGGGATATTGAACCCAGCGGTGTCGTGTATAACTCAGACAAACTCATGGTCGACCACTTCATGGCGGCCCATAAGTCACAGCATATAATCATCGACGGGGTGGCATCCAGGAATGTATCCGATTCGCTGAAGATTGACCTGAATGACATTGAGGTAGCTTACATCCTCGATCTGGTTGATTTTACCTCGGTGAGCTTCAGCGGACAAGCCACAGGAAAGGCCTATGTGACGCAAGTTTTCGAAGAACCCGACGCCTGGGCAGACCTCCGTGTAGAGCACTTTGAATTTGAAGGTGGACGAATGGGCGTTCTTGACGCACAGGCACAATGGAACAAAACAGAGAAACAGATTGATATTCATGCAATTGCCGACGATGGCCCAGAGGCAAAGACTCTAATAGATGGCTACGTATCCCCCACAAAGAACTATATCGACCTTTCTATTCGTGGACGCGGCACCTATATTGATTTTCTAAACACCTACGCCAGCAGCTTCCTTAATGGAGTGACAGGACACGCCACTGGTGACTTAAACCTTGTAGGACCGCTTAGCGCAATGGACTTGCTTGGAACGCTGGTAGTCGATGGACAAGCTACAGTGACTTCTTTGGGTACCACCTATCGGCTTCAACAAGACACGGTCGTATTTGTTCACGACGACATCTTACTCAAAAACACACCAGCAAAGGATCGATATCAGAACACAGCCATTCTGAATGGAGGCATACACCACGAAAACTTGTCAGACCTAACGTTCGACCTAAATGTCAAGACCGACAAACTACTCGCCTACGACTTGCCAGAGACCACCGATGACCTGTTCTATGGTACTGTTTTTGCTGCCGGTGAAGTCAACCTGCAGGGCCGGCCTGGCGAAGTCATCATCGATTGCAACGCTACTCCCTTATCAGGAAGTGTGTTTACATATAATGCAGCCAACCCCGATGCCATAAACGACCAGAGTTTCATTACATGGCGTGATGCTTCCCATCGAACAGCGTCACAAGAGTCAGCCGATGGAACTGCTACAGAACGTCACGGTGACATCCCCTCTGATCTGCGCATCAACTTCCTTGTCAACACAACTCCTGAAGCAACTCTGCGCTTATTGATGGATGTAAGAACTGGCGATTATATCACCTTGGCTGGTGAAGGCGTCATCAGAGCTACCTATTATAATAAAGGAGCCTTTCAGATGTTTGGCACCTACACCGTCACACGGGGAACCTACGGCATTACCATCCAGAATATTATTAAGAAGAATTTCACTTTCCAAAATGGCGGTACGATTATCTTTGGTGGAGCACCTTTCGATGCAAACCTGAACTTGCAGGCTCTCTACATGGTAAATGGCGTTTCGCTCTCCGACCTGAGCATCGGCAATTCGTTCTCCAACAACACCGCACGAGTGAATTGTATTATGAAAATACAAGGACAGGCAGGTGCGCCAAAAGTTGATTTCGATTTGGACATATTGAATGTAAACAGCGAAGAAAAGCAGATGATCCGTTCTGCCATTACCAGCGAACAGGAAATGAACCAACAGGTACTCTACCTTTTGAGCATAGGGCGCTTTTATTCACAAGGTGCCAATAATGCTAATACCCAGCAGCAGTATGGACAGTCGCAATTAGCGATGCAGAGTTTCCTTTCTGGCACGCTTTCCACACAAATAAACGACGTATTGTCTCAGGTACTCAAGTCAAACAATTGGAACTTTGGCGCAAATATTTCCACAGGAAATGAGGGTTGGCATAATGCAGAATACGAAGGTGTGGTCAGCGGGCGAATGTTCAACAACCGACTGCTCATCAATGGGCAGTTTGGCTATCGCGACAATGCCACACAGGCCACACCCTCGTTTATTGGTGACTTTGATATCCGCTATTTACTGCAACCCAACGGCAATCTGGCCCTTAAGATGTATAACCAGACAAATGACCGCTACTTCACCCACTCCAGCCTCAACACGCAGGGCATTGGGCTTATCATCAAGAAAGACTTCAACGGCTGGAGAGAGCTATTCAGGCATAATAAACGCAAAAAGTAATCAACTGGTTATAGTTCTGCGTCACTCTTTTCAAAAGTAGTCCCTTTGCGAATATCACCCGTGTCGAAGCCTAACTTCAACCACCTCATACGCTGAGCAGAAGTACCGTGAGTGAAAGATTCGGGCTGGGAATAGCCACGAGCTTTCTCCTGCAAGTAGTTATCGCCAATCTTCTGGGCGCAATCAATGGCTTCCTCCAGATCACCGGGCTCAATCGACTTAAACATCTTATTATCATGGTGAGCCCAAACACCAGCGTAGAAGTCAGCCAACAATTCCAACCGCACACTTATCTTGTTGGCTTTCACCTTGTCAACCTGACTCATGGCCTGATGGGCTTCATTCAGCGTTCCTAACAGATATTCCACGTGGTGTCCCACCTCATGGGCAATGACGTAGGCATAGGCAAAATCGCCATCAGCCCCAAGCTGTGACTTCATCTTTGAGAAGAACGAGAGATCTATATAGAGCTTCTGGTCGCCCGAACAATAGAAAGGCCCCACAGCAGCTGTGGCTGAGCCGCATGCCGAGTTGACACTATTGGTAAACAACACCAAGGTTGGTGGGGTATAAGTGCGCCCCATATTGGCAAAGATTTCCGACCATACATCTTCCGTTCCTGCCAGAATCTGACGCGAGAACTTGGCCAGTTCTTGTTCTTCCTCGGTAAAATTCTGTTCGCCAACGGTCTCGGTTTGTCCACCTTGCATCTGCTCCTGTACTCCCTGGATGAGAACCTGTGAAGGGTCACCACCCGTGAAATAGGCAATCACAACAGCAAGGATGATGCCACCAATGCCGCCAATACCGGCTTTTGCTCCACCACTTAAGCCCCGACGATCTTCCACATTGGAGCTTTCTCTTCTTCCATTCAGTCTCATAATATCTTATTTTGGTTTAACTTTTACTTTTGCAAAGATAATCAAAACAGGGGAAATACAAAAGAAAAAAGACAATTATTTGCAAATTTGGGATTTTATGGCTAAATTTGCACACGCAAAATGAACTAACCAAATCATCATCAGAACGAATGAGCGAAATTGTCAAAATAGTTCTCACGGGCGGCCCTTGTGCTGGAAAAACTACTGCACTCGTGCGAGTAATTGAACATTTCTCAAGCCTGGGATTCAAGGTGTTTACTATCCCCGAAGTTCCGACACTTTTCACGCAGGCAGGCATGAACTACCTGACCACCAACAAAGGATTTTTCTACGAGGGAGAGAAGGCTACACTTGAAATCCAACTGGCATTGGAAGACAAGTTCCTTCGCATGGCACAGGAATGCACAGAGCAGCCTTGCATCATCGTGTGCGACCGCGGGGCTATGGATATTTCGGCCTACATGTCGCCAGAAACATGGAACGAAATCACCCGTGCTGTAGGCACCAGCACATCGGAGTTGCGCCAGCGCTATGACGCTGTACTCCACCTCGTCTCAGCTGCCGACGGTGCCGAGCAATACTATACCACTGCCAATAACGCCCAACGCTATGAACAGATGAACGAAGAAGGGTTGCGTATTGCCCGTTCGCTCGACAAGAAGGTAATTCACGCCTGGACTGGTCACCCGCACCTGAGAGTCATCAACAATCACGATGACTTCGAGGCTAAAATGCTCCGCGTCATCAAGGAGATATCTTGTGTGCTCGGCCTGCCTGGCCCCATTGAAGAAGAGCGCAAGTTTATCGTAGAGATAACGGGTGAGATGCCCGACGACTGCATCGAAAGCGAGATAACGCAGACCTACCTCAAAGCAGAACCTGGCAATGAAGTACGCCTGCGCAAACGTGGATGGCAGGGAAAATATGTCTACGTTCACACCTCAAAAAAGAAGAATTCTGAAACTGAGGAGATGGTCACGGAGCGACAAATCAACAACAGCATGTATGAAATGATGCTCGACTTAGCTGACCCCACACGAGAGACCATCCGCAAGATACGTCGTAGTTTCATCTGGAAAGGACAGTATTTTGAAATCGACACCTATCTGGATCAGTTGGAAGGGCTGGTCATTTTAGAGACCAAGGGCATCACCGCCGACGAACCCGTACAATTCCCTCCATTCGTGAAGATGAAGGAAAACATTACCTGCCGAAAAGAATACTATAACAACAACCTGGCCTTGCGCAAATAATCGCTATCGGTTCTTGTTTTGCAAGAACCAATTGTGGAGGAAAAACAGATAGGATATCAAGAGTCCTGCGACGATAGCCAAGGCTGTATAAACCAACTTCTTGGAATCGTCAGAGAAACAAGTGTAGCCAATACCTACACCGAAGGCAAGTCCGCTCTCCCACCCCAGCATAAAGGTACTTTGTGAGGTGCCACGCCGACAATGCTTGCTCAACTTGATTAAGAAGAGCAGAAAGCGTGCACCAACTATTCCTATGCCAAGCCCAAGCAACGGGGCCTGAAGAAGTGATGAGGGCGAAGTAAGCAGAATGAGCATGGAAGCGCCCATGAGTATGAGGCCTGACACTACCTCGCTCTTCAACTCCGCATTGGGAAAAATAAAGCGCTGAGCCAACAAAGCCAACAGGAATCCTACCATCAAGAGTGCATAGAACTGGTCGTTGAGTGGCAAGGAGAAAAGCATTCCCACCGAAAGTGATACCAGGAAGAGATGAACAAACAGCAGCCAACCTGAGGTAAGGAAAAAGCGGTCAAGGCTCAACACATGCACATCGTCTGAGGGTACTCGAAATGGAAAATGAACCAGCAAGACAAGGACAGCAGCAACGAGACAACAGGACGCAGAGATTCCTAACACATAGTCAAAATCAAAAAACCGATTGATGAGGATGCCCAGCATGGGACCCATGCTAAGGGCAAAACGCCCAAACCACGTCACAGAGTGATTCGCCTTGGTGCGCTGAAAAGACTCGCAGGTGTCAATAATCAAGGTAGAGGTCAGCACCATCTGGGCAAGCCCAAACGATGCTCCCTGCAATAATCGCAACAGAATGATGGGCAAGAGTAAGCCCTTCAAGGAAACATACAAGGGTAGGACAATGGATAGGGCCATCAATAGAATGGCCCATACACACACCAGATTACGTCGATACCGCTGTACCAGATAGGAACAGAACGCCCCAGGCAAGAATAGTCCAATGGCGAATGAGCCCATGACAATTCCCGTCTCCATCTCAGATATACCATCCTTGAGAAGCAGCCAGCGGGGCATCGTGGGAATAAGCATGGTTACTGATATGCAAAGAAGCAAATTGACGATAATCAGCAACCAGAAATTCTTATGCCACAGCCTAATATGAACAGACGCACTCTGAGTATCCACCCCTTATAACTTATCTATTATCAATAGGACTCATTCTCGTTAGGAAAGTCTCCGCTCTTCACATCCGTCACATAATTACCTATGGCATCAGTCATCACGGCATTCAAGTCGGCATAACGGCGCAAGAAGCGCGGAGAGAAGCCCTGGGTCATACCTAACATGTCTGCAATGACCAGAATCTGACCATCGCAATGTCCACCGGCACCAATGCCAATAGTAGGCACACTTATCTCCTTAGTCACCTGCTCGGCCAGTGCTGCCGGCACTTTCTCCAAGACCACAGCAAAGCATCCTACCTCTGCTAGCATCTTAGCATCCGACAGCAGTTTCTTGGCTTCCTGCTCTTCCTTGGCACGAACGGCGTAGGTCCCGAATTTATTGATTGACTGCGGAGTCAGTCCTAAATGTCCCATTACAGGAATGCCTGCATCGAGAATGGCCTTTACCGTGTCCAGAATCTCCACGCCGCCTTCAAGCTTCAGGGCGTCACAACCACTCTCTTTCATTATCTTGATGGCATTAACCACACCATCGTGAGCGCCTGTCTGATAGGAGCCAAAGGGCATGTCGCAGACCACAAGGGCGCGCTTCACACCATTGACTACCGAATGGGCATGATAAATCATCTGATCAACAGTCATAGGCAGAGTGGTAGAATTACCCACCATCACATTCGAAGCCGAATCACCGATAAGGATACCGTCGATTCCTGCACGATCTACAATGCCTGCTGTTGTGTAATCATACGAGGTGAGCATAGAAATCTTCTCACCTTTTTCTTTCATTTCAATGAAGCGACGAGTTGTAACTTTACGGGTGTCGCTTACTAAATATCCTGCCATAATATGTTATTGAAGATTAGATTTTTTGCAATAATGCGTAGAGCCTTTCATAGTTCATGTCGCTGTAGTCCTTTATCTGTATGTCAGAAAGGCTCTTGATGCTTTCTATACTGTTGGTAGTGCCCAGCCCCACAACAAACATGCCTGCCGCCCTACCCGACTTCAGTCCGTTGAAGCTATCCTCAAACACGATGCACTCCTCAGGAGCGGCACCAAAACGGGCTGCAGCCTTCAGATAGCAATCGGGAGAAGGCTTGCTCTCGGCAAAGTCCTCGCTCGTCAAGATGGCATCAAAAAGCATTTGGAACTCGGGATGCGAACGATAGACGCTCTGCATCTTAGGCTGGTTGGAACTTGTTACTACGGCTGTCTTTACACCTTGCTGATGGAGCTGACGCAACAAACTTTCCAGTCCGTCAATATAGATGTAATCCATCTGGGCCTCAAAATCATCAAGTCGCTGTGTAATGATATCCTGCTCTGACTCCAGGTCTCCGCTAAACCAGCGGTCGTAAATCTGCGTCAGTGTCTGTCCCTTTATTTCATGTTCCAGGCCTGGGTGCTCTGGATGATAATGCCGGCACTGAGCACCCCAGAATTGTGTGTACTGTGGTTCGGTGTCAAAGACCACACCGTCAAGGTCAAAGAGTGCTGCTTTTAATTCTCTTTTCATCTACCTGTTATTTGCCTGAGCGCATCTTGTTGCGATAGATAAAGATGCCAATGACGACAATGAGAACTACAGCCGAAATGTCAAGCCACTGCATAGGCAATCTTGTTTTTATTGAGCATAAGGGCATGCCATTTTTCGACATGCCCTTACGCTGTTGATTATACTAAAATTATTTGTTCACTTGGAACTTCGTGTCGCCCTCCTTAAAGAAAGCGTTGATCTGACGGGCAGCGGCAATACCGGCATTGGTGTTGGCTTCGGCAGTCTGTGCGCCCATCTTCTTCGGAGTCGAGAAGTAGCGGCCTTCAAATTTCTGGAAATCGGCATTTGCATCAGGCATGATGTCGGTAACGAACTTCAGATCCTGGCGTTCTTCCATCAGCTTCAGCAGCTCGGGCTCGTTGATGACCTCCTTGCGGGCGGTGTTCACGAGAATGCCACCCTTCTTCATCTTGCCCACCAGCGCGTAGTTAATACTCTGCTTGGTCTCGGGCGTAGCGGGGATGTGGAGTGAAACAACGTCACACTGCTCGAAAAGGGCGTCCTGATTTGCTACAGCATGTACGCCAGCCTTCTCAATCACCTCGGCGGGACAGAAAGCATCATAGGCATAGACCTCCATACCAAAGCCCTTAGCAATACGAGCCACATTGCGGCCAACGTTTCCGAAAGCCAAAATGCCTAACTTCTTACCCATCAGCTCAGTACCAGCCTTACCATTATAGAACTGGCGAACAGCGAACACCAGCAGGCCAAACACCAACTCGGCCACAGCATTGGCATTCTGGCCAGGTGTGTTCTCAGCCACTACCTTGTGAGCTGTAGCAGCAGCCAGGTCGATATTATCGTAACCAGCGCCAGCACGAACCACAATCTTCAACTGCTTAGCAGCGTCGAGCACCTCTGCATCGACCTTATCCGAACGAATAATCAATGCGTCAGCATCCTTCACAGCGTCAAGTAGCTGTGCCTTCTCTGTATATTTCTCAAGCAATGCCAGTTCATTACCAGCAGCTTCAATCTCTTTGCGAATACCCTCCACAGCAGCGGCTGCAAAAGGCTTCTCAGTTGCAACAAGAACTTTCATATCCCTCAATTAATGATTAGCTTCAAATTCCTTCATACAGGCCACGAGTGCATTGACGCCCTCAATGGTCTGGGCATTGTAACACGAAGCGCGGAAGCCGCCTACTGAGCGATGACCCTTCACGCCTACCATACCCTTCGAAACAGCAAATTCGAGGAATTCCTTCTCCAACTCCTTATACTCAGGTGCCATCACGAAGCAGAGATTCATCAGCGAGCGATCCTCTTCCTTGGCTGTGCCTACGAAGCACTTGTTGCGGTCAATCTCACCATAGACAATCTCGGCACGCTGCTTGGCCAACCTATCCATAGCCTCGACACCACCCTGCTTCTTAATCCAACGCAGGTTCTCCAGAGCGCAATAGATGGGCACCACAGGAGGTGTGTTGAACATTGAGCCCTTCTCTACATGAGTGCGGTAGTCAAGCATAGTGGGAATCTGGCGGGGAGCCTTACCCAGGGCGTCGTCCTTTACGATGACGATGGTCACACCAGCCATAGCCAGGTTCTTCTGAGCACCGGCATAGATGGCATCATACTTGGCCACATCGATAGGACGGCTGAAGATATCCGACGACATATCGGCAATCAGGCGAACGGGCACGTCGAGGTCCTTGCGAATCTCTGTACCATATATTGTATTGTTAGTGGTGATATGCAGATAGTCAGCATCCTCGGGCACCGTCCATCCCTTGGGGATGAAGGTATAGTTGGCATCGGCAGACGAAGCCACCTCGACCACCTCGCCGAAGAGCTTGGCTTCCTTCATGGCCTTCTTGGCCCAGACACCCGTATTCAGATAGGCTGCCTTCTTGATGAGGAAGTTATAAGGAATCATGCAGAACTCGAGCGATGCACCGCCACCGAGGAAGATTACTGAATAGCCCTCGGGCACCTGGAGCAGCTCCTTAACCAATGCCACAGCCTCGTCAACAACGGGCTGGAAGTCCTTGGCGCGGTGACTGATTTCCATGAGTGAAAGTCCTGAACCATTGAAGTCTAAACACTGCTTAGCGGTAGCCTCGATCACCTCGCGGGGGAGCATCGACGGACCTGCATTAAAGTTGTACTTCTTCATAATTTTCTCTTGATTATTTATTAAAGTTGTTGATTATACTTCAATTTGCGGTGCGAAATTACGCTTTTATTTTGACACGGACAAATATTTCGGGTGAAAAAAAACTAACGGACTTGTTCCACTACCGTTCGTAAGCCCTTGATTTTCCCGCCCTGCACGTTTCTAAGCACCATTTGTAATCTCGGCCTTGCAATTGCGACATAAGCGTAACGATCCTTCACGTCGATACGTCCTATCTCCTCTGCCGTCAGTCCTCCCGTCTTACAAAGGAAGCCCACAATGTCGCCTTTCGACAACTTGTCCTTCTTGCCCTTCCCTATGTACAGCGTGGCCATGCGGGGCTGAGGGATGTTGGCCGTCTTATTGCCATTCGGCATCGAGCCCTGACCATCAGCCATTATTCCTGCAAGGTCATATTGCTCGATAGCCTGATCAGCTGCGCCACTTGACTCGTCAAAGAAAGAAGAATAGTCTAAGGACTCCTCTGGTCCCACAAGAAAAAACGTCCTTCCCGTTGCGTCCCATCGGGCTGTACGGCCAACACGATGGACGAGTGCCTCTTCATTCTGTGGCAGATGATAATGAATGATGTTGTCTATTTGAGGGATGTCAAGTCCACGCGAAGCTAAGTCGGTGGACACAAGCACAGTAGCCGAACCATTACTGAACCTATAGAGCGCGTCCTCACGCTGCCGCTGTTCCAGTCCACCGTGAAAAGCGCTGGTCACGAAGCCCCTATCACGCAGATAGGCATCCACACGCTCCACCGACTCCCTATAGTTCAGGAAGACGATGCTCTGCTGCTGTCCCAACGACAGGAGCAGACTTCCCAACGTGTCGAGCTTATCCCTCTGCGGGCAGTCCACTCGATAAACCTCAACACGCTTACTTCCATCCACCGTCGACCTGTTGACATTGTTCATCATATCCTCATGGTCCAGATAGTCCACTCTAATCCAAGAATGGTCTATGTGCAATGGTGAGTGTCCAATGCCGTCAATGCCTTTCTCCGTAGCCGAGAGGAGAATCCGACGCTCTACCGCCGTCAGTCTCTCCAGCAGTCGCGTCATCTCGTCCAGAAAGCCCATCTCCAAGCACTTGTCAAACTCGTCGATGACTATATATTTAATATGGTGTGCCTCGATGTTGCCTTTGTCCAAATGGTCGTTCAGGCGTCCCGGCGTACCAAAGATGACCTGCGGACGATTCTGGCGAAGCACCCTGTGCTCCTCCATCGCCGTGCGACCACCATAGCAACTCTGCGACCGCAGACCACTCCCTAATGACTTCAGCACCGTATCGCTCTGCAGGGCCAACTCGCGTCCAGGTACCACCACGAGTGCCTGCACTTTGTCGCTGCCAGCGTCAATCAGCTGAACCAGCGGCAATAGGTAGGCCAACGTCTTTCCTGTTCCCGTCGGCGATAGGATTAGTACGTCATTCCTTTTGCCAAGAATCACCTGCCTGGCCTCCTGCTGCATATCATTCAGCTCCCAGATGCCCAGCTTCTCCATCATTTTATTGAGGTTCATCGCATTCATAATTTCTCTACTATTGTGACGTCAAATGGCAGAATCTCTGCTAAGACGGTGCAAAGGTACGAAATCTTTTTCAATACCAATTGTCAAAATGGTATTTTTGAATCTATTTAAGTTTCGGTAGTTTTTGATGAGTAGGCTGCAAAGATCTGGCAAGCTACAGGATTACCAAGAAAACACACAGACACAGCGTTTTTCGATATGGAAAAAACGCTGTGTCTGTGTAGTAAGATTTCTTAGCTATAGAAAGAGACGTCAGCCGCCGTATTGGCGAAGGGCCGCCATCAGTTCGCTGTTCTCATTGCGGGTGCCGATTGTAATTCGGAGACAGTCCTGACAAAGTTGGATGCGGGTGCGGTTGCGTACGATGATGCCACGATTTACGAGATAGTCGTAGATGGCTTGCGCATCGGTCATCTTAGCAAGGAAGAAATTCGCATCGGTGGGATAAACCTGATGGCAGATAGGCAGTTCCCTGAAAGCTTCCATCAGGCGACCGCGCTCGCCCAAGATCATACGAATCCATTTTTCTGTTGAGACCTGATCAGAGAGCGACTTCATGGCCTGCTGCTGTGTGAGCAGATTGACGTTATAGGGATACTTTACCTTGTTGTAGACTTGTATCACTTCAGGCGAGGCAAAAGCCATACCCAGACGGAGGGCGGCGCAGCCCCACGCCTTACTCATGGTCTGAAGCACCACAAGGTTGGGATGCTGCTGCAACTCAAAGCGGAAGGAGCGCTGGCGGGAGAAGTCAATGTAGGCCTCGTCGACGATGACGATACCAGGGAAATTCTCAATCACCTTCATGATCTCCTCACGCTGGAGGCTGTTACCCGTCGGATTGTTGGGAGAACAGAGCCAGACAATCTTCGTGTGGTCATTGCAAGCCGCCAACAGTTGTTCGGCACGAAACTGGTATTTGTCATCGAGCAAAACGGGGCGGTAGGCTACGTCATTGATGTCGGCGCAGACGCGATACATGCCGTATGTTGGCTCAATAGCCACCACGTTGTCAATACGTGGACGGCAGAAGCATCGGAAGGGCAAATCGATAGCCTCGTCGCTGCCATTTCCCAGGAAGATGCACTCCTCAGGTACTTGCTTTACGCGTGAAATCACTTTCTTCAGTTCACGCTGCAAAGGGTCTGGATAGCGATTCCAAGGTCCGTTGTAGGGATTCTCGTTCGCATCGAGAAAAACGTGGGCTTCATGACCACTATATTCGTCACGGGCAGAGCTGTAGGGAGCAAGGCGGGCGATATTGGGACGCAGCAGGGAGGTGAGTTCAAAGTTCATAGTTCTGATTTCTTATTTCCGACTTCTTAGTTCCAAGTTCTTACTTCTTAGTTCTGAGTTCTAAGTTCTTACTTCTTAGTTCTGAGTTCTTACTTCCAAGTTCATTACAACCTTATCTTCATTGCATTGCGATGGGCATCCAATTGTTCGGCAGCAGCCATAGCGGTAACAGCAGGGCCGATGAGTTGGGCACCCTCCTGAGTAAGATGCTGGAAAGTAATCTTACGACAATAGGCATCGAGGTTCACGCCACTATAGGCTGTAGCGTAGCCGTGCGTGGGTAAGGTGTGATTGGTGCCGCTGGCATAGTCACCAGCACTCTCGCAAGCGTAGGCACCAAGGAATACGCTACCAGCATTGACCACCTTCTGCGCCAACTGCTCATAGTCGGTTGTCTGCAGAATAAGATGTTCAGGAGCATAGGCATTACTCAGGGAAATGGCCTCTTCGGTAGAAGCCACGAGAACGCAGACGCTATTGTCTAACGCCTTGGATGCTATCTCCTTACGCGGCAATTGCTCCAGTTGCAGAGCAACCTCTTGCTGCACGTCGTTGAGAAGCTTTTCGCTGGTGGTAATCAGTAGTACCTGTGAGTCTATTCCATGCTCTGCCTGCGACAGCAAATCGGCGGCAACGAAGTCAGGACGGGCTTCTGCATCGGCTATGACACACACCTCAGAAGGACCTGCAGGCATATCGATGGCTGCATCAGCAAGCGATACCTGCTGCTTAGCCTGCATGACATACTGGTTACCGGGACCGAAGATTTTATAGACCTTAGGAACAGACTCCGTGCCATAGGCCAAAGCACCTATAGCCTGAACGCCTCCTATTTTATATATATGGCTGACGCCAGCCACACGGGCAGCAAAGAGAATGGCGGGATGTACCTTGCCCTCGCGGTTTGGAGGCGTGCAGAGCACAATCTGACGGCAACCTGCGATACGGGCTGGAGTGGCCAGCATGAGCACCGTAGAAAAGAGCGGAGCGGTACCTCCAGGGATATAAAGGCCGACACGCTCGATGGGCACACTCTTCTGCCAGCACGTCACACCGGGCTGCGTAGCTATTTTGCGACCTTCGAAGCGTTGCGACTCATGAAACATAGCGATGTTGTGATGAGCCAAGCGGATAGCATCCTTCAACTCCTGGTCGATGAGTGTCTCTGCTTCGGCAAACTCGTCCTCGCTGACAGCAAGAGTGGTCAGTTCTGCGTGGTCGAAGCGAAGCTCATATTCGCGTACAGACTCATCGCCACGCTCCTTGATATCGTTCAAAATACCTGCTACAGTATCATGAAGCTGCGCTGTGTCTAAATGTGGACGGGTAACAATCTCAGGCCAGTCGGAAGTGCTGGGGTATCTAAATATCTTCATTTTATTAATGGTGAGAGGTGAGTTGGAAAGGTCAGAGAATCATCTTTTCGATAGGAGTGACAAGGATGCCTTGTGCCCCAATCTCCTTCAGTCGTCCGATGATTTCCCAGAAACGTTTCTCGTCGAGCACAGTGTGTACGCAGCACCATTCCTCGTCGGCTAACGGGATGATGGTGGGACTCTTCAGACCGGGCAGCACATTGATGATGTCGTTGAGCCGAGCTTTCGGCACGTTCATGCGCACATATTTCTTATCTTCTGCCTGACGGACGGCCTCGAAGCGGAACAACATCTGGTTGAGTATCTGACGCTTCTCGTCTGTCATCTGGGGATAACCAATCAGCAGGGCCTCGCTCTGCATCACCACTTCCACCTCACGCAAGTTGTTGCTCACAAGGGTGGAGCCAGAACTAACAATGTCGAAGATGGCATCGGCCAGCCCAATGCCCGGACTGATTTCCACCGAACCAGTAATCACGTGGACCTCTGCCTGGATACCCTTGTCGGTCAGGAACTTATTCAGGATGACAGGATAGCTCGTGGCAATCTTCTTACCCTGAAACCACTCCAAACCTTCGTAAGGCACTTCCTTGGGAATAGCCAGCGACAAGCGGCACTTGCTGAAGCCTAAACGCGAGATCACTTCGGCCTCAGCACCACGCTCAATATATTCGTTCTCGCCCACCACACCGATGTCGGCTACACCCGAAGCGACGCTCTGGGGGATATCGTCGTCGCGCAGATAGAGCACTTCCAACGGAAAATTCTTTGCTGCCACCAGCAATGTACGGCGGGTGGCACTCACCTTGATGTCGGCCTCGGTGAGCAGGTTCATCGTGTCATCAAAAAGACGTCCTTTCGATTGAATGGCTATTCTCAACATGTCTTCTTACCTTAGTAAATTGATAAATAACTGAAATAATGGTGGCAAAATTACGTTATTTTTCGCAAATATGCAATTATTTGTGTACTTTTGCAGCAAAATAGTTACAAATTTGAAACAATTCGGCATTTTTATGCTGCTTTGCCTCTTTCTTGGCTGCCATCAAGGCCAACAGGAGAAGATTAGCACACCTTGGGGCGACGTGATTGGCGAGGAGGCCGATACCACCAGCTTCGACTTGGACGATATAGAGCGTTCAGGCGAATTGATAGCACTCACACTCTCAGGACCGGAGACGCACTATGACTATCATGGACGACAGTTAGGTGCCCACACCATGCTCTGCCAGCTATGGGCTGACCACTTAGGCGTCAGACTGCGTATGGAGGTCTGCCGCGACACCGCCGAACTGCTCAGCCGATTGCACACAGGCGAAGCCGATGTAATCGCGTTTCCCATGAAGCAGGACTCGGTCGGGCCGGGATGGGTTGTCGACAGCACGAAGACCATGCTGACGACGTCGCTCAAAGAATGGTACCAACCTAACATGCTGGCCGAAGTGCGCCAAGAGGAACAACGGCTGTTGAAGGGCGGCGGCGTAAAACGGCGAGGATATGCTCCGATGCTGAACCGCAGGGGAGGCATTATTTCCCGCTACGATGCATTGTTCCAGAAATACAGCCGCTCCATTGGATGGGACTGGCGCCTGATGGCTGCCCAATGCTATCAGGAATCTACTTTCGACCCGATGGCTCACTCTTGGGCGGGTGCCAAAGGACTGATGCAGATTATGCCTTCGACAGCCGACCACCTTGGACTGGACCGCACCGACATGCACCATCCAGAGAAAAACATTGCCGCTGCTGCCCGCTATATAAAGGAACTGGAGAACAGTTTCAGCGACATTGGCAACCGCCACGAACGGCAAGACTTCATCCTCGCTGCCTACAACGGCGGCTATCACCACATCCGAGATGCGATGGCCCTTGCCCAGCGCGACGGCAAGAATCCTTACCGGTGGAGCGACGTGTCTTATTATGTGCTCCACCTGTCTGAGCCTCAATACTATCAAGACCCCATCGTGAAGAACGGCTACATGCGTGGATCGGAGACTTACGACTATGTACAGTCCATCCGCAAACGCTGGCAGCAGTATCGCGGCGTGAAGGGAGCTGTAAGCGGTATGCATCAGAAGTCCCAGAACGAGCGCCACCGCAAGAAATTCCAACTACAACCCAACGACTGATTGTAAAAATTCATTTAATTTAAGTGATTAAACGAATGTAAATTTTGCCTTTGAGGTCGCAAACAGACCTTAAAGGCAAAATTTGAAATGTTAAAATGCAACAAAAAGAACTGACAAATTGTCGTTTTCCAACTTTTTGACTATATATTTGCATCAACGGTTTACAACAGAAAAAGAGTTATTAACAAAACAGAAACGAATATGAAAAAGATTGCAAATTATCTGGTCAGCGGCCTCAGCGTCGTAGCCATTGTTTTCTCGGTAGCAGCTTTCAATCAGACATGCGCAGCCACACACAGCGCACCGCAAGTAGCCAAAGTGACCTCGGTTGCTGCAGTACAGCCTGTGGACCTGACTTATGCCGCCGAAAAGGCACTTCCCTCGGTGGTGCATATAAAATACGTACAGAATTCCAAGATACAGACGGTGAAGGTACAGAGCGATCCGTTTGAGGATTTCTTCAACGATCCATTCGGTGGTTTCTTCGGTCGCGGACAGGGCCAGGGCGGCACTCGCGAACGCAAGGTGCAGACCCCGAAACGTGAGGCAACGGGCAGCGGCGTCATCATTTCGGCTGACGGATATATCGTGACCAACAACCACGTGGTTGACGGGGCTGACGAATTGACAGTAACCTTGAATGACAACACCGAACACTCGGCTCGCATCATCGGTGCCGACAAGACCACCGACCTTGCCCTCATCAAGATTGACGGCAAGCAACTGCCCGCCATACAAATTGCCAACAGCGATGATGTGAAGATTGGCGAATGGGTATTGGCCATCGGCAACCCGCTCGGACTGAACAACACCGTGACGGCTGGTATTATCTCGGCAAAGGCCCGTACCTTGGGTGCCAATGGCGTGGAGAGCTTCATCCAGACCGACGCTGCCATCAATGCCGGTAACTCAGGCGGTGCGCTGGTCAACACTCGCGGCGAATTGGTAGGTATCAACGCCATGCTTTACTCCCAGACTGGCTCGTATAGCGGCTACGGCTTTGCCATCCCCACAGCCATGATGAACAAAGTGGTTGACGACCTCAAGCAATATGGTACCGTACAGCGTGCTATGCTGGGCATCAGCGGCAACGATGTGAAGAGACAGGTTGACATGGAGAAAGAACAGGACAAGGAAGTCGTGGACTACGGCACAATGGAAGGTATCTATGTGGCCGAGGTGATGGAGAACAGTGCAGCCGAGGAAGCCGGCATTGAGAAAGGCGACGTCATCATCGAGGTTGACGGTCAGAAGATGCAGAAGTTTGGCGACCTAAGCGGACTGTTGGCTCAGAAGCGTCCTGGCGACAAGGTCAATATCACCTACCTGCACAACAAGAAAAAGCACTCCAAGCAGTTGACACTACGCAACGAGCAAGGCAATACCAAGATAGTCAAGAATGCCGACATCGATGTGCTGGGCGCTGACTTCCGTCCTGTGACAGAAAGCCTGAAGAAGCAACTCGAAATCAGCTACGGTCTGGAGGTCATCAAGGTGAGCGGTGGTAAGATGAAGAATGCCGGCGTGCCAAAGGGCTTCATCATCCAGCGCGTCAACGACACACAGACCAAGACCATTGAGGATCTGCAGGAAGCCGTGAAGGCCGCCTCGACCTCTTCAGAACAGGTGCTCATCATCCGTGGTATCTTCCCAACCGGTAAACGTGGCTACTTCGTCGTCCAACTGGCAGAGTAAAGTATCGTTATCAAACACTCTCAGGGCCTTGGAACACAAACTCCAAGGCCTATTTTTTGTGCAATGTTAAAAAATAGTAATACTCGGCAAAATATCGAGGGTAAGATGTTTGATGTTAAAAGATTTTGTTACCTTTGCAAAACGACTTTAAAACGGCTAAACCATGAGACAACTGAAAATTACCAAGTCGATTACGAATCGAGAGAGTCAATCACTCGACAAGTATTTGCAAGAAATCAGCAAGGAAGAACTTATCAGCGTAGAAGAGGAAGTTGAACTTGCACAGCGCATCCGGAAGGGAGACCGTAAGGCATTGGAACGTCTCACCAAAGCTAATCTCCGTTTCGTGGTGAGTGTGGCCAAGCAGTATCAGAATCAGGGATTGTCGTTGCCCGACCTCATCAACGAGGGTAACTTAGGACTGATCAAAGCTGCAGAGAAGTTCGACGAGACACGCGGTTTCAAGTTCATCTCATACGCCGTGTGGTGGATTAGGCAGAGCATCCTGCAGGCCATCGCCGAGCAAAGCCGTATCGTCAGGTTACCTTTGAACCAGGTGGGGTCGGTCAACAAAATCAACCGACTGCTCAACAAGTTCGAGCAGGAGAATGAGCGCCGTCCGTCGGCCGACGAGATTTCGGAGCACATCGACCTGCCTAAAGAGAAGATTGACGAGGCCCTGAGCGTAAGCGGCCACCACATTTCAGTCGATGCCCCTTTCGTTGATGGCGAAGACAACACTTTGCTCGACATTCTCGTAGGCGAAGACACCCCTGCCACCGACCGCGATCTGGTGATGGAGTCGTTGCGTGCAGAGGTCAACACGGCGCTGCAAATTCTGACCAACCGAGAGCGTAATGTCATTGAGGCCTTCTTCGGCATCAACCAGGCAGAGATGACGCTGGAGGAAATCGGCACCAAGTTTAATCTGACCCGTGAACGAGTACGTCAAATCAAGGAAAAAGCCATTAGGCGACTTCGTGACAACACGAACAACAAGTTGCTAAAAAGCTATTTAGGACAATGAAACACTATCTATATTCCCTGCTGGCAGTCATCATCCTGACTGTCGGCCTGAGTCAAGGCACATCGGCCAAGCGTACCGTCGTGCCGCAAATGTATATGTTCGGTTTTGCCGCATCCTTCAACGACACCATTGTCTACTTCACTGACATTCAGCAAGTGGACAGTGCCTGGATTGAGAGTAAGAGCAAACTGCTACAGAGCCGCGACATCTATTCTGCGCAACTACGTTCTCACCTTTCTCTAAAGAAGCAGTTGGACAACCGCACCTGCGTAGTGTTCTACAACACCAACCGCGAAAAGCTGGAGAAGAAGTTCATCAAGATGCGCCGCCTCTATGGCAAGGGCAAGGACGGACAAGACCATTTCGATGTGCGTTTCCTCGAAGCAGGCGAATTTCAGTTCAAGCCCATTGACCTGAGCGAACTGGATGCTGCCGAGCAGGCCATTGAGGAGGATGTCAAGCCAGAAAAGAAAACCAAGAAGGCAAAACGGAAAAGTGGAAAATAAGCTATTCAGAATCGCTGATTTCGATATCTGCATCCGCTTCGCAGACTCTGCGGTGGCGGATGCAGATTTATTAACGTCTTTCCTGCCGTTTGCCATCAACCTACCGACCAAGGGTCAACAGCCGTTGCTGACGATGACTGTGGACAACACGATGCAACGCGACAAGAACAGGCAACTGATTCGCTCGTTTGATACCGGCAATGGCGACACCGTAGTCTATCGGCTGTCAGACGGAGGTTACCAATACGTCATCTGCAACCTGGAAGGCGAAGCCTGCTGCCTGCTGGAAACACACGACCACTTCTCTGCATGTTTCTGTGCCACCAGAGGCAATAATGCCATGCGCCACTTCGGACTGAACAACGCCCTGATGATGGCCTTCGCCTTTGCAGGAGGATACCACGGCGCCACCCTCATCCATGCTTCGTGCATCAAGAAGGGAGACTGGGGCTATCCTTTCATTGCGAAGAGCGGTACAGGCAAGAGCACCCACTCGGGACTTTGGATGCAGGCTATCGAGGGCTGCGAACTGCTCAACGACGACAACCCCATTGTACGCTTGATGGACGACGCACCTTATATCTATGGTTCGCCCTGGAGCGGCAAGACTCCCTGTTACCGAAACATACGCGCCCGCTTGGGAGCTATGACACGAATAGACAGGAGCCTGGAAAACAACTGCGAGCGTCTGTCGCCTTCACAGGCCTTTGCCTCCATATTGCCCGCCTGCTCATCCATGCAGTGGGACCCAGAGGTCCATTCCAACCTATGCAACATTATTGCCCGTATTATTGAAACAACGCCATGCTACACCATGCATTGTCGTCCCGATGAGGAGGCAGCGCAAGTGTGCCATCAAACCATTGTAAGATGAAGACGATAGTAATGGATAACGCAGAACTGCTGCCGTTCATCATCAACGAACTGGAGAAGACCCCAGGCAAGACGGTGACGCTGCCACTACGGGGACGCAGCATGCGGCCATTCTTGGAGGACGGACGCGACATGGCGCTACTTACCTTGGCCACCAATCCCAAGGTGGGTGATGCCGTCTTGGCAGAGATACACCCTCTCCATTTCGTGCTTCATCGCATCATCCGTATCGACGGCGAACGGGTGACCTTGCGTGGCGACGGCAACCTGGCTTGTGAGTATTGCCTACTGTCGGACATCAAGGCAACCGCTCTTGGCTTCTTCCGCAAAGGGCGCAAGCAACTGGACAGCACCAGCGGCAGGAAATGGCTCGTCTACTCGTGGTTTTGGACACGCCTCTACCCTATTCGCCGCTACCTGCTCTTCCTGCTGCATCCGCACATTCCACAAAGATTCATTAAACAAAGACAAGGATAAAGACATGAAAACCAAAGAAGGATTCACGCTCCGCACCATCTGCGGAGAAAACATTATCGTTGCCGAGGGACTTGCCAACATCGACTTCGGCCATATCATCACGCTCAATGAGTCGGCTGCCTATCTCTGGAACAAAGCAAAGAGCCAGGACTTCACGGTGGAAGACCTGACTCAATGGTTGACAGAGGAATACGAGGTGGATGCCGAGACTGCCAAAAGCGATGCCCAACAGTTGGTCGACAAGTGGCTCAAGGCTGGCATCATAGCGTAGCTCACTGCCTTACAGGTTAACCGGAGCCCCCCTCCCGTCCCCCCCTGGGGGGAAGATAGTTAGAAAAGCAAATAAAAAAAGAGTGGCCTCCCTCCCGTTCCAGGAGGGGGGCTTATTGTAAATGGTTTTAAAAGTTAGGAAATAACAGAATTGTTAAATGAAAAATGCCGTTGCATGGCTGCAATGTTAATTTCTTTTAAGCGAGGCGCTTTCGCATCGCTGCAATGTTAATTTCATTTAAGCGAGACGCTTTCGCACGCCTGCAATGCCAATTACACGACTGCGAGACGCTTTCGCACGGCTGCAATGCCGATTACACGACTGCGAGACGCTTTCGCACGGCTGCAATACCGATTACACGACTGCGAGACGCTTTCGCACGCCTGCAATACCGATTACACGACTGCGAGACGCTTTCGCACGCCTGCAATGCCAATTACACGACTGCGAGACGCTTTCGCACGCCTGCAATGCCATTTTTCACGTTGGAGGCCCCCATGTCGCGGTATGTGCAGCCGAGGAGAAAGAGGAGCAAAGAGAGAGGGGTCGTCAGTTTCATGCTGCAAAGGTACAAACTATTTTCAAATAAACGGCCCCAATCATTGCAGAATACTCCTTAGTCACCTGTGTCAGGAAAGCAAAAAGCAGTAGTTTAGGCAACCGTCGAAGTGGTCGAGGCTGACGGGATGGCGGAACAGGCCGAACAGGGCGCTGCCGCTGCCACTCATGGCAGCATAGGTGGCGCCCATATCGTAAAGCTGCTCCTTGATATGGCCAATCTCAGGATGCAAGGCAAAGACACTCTTCTCAAAATCGTTAGCCAGTTCTTTGCGCCAGGTCTCAACGGGCTGCATCACGATGTCGCGGCAGTTCTTCGTAGGACTTTGCGGAGTGATGAGCGAAAAGGCCTCCTTCGTGGAGACAGGGATGGCAGGACGTACTACAGCCAGATACCAGCCTGCCAAATCCAACGAGATGGGTTCGAGCCGCTCGCCAATGCCCTCGGCGTAGGCTGGACGGCTGAGGATGAAGAACGGACAGTCGGCACCCAGACGGGCAGCATAGTCAATCATCTGCTGGTCTGTCAGTCCAAGTGAACACATCTCATTGAGCATCCGTATCATATAGGCACAATCACTCGACCCGCCTCCCATGCCTGCCTGAGTAGGAATAGATTTGTATAGATGTGCGTGAACGCGGGGCATCCGTGGGAAGTCCTGCTTCAACAGGTTGTAAGCCCGGACCACCAGATTACGCTGTTCGTCGCCGTCAACGGGAATATTCGTCACCTTCAGATCACAATCCACATCGGAAGGAAAAGACTCATCCATTGGCAATACCTCAAGTGCATCACGGATGGGCACAGGATAGAACACCGTCTCCAAATTGTGATAGCCATCCGGACGACGGCTCACCACATTCAATCCCAAATTAATTTTTGCTACAGGAAATGTAATCATTGCTTCCACCATTTGTTTTCTTCCGCCTCCAAATCGTCAATCAGACACTCTGCAATCTTGATAATCACGTTGTAAGGCACACCTAAACGTGGATCGTCACTATGAGCGTTGAGCGAAGACAGGAAATGGGGCATTTCTTTCTTATAGACTTCCTTCATGTGACTGTTGTCGGAATCATCACTCGAACAGCTGAAGGTGATATTTGCCAGTCGGTCGCAGAGTTTCACAAAGGGGGCATAAGGAGTCTCCCTAATACCTGCATAATACTTTTCACCAGCTCTCTCGTCACGGTTGCGCCCCTTGTCGTTGGTGAGGGCATAGACAATCTCTGTGGCGAGCAAAGCCTGTTTCTCTGTCATAAACTTGCGAGCCACTTTCATCACGTCGTTATACGACAGGCGTGCATCTTCAATAGAATCGTGATAGTAGGCTCCAAAGAGCATGGGTACTACATCCTCTTCCGAGGCACAGACCAGATGGCCGAAGTCGCTGGCATTGCATGCCACCATATCCAGGTGGTAGCTATAGGGCAGACCTCCTCCGTAGGTCTGGTTGACACTGCGATGCAACTCATGGGCCGATTCGCGTATTTTTCCGATTATTTCGGCATTCCGCTCCAAAGCGGCTTGAAATTCTATTCTATCCATATTCAGTTTGCAAAATTAAGGGAATTCATTCAAACTACAAAAAAATCAGCCTTATTCTTTGCCCTTCTGAAATCTTTTTTATATCTTTGCGTACATTTTTACTATTAACTATTTATGGACAACAACCAACTTATTATGAATGCCAACCCTGTTGTGGCATATTTGCAAAAACCGGCAGAGTCTTTCACCAAAGAAGACATCATCCGCTATGTACGTGAAAACGAGGTACAGATGATCAACTTCATGTATCCTGGCGGTGACGGCAAACTGAAGACCCTTAACTTCGTGATTAACAACCTGGAGTATCTCGACACCATTCTCACCTGTGGTGAGCGCGTCGATGGCTCCAGCCTCTTCTCCTTCATTCAGGCCGGATCCAGCGATCTGTATGTGTTGCCCCGCTTCAGCACGGCATTCCTTGACCCGTTTGCCCGCATCACGACGCTGAGCATGCTCTGCTCCTTCTTCGACAAGGACGGGCAGCCACTGGCCAGCTCACCCGAACAGACCTTGCGGAAGGCTGCCAAGGCTTTCACAGATGTCACAGGCATGAAGTTTGAGGCAATGGGCGAACTGGAGTACTATGTCATTTTGAACGATGAAGAGGTATTCCCAGCCGTAGACCAGCATGGCTATCACGAATCGGCTCCATACGCCAAGACCAATGCTTTCCGCACCACCTGCATGAAGTATATTGCACAGACGGGCGGACAGATAAAATATGGTCATTCGGAAGTGGGCAACTTCACGCTTGATGACCTGACCTATGAACAAAATGAGATTGAGTTCCTGCCTGTTCCTGTGGAACAAGCCGCCGACCAATTGATGTTGGCCAAATGGGTCATCCGAAACCTGGCTTACGAAGAGGGATACGACGTGACCTTTGCTCCAAAGATTACGACAGGAAAAGCTGGCTCTGGCCTGCACATCCACATGCGTATGACCAAGGATGGCCGCAACCAGATGTTGGACAATGGCGTGCTGAGCAACGATGCCCGCAAGATGATTGCCGGAATGATGGACTTGGCTCCCGCTATCACCGCCTTCGGCAACAAGAATCCCATGAGCTACTTCCGTCTCGTACCTCATCAGGAGGCTCCCACCAACGTGTGCTGGGGTGATCGCAACCGCTCCGTCTTGGTACGTGTACCATTAGGCTGGGCCGCCGGTACCGACATGTCGGCAATGGCCAACCCCTTGGAGCAGCCTCATCAACGGGATATGAGCGGCAAGCAGACCGTGGAGATGCGTTCGCCCGATGGTTCTGCCGACCTCTACCAGCTACTGGCAGGACTCTGTGTAGCCTGCCGTCACGGCTTTGAAATGGAGAATGCGCTGGAAGTGGCAGAGAAGACTTACGTCAATGTGAACATCCACGAGGCACAGAATGCCGACCGTCTTGCCCAATTGGATCAACTGCCTGATTCCTGTGTTGCTTCAGCCGACTGCCTGGAACGTCAGCGCAAGGTGTTTGAGGAGCACGGAGTATTCAGCCCTGCCATGATCGACGGTATTATCAGCCAGCTACGTGCCTTCGACGACGAGACGCTACGCCGAAATATTGAGGACAAGCCCAAGGAAATCCTTAAACTCGTCCGCCAATATTTCCACTGCGGATAAAAGAGAGGAGTAATTCTCGGGAGAATGATTGGGAGATAATAAGGAGATAATAAGGACGTCTCCCTATTATCTCCCAATTTTTTTCTTCCTCCTAAAAACTATATCAACTGTGGAAGGAAGCAACTGATCACCAGTACCACGATGCCACAAATCAGCACGGCAATGGTCTTCTGCGAACATCCCTTCCACTCCTTGAGGATGATGCCCCACACATTCGAGAACGTTACATTCAAAGCCATTAAGATACAGAACGACAACGTGTCCATCGTACCGCCTGCTTCGAAGAACGAGCGTCCAAGACTGAGTCCAAAGAACTGGGAATACCATAGGGCACCAGCCAAGAGGCAGAACAACAGATTGTTGCCCCAGACATTTCCTTTCTTATAGTCACCCCAAGTCTTGTTCACCTGATTCTGGTAGAAGCAATAGATTGCGTTGGTGATAAAGCCACCAAATGTTACGAGGAACGTGGCGGGCAACGTGCGGAACATCGGGTCGGTCAGCTCTCCGAAATTAATATCCTTACCGAACTCCAATCCTACGTTGAAGCATCCGCTCATGAAGCCAGCCAACAAGGCGATGGCCAGGCCTTTCGGGAAGTTAAAGTCCTTTACGGCAGCCTTCTTCTCCTCCTCCGAGAGCGACGATGCCTTCATGCTGCCAGCCACACCGATAATGGCAATACCCAACAACGTCACCACCACACCAATAATCACTGCATAGGTCAGCGAGTCGAGGGCATTCAGTTCAGGGAAAAAGATGTTGAGCAGCACAGGACCCATGATGGTGCCCAAGCCGGCACAGGTTCCCAAGGCGATGGACTGTCCTAATGCCACGCCAAGATAACGCATCGACAAGCCGAAGGTCAAACCGCCCACGCCCCAGAGTACACCAAAGAAAATGGTCATCCACAGATTGAACGATGGTGCCTGTCCGAACAACGTAAACAGCGACTGCCCTTCTGGTACTGCCAGCAGAGCGCCAAGGAACGGCAACACCAGCCAGGCAAACACACCCTGCACAATCCAATACGACTCCCAAGACCAGTCTTTGATCTTGTTGATAGGTACGTAGCAACTCGACTGGCAGAATGCGCCAACCGCAATGATTAATAGTCCAATGATAATTTCCATGTTTTAGTAATGAATTAGTTTGATGCCGCAAAATTACACATTTTATTTCAAATACGCATTATTTCCAAGAAAAAACTTATTCCAAGGTCACTCTAAGCACGCCAACAGGGAAAAGCAACTGGTGGCATTCTCTTAGTAGAACGCCACCAGTTATTATTTACGATAAGTTCGCTGGAACTATGTTATGGCAGGGTGATGAGGATGACTCCGTCCTTCTGCGTATAGTTCCAACCACCCAGACCGTCGATGTAGTAGTAAGGAGCCAACTGGATAACCTTACCATCGATCTTGTTGTGAGCCCAGAAGCTGGGATCCTGCATGCTGGACCAGCCCCAAGGATGGTAACCATAGATGGGCTGATCCTTGCTGGCTTCATAGTTGATACCAAGAGGGAAGTCATCGTAGAAGACCAGACCGTCCTCAATCCAAACCTCCAGCGGGTTGACGGTGCTGTTGGGATCAAGCCAATCTGCACCCCAGTCGGCCACGGCCTGACTGCTGGCCAGATAAGCGGCATAAGGAGCCACGATGCGATAACGGTCAAAGCCATCGGCCTTCAGCATTTCCACCTCAGACTCGTATTCCAGCCAGTTATCAGCAAATTTGCCCTTGCCCAGCGACTGCCAGTTGTACTCTACATTGACATTGACGGTGAGAGACTCCTTGTTGGAGTAGCCCATATTGAGCGAATCGGTGAATGAGAGGGTGAGTGCGAGAATCTTGCCAATCTCGAGCTCCGATACATCTACAGTAATCTTGCTCTCGCTCTCGCCATTCTTAAACGCGAAGTCAGACACTTTGTAGCAGTCAACGGTATCTTTTCCAATCAGGCCAAGTGTGCTCACCTTACCCGTGTAGTCGCCATTGGAATTGCTACGAAAGATGGAAATCTGGAACTTGGGATCTGTAGCCTTCACGGATACAGCACGTAACTTGGTAGTGGCAAAGGAAATGCCCTGCCCTGTGTTGGCACTGGTACCATCGTAGACAGCTCCGACATTGTCGGTATCGCAGGCTGTGAACAACGTAGCCATACCCAGAGCCAATCCGCATAAAATCTTATTTAGTTTCATACCTGTTATCTGTTTTTTCTGTTAAACATTTATTTCTTGCAGACCGTGCTACTACTTCTTGTAGTCGCCCTCAGGGTTCTGGTCTTTTTCGATAGACATGTTCTCATTGCCATCGAACTCAGCCTGCGGGATGGTAAGCACATTCATGTAGGCTTCAGGATCATCGGTAGGCTTGGCAGCCAGCAAAGCAGCCTCAGGCCAACCCTGACTGGTAGTACGACGGAAGCCCTGCTTCAGGCGCTTCAGGTCATACATACGACCAAACTCACCCCACAGCTCAATACGGCGCTGTATCAGAATTTCCTCAAGCAGCGAGCCTGTCTCGTCGGCAGGAGACGAAGTCTTGCCAAGAGCAACACCTGTCTTACTGGTAGAGTAGGAAGGATCACGCATGCTCATCACAGCCATCAGATCGGCCTTGGCACTGGCTTCATCATTCAAACGACACTCAGCCTCAGCAGCAGTAAGATACATTTCCTCTACACGCATGAAGATATAGTCGCCGAGCCAAGTAGAAGCATCAGAGAAGTGGAATTTCTCCTGCTGGCAGTTCTGTGCGGGATCCCACCAAGCCTTACGGGCATCAGTAGCTGACATCTTGGCATAGAGTTCCTTGTTGATGCGCTTCGGGGCACCCGTAGCGTAGGCAACACCTGACTCTAAATCCATGTGAGCAAAGAAGCTGGCGTACATGCCTACCTGATCAGCAATGATGCCTGCGCCCCACATCACGTTGTTGGCACCCACATTGTTCATGCCGGCGAATGAGGCGATGGGCTGAACCGAGCAACCGCTTGCGTCGATGGCGGCATGGGCGGCTGTCTTGGCATCGTTCCACTTGTTCTCAACCAAGCAGATACGAGCCTTCAAAGCCTGAGCAACAGCATAGCCGATATGGCTCTTGTCCTTAAGCTCTGTACCCTTCAGCAGCTCGATGGCCTTGTCGATATCCTTTTCAATCTGAGCATAGACCTCGGCGTTGGTAGAACGGGGCTGTCCTTTGGTCTCAGGTGTGGTAGGAGAAGTATAAAGAGGTACGCAAGGCTCGTTTTCGTGACCCACCAAGGTACGAGCGAAATACTGCGACAGCATGAAGTAGCTATAGGCACGGATGGCATAGGCCTGACCGATGGCATAACCTACCTCAGAAGGAGAGCCACTCATCGTCTCCTCGGCAGCAATGATATAGTTGGCATTTGCAATCCAGTTATAGTAGGCATACCACAAGTCATAGCTGCGCCACGCACTACTGGTGTAACGCTGTTTCACATTGTAAAGGGCATCAAACCAGAACCAGCCTGAACCCTGAGCACCCATGATGTGGTCCTCACCCATCACATCAGCACAAAGAGCGTATGCTGTGATACCGAAACACTGGTGAGTGTTGCTGGTGGTAGACCATCCAGCGGTGTACATCTCGCGATAGATGCCATTAAGCGTCACCAGCGCGGCATTGGCGTTGGCCAGCAGTCCCTGTCCCGACATTGACTGCGTAGGAACAGTCTCAATTTGGTCATCAGAGCACGATGTGGTGAGCAAGGTGCCAGCCAGAAGACCTACAAATGTATATTTGAATATTGATTTCATATAACTTTCGATGTTTTAAAGGTTTCACTTTCTATTATCTTCAACATCTTTTAGAATCTGACCTCAAGACCGCAAGTCCAAGTCTTGTTGGGGGCATAGTCGTAGTCGGTGCCGCCACTGAAGTTGTACTGAGGATCCATACCATTGAGGTGAGTCCAGATAGCCAGGTTGTCCACCGATCCGAACACACGGATGTTCTGCAGGCCAATGCGGTTGACTAACTGCGTGGGCAGCTTATAACCCAGCGTGATGTTCTTGATGGCGAAGTAAGAAGCATCGACCAGATAGCGGTCGGTTGTCAAGTTAGAGCTTGCAATCTCAATACGAGGAACATCGGTGACATCGCCGGGCTTCTGCCAGCGGCGCAGGGCGTTCTCATGCCAAGTGCTGCTCATGTACCAGAGGTTCATCAGGCTGTTGTAGCTGCTGTCATAGACCTTGCCGCCGATGCTATAGGTGGTAAGAATAGACAGGTCGAAGCCACGGAAGCTCACGTTGCTGGAGATGCTACCATAGAGGTCGGGGATACGGCTGCCAAGATAATACTTTGAGGCATTGGCCTTGGCATTGTCGCTTGTGATATACTCATCTCTGTAAGTATAGTCTTCAATGGGATTGCCATTTTCATCCTTCAGCACATTGCCGGAAGCGTCTTTCTTGTAGACAGTGATATCATCATAAGCCCAGTAGAGCTCTGCACCCGTTGCAGGATCAACACCGGCAGACTTGACCATATAGAACGTATTGATAGGATAGTCTTCCTTGATGACACGCACGCCACGGACAATCTCAGGCGACTCCTGCGTCAGCTTCAGCACCTTGTTGCTGACGGTAGAACCCATCAAGGTGACATCCCAACGGAGATCCTTGGTCTGTACGGGAGTAACGGTCAACTCAGCTTCGAAACCAGTGTTGCGCATGTCACCGACGTTTGCATTATAGCCGGAGAAACCGGTTGACAGAGCCATCGGGTAGCTCAGCAGCATGTCGGTGGTCTTCTTATAATAGTACTCCAGATTAAAGCGGACACGCTGGTTGAACACGGCACCTTCCAAACCGATATTGAAGTTGCTGTTCTTCTCCCACGACAGATCCTTGGTCTCAAGCGAAGAAATCACGGCACCAATGTTGTTACCATTGTTCCAGCCTAACTCATAGAGGCTCTGCCAAGCATAATACATGGTATAGCCATCGGAATCCAGCAGATTATCATTACCCTGCTGACCATAGCTGGCTTTCAGCGAGAGGTTGTCAATCCACTTGACGTTCTTCATGAAGTTTTCCTTCGAGATACGCCAGTTGGCACCAAACGACCAGAAAGTACCCGTCCAGTTCTCCTTGTAGAAGCGGCTGGAAGCATCACTACGGAGCGAAGCAGAAATGTAGTACTTGTCATCGAAATTGTAGTTAATACGGCTGAGGAACGAGTTGATGCGATAGTTATCGCTATAACTGTTGGCCTCGTACATGTTAGCAGCAGGAGCCAGCTCATAGATACCGTCAACGAGGTTGGTACGACCGGCTGTGAGGTACTTGAAGTTATAGGCGTACCACTCGTGACCTGCCATCAGGTCGATATTATGCTTGCCAAATGAGCGGTTCCAGGTGAGCAGTTCATTGAAAGTGTAGCTCTGTGTGCGATAGTTGTACTTCTGGATAAGACCACCTGAACTGGCCTGGTTTCCATGATACATATTCATATAACGCATACGGTTGCGGTTCTGATAGTCGGCACCGAAGTTCACACTCAGCTTCAGACCCTGCAGCACACCGGCAGCAGCTTCATCAGTTCCTAAGACGATGCCAGTACGAACACCAGCAACATCGCGGATATTCTCTCCCTTGTCATCATACAGACCACCTAACGGGTTGTAGTCGTTGACATTACCGAAACGACGGCCTAAATCACTGTCACCATAGTCAAACTGGGGCTCGCCAGTCTCGCTCAGCAGGTTGTTACCCTGCAGGTCCTTCATGTACATGGGGAACAAGGGTGAAACGAACTGAGAGGTGTACCAAACGTTAGAGGTGCTGGTGCCGTCATAGTCGTTGAAGTTTGACTTAGAGTTTGCCAAAGTCGTATTCAAGTTGGCACGGAACCACTTGGTCACCTCGGTCTCCACATTGGCACGAGCGTTGTAGCGCTGGAAGTTAGTGGTGGTCAGAATACCATCCTCATTCACATAACCCAACGAAATCATGTAGCGGGTCTTGTCGGTACCACCTGTTACTGCGAACTGGTGCTCATGACGCAGGGCACTCTTATCCTCGATAGCGTCCATCCAGTTCTCATCCCATGCCGACTGGGCATCGCTGTGCACCTGACCGGTTGCAGGGTCGATGATGGTGTCCCAAGAGTAGTTCTTGAACGGGTTGTAGAGTTCACCACCTAAGTTGTTAGTCAGCTGACGACGGCCATAGTCCTCGGCTTCTGCCCAACTGTAGCCATTCTTGAAATAGGCCTCGTTACGCAGTCCCTCATAGGTGAGCTGAACGAATTCCTTCTGATCAACCAGATCATAGCGCTTCTGAGCACGGCTCGACCAACCAAAAGTGCTACGCCAAGTCACCTGTGCCTTACCCTCCTTACCTTTCTTGGTGGTAATCATCACCACACCGTTAGCACCACGGGCACCATAAAGGGCACCAGCAGAGGCATCTTTCAGCACAGTCATCGACTCCACATCAGCGGGGTTCAAGCTCGACAGGTCACCATCGTATGGAATACCGTCAACTACATAAAGAGGAGCCTGAGAAGCGTTGATGGAGCCGAAGCCACGAATACGGATTGAGGGTGAAGAACCCGGCTGACCGCTGCTCGAAGACATCTGTACGCCAGAAACCTGACCTTCAATACCTTTCGCCACGTTAGTGATAGGGCGAAGCTCAATCTTGTCACTACTGATGTTTTCAGCCGAACCAGTAAACGAAGACTTTTTCGTTGTACCGTAAGCCACCACAATCACCTCGTCAAGGGCGTGACGGTCGCTGGTCAACATGATTCGCATGTTGGAACGGGCGCTTACCTCGATAGGCTCCATGCCTACGTAGGTGATACGTAGCACGGTCTTTCCGGCAGGCATTGTCAGCGAGAACTGACCATTGGCGTTAGTTACTGTACCGACTTGTGTACCTACGACAAAGACGGACGCACCTACAACGGGCTGTCCGTCGTCTTGAGACACTACGGTACCATTGACCTTAGTCTGTGAGAATGCTCCCCCCACAATAAGGAAGAACATCATCATCAAAGTAATGAGTCTTTTTTCCATAAAATCTCTCTCGTTTGTTTTATAAAAAGTTACTAATACTTTACATTTATTATGTATTATATATTCATTTTGATATTATTGTAAGCTAATGCTAATTATTTATTTCGCTTTGCAAAAATAGCTCATTAAAATAATTTGAGCAAACAATTTTATAAAAAAATCACATTTTGAGCTGTTTTTTTTGCATATCGCAAGAAAATTGTTAATTTTGCAAACAGAAATTCAATAAATCTTATTATTATTAACCCAATAAACTATCATTACAAAATGAAAGAATTGAAAGGAACAAAAACCGAAAAGAACCTGCAGGAGGCATTTGCGGGTGAGTCAATGGCACGCAACAAGTACACTTATTGGGCTTCAAAGGCCAAGAAGGACGGCTACGTTCAGATTGCTGCCATTTTCGAAGAGACGGCTGCCAACGAAAAGGAACATGCCAAGATGTGGTTCAAACTACTTGAAGGAGGAGCCATTAAAGGTACAGAGGCCAACTTAGAGGCTGCTGCCGGAGGTGAGAATTTCGAATGGACTGACATGTATGCCCGCATGGCCCGTGAGGCTCGTGAGGAAGGCTTCGACGAAATTGCCGAGAAGTTCGAGGGTGTGGCTGCCATTGAGAAGGATCATGAGGAACGTTATCGCAAGTTGCTTGACAACATTCGCAAGGAGCGTGTGTTCTCCAAGGATGGAGACGTCATTTGGCAATGTGCCAACTGTGGTCACATTGTTATCGGCAAACAGGCCCCCGAAGAATGCCCCGTTTGCAATCATCCACAGGCCTACTTCCAGGTGAAGGCCGAGAACTACTAATTGATAATAATTAGGGATTATACATGTCCTTGCAATAGAAGGCCATGATGTCGTCGAGCATCTTCTTTGCTTCTACCGCAGGACTGTCAGGATCAAGGCGGGCAGCCTCTATGTAGCAATTGATTGCTTCATGGAAACTGCCCGCCTTGCGGTGTCTATTACCTTCCTTATAATATTCTTCGGCTGTCATTTGTAGTATTCTTTTTTGCCTGCAGCCAAAGTATTCTTCATCAATGAGCAAATGGTCATGGGACCCACACCTCCAGGAACAGGAGTGATATAGCTGCAAAGCGGAGCCACTTCGTCAAACTTCACATCGCCATTCAGACGGAAGCCACTCTTGCGGGAGGCATCGGGCACACGGGTGGTACCTACGTCAATAATAACAGCACCAGCCTTCACCATATCGGCAGTCACAAAATCGGGTTGGCCTATGGCTGCAATAATAATGTCAGCCTGACGGCATTCTTCTTTCAGAGTCTTTGAACGCGAATGGCAGACCGTGACGGTGGAGTCACCATACTGTTTCTGCATCATCAGCTGTGCCATTGGCTTGCCTACGATGTTCGAGCGTCCAAGGATGACGCACTTCTTTCCACTGGTCTCAATGCCATAGCGCTGTAAAAGAGTGATGATTCCAAGAGGCGTTGCCGAAATGAAACAGGGCAGTCCGATGGCCATACGTCCCACGTTGATGGGATGGAAGCCATCTACATCCTTGCGATAGTCAATGGCCTCGATAATCTTCTGCTCGTCAATATGCTTGGGCAATGGTAGTTGCACGATGAAGCCGTCTACGTCATCGTCGTCATTCAATCGCGACACACAAGCCAACAGCTCTTGCTCTGTCACGTCATCCTCATAGCGGATGAGGGTTGACTTGAAACCACAGGCCTCACAAGCGAGTACCTTATTCTTTACGTATGTCTCCGAACCACCATCATGCCCAACGAGTACTGCGGCCAGATGAGGCTGCTTGTCGCCACGAGCCATGATTTGCTTCACTTCCTCGGCAATCTCGGCCTTAATGGCTGCTGCCGTTGCTTTTCCGTCTATCAATTTCATAATTAAATACCTTTACCCTTCATATTCTTCATGGCTGCGGCCATCTGAGCCATTTTCGAGCGGTCCATGCCTGTAACCATCTTCATCATCTTACGGGTCTGCTCAAACTGTTTCATCAAGCGGTTCACGTCTTCAAGCTTGGTGCCGCTGCCCTTGGCAATGCGCAAGCGACGGCTCTGGTTGATAATGTCAGGATTGGCACGCTCCTTGGGAGTCATAGAATTGATAATAGCCTCAATACCTTTGAAGGCATTGTCATCGATATCTACATCCTTGATGGCCTTGCCCACACCAGGAATCATCGCAGCAAGATCCTTGATGTTACCCATCTTCTTGATTTGCTGTATCTGCGACATAAAGTCGTTGAAGTCGAACTTGTTCTTCCGGATTTTCTTCTCCAGCTCACGTGCCTGCTTCTCGTCAAACTGCATCTGGGCACGCTCCACCAGAGATACCACGTCACCCATACCGAGGATTCGGTCGGCCATACGTTCAGGATGGAACACGTCCACAGCATCCATCTTCTCGCCAGTACCCACAAACATGATGGGCTTGGTCACTACTGTACGGATAGAAAGGGCAGCACCACCACGGGTGTCACCATCGAGCTTCGTCAGTACCACACCGTCAAAGTCCAGTCTGTCATTGAACTCCTTGGCTGTGTTCACGGCATCCTGACCAGTCATTGAGTCGACCACGAACAGCGTGTTCTCGGGATTGATGGCATGCTTCAGCGTCTCAATCTCGTTCATCATCTGCTCATCGATGGCCAGACGTCCTGCGGTATCGACAATAACCACATTGTATCCTTCCTGCTTAGCCTTGCGAATGGCGTTCTGTGCAATCTGCACCACATCCTTGTTGCCTTCCTCGGTATACACATCCACGCCAACGGTCTGAGCCACCACCTTCAACTGCTCAATAGCAGCAGGACGATAGACGTCGCATGCCACCAACAACGGATTCTTGTGCTGGCGCGTCTTCAGCATGTTGGCAAGTTTACCGGTAAAGGTTGTCTTACCCGAACCTTGCAGGCCCGACATTAAGATAATGGAAGGACGCTCCTCAAACTTCAGTTCCGTAGCCTTGCCACCCATCAGTTCTGTGAGCTCATCATGCACAATCTTCACCATGAGCTGACTGGGCTTGATGGCAGTAAGCACATTCATGCCCAACGCCTTCTGCTTCACAGTATCGGTGAACTGCTTGGCCACCTTATAGTTGACATCGGCGTCCAGCAATGCACGGCGTACATCCTTCAAAGTCTCAGCAACATTGATTTCAGTTATCTTTCCCTCGCCCTTCAATATTTTGAACGAGCGTTCCAGTCTTTCTGATAAATTCTCAAACATCGGTGATTATCTTATTTTTATATTTTCGTACTTTTTACTTTTCGGCTTGCAAAATTACAACAAAAAAACGAGACCCACAAACATAGACCCCGTTTTTATCTATATTTAAGAGCAAAGAGCGCCCGACATATCCTCACGACTACATGCCACGAGCCTTCCAGATACGCTCCTTGGCAGCATTGATTTCCTGGAATTTCTTTTCGGCAGCCTTGCGTACATCGTCACCTAACTTGGCAACCCTATCAGGATGATGCTCGAGCGCCAGTTTGCGATAGGCTTTTTTCAGCTCCTCATCCGTGGCATCGGGCGACACGCCTAACACCTTATAGGCATCGTCAAGCGAAGCTCCCTCCATGTGAAGCATGGAGTCAACTTCTGAAGCCTGCATCTGCAACCACTGGGCACACTCCTTCAAAGCCTGGATCTCCTGTGTAGCCACATGACCATCGGCCTTGGCAATCATCACCAAGAAATTAAGTAACTGTAAGCGCTCGCTATAGTCCGTGTTACGGGCTATCTGTGCACAGCTTTCACGAATGGTATTCTGATAGGCATAGTCACCCTGTCGCTTCGCCTCTTCAAACAATCGGCGTAGTATCTGGTCACCTTGTTCTGCTCCGACTTCTCCAAAGTTCTGACGCAGAACATTTCGCACCAACTCCATCTCGGAATGCATAATCCTACCGTCGGCACGAATGATATAGCTGGCCAACACCAACATAGAGAAGAGGAAGCTGTTACGCTCGCCCTCATTGGCACGGTTAGAGTCTGTCCGACTATTGTCAGAGAAGAAATGATCACTACCCAATCGAGGGTCACCATTACCATCAAACATAGCACCGATAGCAATACCTATCAATACCCCCAAAGGACTTCCACCTGTGGCGACCCATCCAAGGAAACCACCAATCCATTTACCTATAGCCATAATAATTAATTTTGTTATCTTAACGCAAAAAGCATGCCATTTATTGTATGCCTGCTACACCTATTATTATATATATAGCGGTTAAAAAATTGAAATTGCCACAACAGCTAAGCAAATTTTTCTCATTTTCTTTGGTAGTGTGCCAAAAATCACGTATCTTTGCGCAATTGAAAACAACCTTTTTATTAACGTTAATCGTAAATATCATTGTTTATGAGTCAAAAGAGAGTTTACCTCTTCGGTAATGGTAAGGCCGAAGGTAATGCAAAGATGCGTGAGGAACTCGGTGGCAAAGGTGCAAACCTTGCTGAAATGAACCTGATTGGCGTTCCCGTTCCTCCTGGTTTCACAATTACTACAGACTGCTGCAACGAGTACTATCAGGTTGGTCAGCAGAAAATCATGGAGCTGCTCAATGATGATGTGATGGCAGCCGTGAAGCACATTGAGGTGCTGATGAACTCGAAGTTCGGCGACAAGGAGAATCCCCTGCTCGTTAGTGTTCGTTCGGGTGCTCGTGCCTCCATGCCTGGCATGATGGACACTATTCTGAACCTCGGTCTGAACGACGAGGTGGCCGAAGGCATGGTGAAGAAGACCAATAACCCCCACTTCGTTTATGACTCCTATCGTCGTTTCGTGCAGATGTATGGCGACGTGGTGCTGGAGATGAAGCCTGTCAACAAGACCGACATCGACCCATTCGAGGAGATTATTGAGAAAGTGAAGGAAGAGCGTGGTGTGAAGCTGGATAAGGATCTGAGCGTCGACGAACTGAAGAAGCTGGTTGTCCTGTTCAAGGCTGCCATCAAGGAGCGCACAGGCAAGGACTTCCCCAACGATCCTATCGAGCAGCTCTGGGGCGCTATCTGCGCTGTGTTCCGTTCTTGGATGAACGAGCGCGCCATCCTCTATCGTAAGATGGAAGGCATCCCCGACGAGTGGGGTACAGCCGTCAGCGTGATGGCCATGGTGTTCGGTAACATGGGCGATACCTCTGCAACGGGTGTATGCTTCAGCCGCGATGCCGCCAACGGTGAGAACCTTTTCAATGGTGAGTATCTGGTAAACGCTCAGGGTGAGGACGTGGTTGCTGGTATTCGTACTCCTCAGCAGATCACAAAGATTGGTTCACAGCGCTGGGCAGAGCGTGCCGGTATCAGCGAGGAAGAGCGTGTAGCTAAGTATCCCTCAATGGAAGAGGCTATGCCCGGAATCTATGCTCAGCTGAACGGCATCCAGGAGAAGCTCGAAGAGCACTACCGCGACATGCAGGATATGGAGTTCACCGTACAGGAAGGTAAGCTCTGGTTCCTCCAGACTCGTAACGGTAAGCGTACAGGCGCCGCTATGGTGAAGATTGCTATCGACCTGCTCCACGAGGGTAAGATCGACGAGAAGACCGCCATCATGCGCTGCGAGCCCCAGAAGCTCGACGAGCTGCTGCACCCAGTATTCGACAAGAAGGCCCTCTCTGCCGCTAAGGTCATTGCTCAGGGTCTGCCCGCATCTCCTGGTGCTGCCTGTGGTCAGATTGTATTCCACGCTGACGACGCTGAGGCTTGGCACAATGATGGT
>Ga0326513_10000353_pt1 | contig 38225 bp, 49 predicted proteins | sample 2_2465_0518_D_FD_203654 | JGI IMG/M metagenome (GOLD analysis project Ga0326513, IMG submission 203654) | Bovine rumen microbial communities from UC Davis, California, United States - 2_2465_0518 | ecosystem: Host-associated > Mammals > Digestive system > Stomach > Rumen | place: USA... | reverse complement strand
GAAGTTCCAGGGATACCAAATATACCGATAGGTCCTAATATACCTCCACCCCCCGTATATATATGAGTATATATATACATATATTAAACAATATAGAATGGTCTATCTGTTTAACATAAGGGGGAGTGGAAACTGATGTGCATTGCCGAACGTCTGCCCCTAGGCAGACCGGCTTGCCCGTAGTTCGGCAAATCGCAGTTGTGTTTAAAGAGTCAAACACTTGTGAGAAAACAGATAGGTTTTCGGTAGTGTAGGCAGAGAGAGAGGAGATGCTATGGCACTCCACAAGAGGCAGCGCAAGACGCTGCTGATGGGTACGGAGGAACCCATCAAGGTCGTCGATAAGCTCGACGACTCGAAGGTGTACAAAGCCGTCAACGAGGACGGCGAAGAACTGTTGATCGGCATGCCTGACTGGGCAGCCGAGCAACTGGAAGGTGAATGGTTCACCTTCCACTGGGACGAGAAGCGGTTCGTCATAGACGACCTCTTCGACGAAGAGTAGAGTTAGGAGGAGAGTATGTACTACTGGGTAGACATACACGGAAACATTCACTTCTTCAAGGATTAAGAAGTGAATGTACAAACACAGGGAGGCTTCGGCCTCCCTGTCATATTTTTTTTTTCAAAAAAATACGTGTTTGACTCTTTAAAAATCCCACCCAACCCACCCAGACAGTTAGAAGTCAATAGACTTCGAACAGACAGAAGTTAGCAGCTATGCTGCCCGATCTTGTACGTAATAACCTAGATAGGTGTTAGAAACGAAGTCCCATTGTTTCAACTCGTCTGAACCTGTGGCTCCTCCTTTGGCTAAAACCGCCTCATTGTTGGGTACTCTCCTTCATCCTGCAACTTCACTCCACTCCTCGCTCCACCCTCGGAGGAGTAGAGTGGTTAGAAGAGAGAGATTAGTTAGATTAGATTAAGGAGTTTAGTTATGAAGTATATTAGTTATAAAAAGATGGGAGCATATTTGATGATGCTCAGAGAGAAGAAGTTTGGTAAGAGATCTAGGTCTGAATTCATTCGTTTGCTTAATGAAGTAGGCGAGTATAGATGGGATCAATCAGCTTACCGTAAATGTGAGTTAGGTCAGATGATACTCTCGCTTGATAGGCTTGCTGAAGTTTGCATTGTTCTGGATGTTAATCCAGGAGATGTGATAGATCATTCGTTGTTGTATTAGATTAACGTAGAAAGGAATCATTATGTCGTACACGAATCTTGATATCAATGTTGAGATGCCTGCTCGTGGGAATGCTTATGATATCTCTTGCCATGTGTCTGGTTTCGAACCGACTTTTGGTGCGGAGAACATGCAATCCTTCAAGCTTTCAATTATCGAATGGCGTACCTACTGTGATAAGTTGAACGATGATGTTCATCACACGATGTATGACCAGTGGGTAAACGGCAAGGATTTGCTCGATATGCTTGAAGGATTGCATGAAATGATTGAGACTTTGTCAGCTTAAAGTAAACTAGGGGAAAGCAGGGAGCTAAGCCATACTAGCTCCCTGCTTGTTAGTTAGAAAGGATAAGAAGATGAAAGCTATCTTAATTGGTACTGCAATGCTGATTAGTTCAGCAGCATTAGAAGTTATCGCATTGTTCAATTGTTTCTACGTTTAGTTAGGAGTAAAGATGGAAGTCAAGTTCATAGACTACAGCACCAACAGTTCCGTCTACAATGATGAGGTAGAGGCAGCACGTGAGGCTGCTTACCAAGAACAGGTAAAGCTAGTTGAAGAGAAGGGAGATAAGAGATGATAGTATTGTTTGCTTGGGTTATGTTGGCAGCTTGCCTTGCTTTGCTTGGCAGGCTGCTTGACCTTAAGCCATTGCTTGCAGTTGGTGCAGTGATGACATTGATGACAGTTGTATTCGTATGAAAGGAAAAAGAATGGCGAGTAATAAGATGGTAAAGGAACTGTGTGAACGTATCGGTGTTGGTCGTGGTGTAGCTGATGAGTTGCTGACTCTCGGTGGTGATGACATCGACCTTGTTGTTGAAGCCAGCCTTGAGTCACCTGGTCTTGATCAGTGCAAAGCTAAGATCATCAACAAACGGTTCATGCGTTTGGAGAATAGCAATGGGTGATAAGAACATCATCTTGATGAGAGAGAAAATCTTCGAAGAGAAACAACGTGAGTTTAGAGACTTCATGACAATCTTTGTGTTGGTTGTCATGCTTCCCTTGTTTGCAATAGCAGCAGTAGTTTCTAGTCTTTAAATAAGAAAGGATAGTTATCATGGCAGAGCAGATTCAGAAAGTCCAGCATGTTCCTAATGTTCCGTTGGGTATTCGTAATGAGCAAGCTAAATCACTGAGAGCTTCCATTTCTAAATGCATGGCTAAGAAAAGGATAGATGATTTGAAGAATGTTGAAAACTCTAAAACATTCAGGAAAGAAATGGAACGTTGTAAAGAAGAGTTTTCAGAATGGTATAGGATCATGATTGGGTAATGTAATTACATTAGTTAGTAATGGAATTCCATTAGTTGTAAAGGAGATAGATAATGGATATCAAAGAGAAGATCATGCTCGCTGCTGTAAAGTATGTCAAGCATATTGGTTATGATCTCATTAGCCCTGACTTCTTGGATGAAGGTTTGATCGTAGCTAAAAATGATGATAACATCGTATTCATTGATGTGTTTGATGGATTCAAAGAAGATGAATCCATGACAAGAGAATACTTTGAGCAACTAGCTCGACGTTTTCTTGAAGAACATCCAGAGTTTGTTGATATGTTCGTTAGATATGACATCATTTGTCTTGATGTGATATCAGAAAGCAGGGCTTTTCTTAGGCATCACATTAATGCACAACATGATTGGAGTATCTAATGAGCGAGTTTGATAAGATGGTAGCATTCCTTGATAATGCATGGACGATTAAAGATATGATTGTGCCATGCTTGGTTGGACCTCCTGGCATTGGCAAGACGGCAGCTGTCAGGCAACATGCTAAGAATGTTGGAGCCGGTCAAGTGGTTACCATTATTGCCAGTCAGATTCTACCGAATGAGGTATCAGGTATCACGATGCCTGATACTGAAACCAGGTCGATGGAAATCTATGACCATTTCAGATTGTCTCGCTTGAAGGATGGTGACATCCTATTCTTTGATGAGCTATTGGAAGCAGACCAGCTCGTGCTCTCAGCCTGCCTGACTCTCATTGAGAGCAGGCAGATGATGAGCGGTCGTCTGCTTCCTGATATCCAGATCATCGCAGCAACAAATCCGACAATCAAACCAAACATGTTGAAAGATAATATCAAGCAGAGATTTTGGTGGCGATCATTTGATGTAGATAGAAATGGTTGTCGTGAATATCTGAAAGCAACTTATGGTTTTGATCCAGGTGATATTGTTGTACAAAGTATAGTTGAAACTGGTCAAGGTTATAACATCTTGACCCAGCGAGATCTAACCAAGATGGTTGCTTGGATGAGTCGAGCTAGGAACAAAGAAGATGCTGAGATAATAGCTAGAGAGATTAATAATGTTTGGAAAAATAATATAGGTACTCATTTGATGAAAGCTTTCTTGAAGGATCATTTCACTAAAGTTGAAATACAAGAAGCTCTTCAATATTCAATGAGGATGACTGGTGTTACAGTTGATGATGTCAATAATTTGAAGGAGGGAATAGGTGATATCATCAATGATGCTGAAGCGTTTGAACAAAGTTCATTAGCTGAGGTAATGGAAACATTGAAACAGCTACCTGAATGGAATGAGTTTGAACGTATGCTCAACCAGATACATGTATATGATTCATCAACAATAGAATTCTAGAAAGGAGTGTAAATGTTACAACGAGTAACTGTTGAGGGTATTAAGTTTCCTCGATTATATCTAGCTGAGAATAATCAAGACGTTAAACTTGCGAAACAGAATGGTATTCCATATATCAAATGGCAATATGGAATGACTAGTTTAATCAAGTCGTTGCTCAGGCCGACGATCGAGAAGATGTTTCCGGGTATCTGTTGGGATAAAGTTCTCGGTGAAAAGAAACCCATTGAAAGTAATGTTATTATCTGCAATGGTTCTGTAGATGATAATGAGATTAAACCTACTAAATATGATAGCGAAGCAATGCTTGAAGCTCAATATAAATACGATGAGATCGTTGATGATTTGCATGATTGCAAAGATGTTGTCGATGATGAAGTTAATTATATTCGTGATGTTGATATAGCTGATAGCCGTCGTGATTGCATTAATGATTACAGCGGTTCAGGTTATGGATCGTTTACCGTTGATACATTCAAGGTTGAAGATTATATCGGTGACCTATCATCAAGCGTTGATATCAATGTATTGCAAGAGCTTGGGATGTTACCGAAGTTCGTTGGAGACATTGCCGATTGCATTAAGTTTAATATCGGTAATGGTATGCGATGGACTGAAGGTTACAATAAGAAGCTAGGTGCAGCGATTGGTAACTTTAGGAATCCAGGTGAGTTGCCTAACCTGTTGATCATAGATATCAGCTGGTCTATTCCTGATGGCATTGCTGCTACCATGCTGACTCTTGCTGATACATTGAGAAGCCAGTGTAATGCTGAGCTTATTATTACGAGTGCTCGGTCTGGTTATTATCCAACTGGCGTTGAGTTACCTAAGCCTCAGACATTACGCGACTATTATCGTAGGAGCAATGAGGCTGCTGAGTTTATCGATATCATTAACAATCATATAGCTGGTCGTGAGTTTGGTCATGTGATCAGCTTCGGTGATAATGATTGTCCTGGTGATTTTATGTCTCGTGTAAAAGAAAGAATGCACATGGTCAATACCAAGGTACATGAAGTTCATCATTATCATACGACATGTAGGGCTTCTACTGGTTATGCTAAATGGGCTGATGATTGTAACCCAGATAAAATTCATTACAACAATGATTGGTGTCGTGTAATGAATGGACGTTACAGTATATAAGGAGTGAATAATGGGTAGCAGAACTATGATGGATTTCATCAATGCTACCATTGCAGCTGAAGAAGGTAGCATCACTTATGAAGAGTGGTGCCACATCAGGCGTAATGGTACACCGGAGGAAATAGCTGAAGCAGTTGAGAGAATGAATGCTGCTGGTGGTTATGATAATCTAGAATAGATTAGAGAGAAGGATAGACAATGATTCATGTTGAGAAGATAAGCGGTCTGACTATTGGTTTCACTATGAAAGAATACCTTCATACCTTTGAAGATACCAAAGAGAAAATCAATATGGCTGTTGAGGTAGTTAAGAAAATGCCTATCAATGGTTGCATTACAGGTAGTTGCTTCTTGCCTATCTTCGAACCTGATGCTTGGGGTTCGACACCTGATGTAGATGTGTTTGTGTACAGTGAAGAAGATTTAGTTCGAGCTGTGACGTATGCTGAACATGTGTTGAGAATGAAACCAGGTACCGGATCTGATCGTAGCGAGGCACAGGAAAGATGGAAGCTTGATCGCCTGTTCCAGAATGGTTTGAATTATAAGATTGGTATCACGACTTACAAGTTCTATTGTGAGGGAGTGATACTGAACTTTACGTTCAAGCAGACTAAAGTTCGTGGTCACTGGGTTCCGATTGTCAATGCTCCGTCAGTGATAATGAGCTTTGATATGAGCATCGTCATGCAGGCATACGATATCAAGAGCCGTGTGATGTTTGACCTCAGACCTGATGATGTGCCTGTTACCACAGCTGTACCTAATCCATTGCGCGATCATGATTGTATGATGTGGACTGTAGCTAAATGGATCAGGCAGTTCGATCGGGTTGTAAAGTATTACAGTCGTGGTTATGATACCAGACCGATGGCTAAGTTCTATCTTGATATGATTGACGATTGCATTGAAGCTGGTTGCTTGTTTGATAGCGAGGAATCTAATCAGGCATTTAATAGTTTCAGCAATGAGTTCCTTGAGAAACGCAAGGTCATTGCTGATTGGCTGGAAGAACATGAGGAGGATTAAATGACTACTATAGATGCTCATTGTGGTACTCAGAAATGTCAATCATTCAAGATTGAAGTTGATGATTACGGTAAACCAATACCAACAAATGCAAACGAAGAAGAAATTAAACGAGCTATTGATTTACTTGAAGAAACATTATGCGATTGCTCGTTTGCCGATGATGGTCACAGAAACAATGATGCTGTCAATAGTTGTATTGCATTGCATGTGTTAGGTCATGATCCTATTGTTTGGTTTGAGAACTTCTTTGATTTCAATAACAAGGATCATAAGTTCTTCAATAGGGATATCAGTTTATTTATGGAACATGTCCAAAGAGTAAATGGTTATCTTGATCAATGGGGACCTGAAGATAATGAAGGTCGTGCTCTTAAGTTTGTCCTTTGGTAACGAGAGCAGGAAGCTCTAGTTATATATTGTCCAGTGATTCAGGAAAGGAATCAGAATGAAAACTTACAAGAAGTCTAAGCTCGTTTATAAGAATGGTTACATCATGACGGCTAAGGGTAAGATTGTTTCAGTTGACAATCGGATTGTCATGCTTGCCAATCAGCTAGAGCTTGATCATCAGAAAGCAGAATATGAAAGCAACATCGAGTGTGCTTGCGAAGCTTGTGCTTGTGAAGAGTTCGAACCGAAGAGCGAGTTCAAGCGTCCGGTTATCGAAGCCAAGACTCCTGTTCTCGATAAGAAAGTCGAGGAGTCTATTGCATTGATGGATGACCTTGATCGTGTGCAGGCAGCTAATAAGGTTAATAGTTATCTTGATAAGATCGATGACCTTATTCAGTTTGCACGTGAGGATTTCGTTGTGGATACCAAGCAGGATAAACAGTATCGGTTTGACCTCCCGACTCTCGGTAATCCGCTTGAGTGGACTGGCGATAAAGTCGTAGAGTTTGCTGTTGATTTGGTTTAATCATGAGCAACCCTAGTAAACAGAAGGGAACTAGGGCTGAGACTAAAGTAGTTCGCTACTTGTTAGACCATGGGTTTGTTGCTCGCCGTCTTGCTTTGGCGGGGAGCAACGACCCTGGTGATATAGAAGCCTATGCTCCTGACTCAATGGATAAGATAATCATAGAGGTCAAGACTGGAAAGCAAACAGCAGCACCAAGGAGAACTCAGATCGAGGAATGGTGCAAGCAAGCTGTTGTCGAAGGCAAGAACTCTGATGCTTATTTATCAGTGTTGATTGTCGTCAGACAATATCGAAAGCTTGAAGATGCTGACGTGTATGAACCGCATGCTGAAAGCAGGACCCATTGGTATTTAGATGACTGGGTTAATTCATTCTTAGATTAAAAAGAAAGGAGGAACAAGCATGGGCTTGAATCCAGGTGAGAGTAGAATAGGTGATGAGCTACGTCGAAAGATATTGGATGATAACTTCAATAGCGGATCACCTTATTTCGGAATGTTCTGGGCTGGTTATTATGGTATCGACCTTGATACTTGCATAGATAAATGCAGAAGAAACGGAATACCATTGCGCAATAAAGACATCCGCTCGTATCAAGATGGAGCATTCAAACGTGGCGTTGGTCATATCATGACCAGCCAAGGAGTACAGAACATAGCTGACATGCAGGCAGCTAAGCCTTTCAATGATATGACATTGGAAGATTTCCCGCTGTTGCCTGTTGGTTGGACTGGTGCTGATAAGCGATTCTTTCCTTGCACAATGGATAACAAGCCCATGCAGAAATGGGGATGGAGCAGGGAGTATATGCCGACATTGTATATTGAGGCAGATGCTAAAGCTCTTAGTCCGTGTGGCTGGGTTGGACAGAACATGCTGTATCAGAAGTTCATAGTTCTTGATATAGATGGTCGTGGTCATGGCGCTGATGACCAGCAAGTGATAGAGTTCGGCAACCAGTTCCGTAATACTACGAAGACAATGGAAGACCCAGCCAAACCAGGTAGCTTCCATCTCTATTTCGAAACAGATAGGTTAATACCAGTCAGACATTTCCCATGGGCTAAGCTTGATCTCATGGGTAATTCTGTGAATGCAGCGGTTTATATAAAGAACAAGAAATCAAATGGTTTGCCTATGAGGAAACTTGATGGCAATATATGGCAAGCCATGATGTATTACCAAATTGATAGGAAGGAACAATTATGTCGTTGAATCCCGGTGGAATGAACAGCTTCAATTGGAACTACAGCAACCAGCAGAAGGATGGTTTCTCGCTTGAGCTTTATGGAACCATTGTCTCATTGCAGGAAGTTCAGGCTCGTGAGTATAATCCGAACAGCAACCAGCCAGGTCGTCCTGCATTCTGGCCTGATGGTAATCCTAAGATGAACATCAGGGTTGGTTTCGCCACGCCTGATGGAACATTGAAGAGCTTGGTGTTCCAGAAGGCTGGCAAGAAACAAGTAGCTGGCGAGAAACCTAGCGTGCATATGCAGCTGTTCAACTTGACCAGTGGAAACATGATGGACCTGATCGGTAAGACGGTACACATGTGGACTTGGCCTGCCAATCCGAACACTGGTCAAGCTTGGGGACAAGGTAATCCGAGGCTGTTTGGTGTAGAGGAAGTTGAAGGCGGCGTGACTTATCAGTTGTCTGGTTCATTGCCTGAAGAGTTCAAGGTACCTGAGCTGTATGCCAATGATGCTGTGTCAGGTGGTCAGCCTGTTCAGCCAGTGGCAATGGCACCACAGCAAATACAGCAACCGCAGGTACCACCGATGCAAGGCAACTTCTACGCTGCACCGACAGCTCAGCCAATGCAGCAGCCGATGATGCAGCCTGTTATGCAGCAGCCAATGCAGCAACCAATGCAGCAGCAACCAATGCCTCAGCCAATGATGCAGCAACAGCCGCAGCCAACAATGCAGGCTATGCCACCGCAGCAAGCTATGCCAGTAGGCATGGATCCTGCTATTGCAGCGGCGATGCAATCGGTTGGTGCGACGAATGTGCAGCAGGTGCAAGATCCATATGCTGTCTACGATGACGATATCCCGTTTGCGTAAGACAGCTTGAAGATTAGGTAGTGAGGCCGTGGTGCTTACGTTAGGTAGGTACCACGGCTTTTGTTATAAGGAGTGAAACATGGCTAATATCGTTGCAACTAATAACAGGGTAGCTCCCTGGTTAGGTATTGGTGTTGAAGGTAAATGGGATAACAGTGCTGATGCATTGCGTGATGCGAGTCTTGACTTCGAGGTAAGGCAAGAGAAGCTTTATTGGATGCGTGAGGATAATGGAATCGTGTACAACGAGACAGCTCCGATGTTCGCTAACATCAGGAACGATGATGATAAGCTTCTCGGTTGCGTGACTCCACAGTATAAGATTATCCAGAATAAGGATGCATTCTCGCTTATCGATCCATTCGTGCAGGGAAACGATGGATTGATTACCAATGTTGGTATGACTGAAGATGGCTTGGTGTTCATGGTTGCAAGGATCCAAGCTGAAAGGATAATATCTGGTGAGCCATATGAGATTAATCTCATGTTAACCAATAGTTTCAATACTAAATATCCTTGCCAGATAATCATGACACCTATCAGAATCTATTGCCAGAACATGTATCGTAAGCTGGTGAATGACAGGGTGTTCTTAGCTAAGCATACAATGGCAGCTAATGATAGGCTCATTGCAATTGCTAAAGGCAATGCCATTGAAAAGAAAGTGCTGGCTTTCTCGAATGTTATTAATACCTATCAAGGTAAACATATGAGTAAACAACAGCTTCAAGCTTTGATAGCTATGCTGTTCCCTTATCCAAAAGAAGGTGGACCGAGGGAAGAAGCATACAAGGAGAGAGCTGATATCGCTAGAAGAAGATTTGAAGATGTTTATTATGATGCACCTGATAACAGGGTTCATCATGATACGGCATTCGGTTTCGTTAATGCTTACTTTGATTACCTGTCTCATCGTCAAGCTCCAAGGGAGACAGCTGTTAATTGGAATGACCGTAGGTTATCTGGTTTGATCAGTGGTCTTGATATCAACATGGGTATATTGAAAGAGATTAAATAATGGTAGTTATAAATAATTATATGGAATTTGTCACCATTGATTCACCGAAGTTAATGCGAATCAATGGTGACTTTATTGAAGAAGTTAATGCACGTGATCTTGAACGCATGAAACGTGAGCAGGAATTGTTGCCTGTATGTGTTGAATGCGGTAAGAAGTTTGAACCAAGAGATAAGAATCAATCATATTGTTCACGGTTATGCGCTTGTCGTGCGAATGCAAGGAAGGCTCAGAAAGCGCGGAGGATGAAAAAGAGTGGAGGTGCGCGATGACTGAGCGCAATAGGGAATGGGAGATACTTGGCAGTGTGATAGCCCAGCTCGCGAGCGTCGGAGCAAGGCCGTGGGAGCTGCGGCTTCTTGCACTCAAGGGCAAGCACGTGAGCTTGCTTGACATAGCTCGCGCTGCCGCACGGCACCAATGCGACATGCGTGCGCCGAGATTGGCGGTGCGCGATGACTGACTTCGAGATATTCGTAATCGTGACGCTATTGTTGCTGGTTGTTATTGAACTAATTGATTTAGCTAGTAGGAGGTAGGGCGATGACCGACAACCGAACGACCGAGAAGCTGATGAGAGAGTTCGTAGCCGTTGCGTGCGAATGCGAAGTGCGGGATTACCTTATCTCCGAGTACGCCGAGCGCATCGAGCAGGCAATCGCCGACGAGCTGAATGCGGCATTAGACAGAGATGAAAAGTTGGCCGAGCGCGAGAACTCGAAACTTGAGCACAAGTTGTCGAACATGGAAACCAAGCTGCTCAAAGCGCAGGAGCGCATAGATGGGCTGCTTGAGGAATTGGAGGTGCATGATGATTAGCACAACGACCGAGCTTGAGAAGAAAGAGTTGGAAGAACTCGTGCGTGATGCTTATTACTTAATCACTAGAGCAACTTGGTCAAGTGAAGGTCAGGATAAATTTGCAGCTAGCTGGATCGAGTATGTGAACATCTTAGGAATAGAGGTGGACGCATGAGTGAAAAGAAATATCGTTGTCGCTTCTGCAAGCATTTCGCAATCGAGTATGATGCGTTCGTAGCGATGGGCGACACTCACATCTCGGAGCAGTGGACGTGCGATTGCCGCGATGACGAGCGATGTGTGCCTGGATGTGAGCTTTTCGAGCGTAAGGGGGTGGACGCATGACCGACAACCGAACAACTGAGTTACGCCTAATGGCAAGACTCGTGCGCGATTACGACTATAAGGAGATAAGCCGCATGTTGCGCAAAGCCGCTGATACCATTGAGAGTTTATATGGAACGCTAACAGCCGAGCAGGTGCGCGAAACCGTGGAGAAGCACTGGCACGACCTCCCCGACGAGTACGACATGCCAGAAGCGACCGCGCTGCCTGAGTACAGCTACGACTGGCAAGCAATCGCCGACGAGTTAAACGCCGAGCTGGGGAGCGGGACGTGCGAGTGGGTTCTGGAGCACAGCGGCACGCTCTACGACAAATGGCGCTGCTCTAAGTGTGGCTACCTGTTCGTGGAAAGCAGGACAGACCAGGGCATAAAGGAAGACTTTGAGCCGAACTTCTGCCCGAATTGCGGGGAGGCGGTGAAACGATGAAGTTAGATAAGAGACAATGTTTTCATGATCCCTCATATCAGTCAACACTTAAGATAAACAAGATAACTTCGGTGATAAACAAACGCTCACGATATAGTTGTGAGTGTACTGTTTGCAAGAGAATGACGGATTGGTATTGTACTAGGCATGAAGCAGAAGTTGAAGCTTGGTATGAATGTTGGTTAAAGGAGTACGCATGACTAAATGGTTTCATAAAGTAAAACTTGATTGGCTCAGGGCTAGACAGGATTATCTTACGGCAACTGATATAAAGGATCTGTTGCCGGTTACTAAGACTGGTCGTAAGAGAAAGATTGATGATTATGATTATCTTAAAGTATGGGCTAGAAAGTTAACTCGTTTAACTGAGGCTGATTGTGTCAGCAATGGTGCAGCAGCACGTGGTCATATTTTAGAACCATATGCAATTGAAACGTTTAATACAAATTGTACTGGATCAAAACTCAAACATTGGGATGATGCTTTGGTTTGCAAAATTGGCAATCATAATCATTTAGCATTCAGTCCTGATGCAACTGATATCGATCAGCCTAAAGATGGAATTATATTAGTTAATCCTTTCATTACAGAGATTGGTGAGGTTAAATCTTATTCACCAGAGAAGCATGTGGTTTGCGGATGCACACCTAAAGAAGAGCTTGAGGAACGATGGCAGATAGCAACAGCAATGGCTGTATGCGATACCATCGAACGAGCTAACTTGATATTCTATAATCCATCTATGGTTAATGAGATGTATATCGTTACCTATACAAGAGATGATCTTGATAAGGAAATGGATATAATTCTCGAAATAGAAGAGTCATGGTTAGAATGGATTGATAGTGGTACTGGTTCGCTTAATAATAATGCGATGTTAATGGGTACCGGTACCGAGGAATTACAGATCATCAATAAGATAATGAAAGCTGAGGAACTTAATCCTGAAGGTGAGAAGTCGGTGATATTATGAGCAAGTGCAAAGGTTGGTACATCCCATGGATATGTGGGTTCTGCGTAGCTAGACGCAAGTGCCATAAGAGGAAGTAATTATAGATTCCAGGTGGGCTTCGGCTCGCCTGGAATTTTTTTTTCTCATATAGTATACTTACTACATGCTTACTACTTGTCTACTATCGAAAGGAGAGTAAAGCATGTCAGCTATCAAGAAAGAAGAATTGGAGAAACTGGAAGCTGAATACGGACTTGAACCAGATGGTTTGACTTACCAACATAGATGCTCCCGTATAACAGCTTACATGGATGGACATGGCGAAGATTGGAAACCTCCTGTTAAAGAAAAGAAAAAGACTGAAGGACCACATACTGAACGCTTTGGCAATAAGCATCCTTTATGGGGTAAACGTATTCTCATTACACCATTGATGACTCCTGATAAAAACAGGAACCTGGCGTTCGATGAGAAGCTTGGCCCTGAAATTATCGTGCGTGAATACAATGCAGGAGAGATGATCTACGGTGCAGCTGAAGATGTTCAGCGTATGGTAGGAGATTATGTAATCGAACGTGTTGATAATAGTAAGCAGGTTGTAGCTAAGACTACGTTCCCGAAGATTGGAACAGAGATCACGTTCCAACCTGGAGTGGATTTGGTACCCGTCGTGAGGGGTAATGACAATAAGCGTGGATACATTTGGTCATTCCCAACTAGGCTTATCAGTGTTGAGCTTGACAACGAGCTTTACACTTTGCAAGTGTATGGATTGAAATCTTTGATCAGGCAGATTTATCCTGAGCTTGAACCGAATTTCTCTGGTAAACCCATGATGGATTATGTTGATGGTGTTACGTTGATTGCTTCTATTCCACAAACGCATGCATTGTTGAAGAAGCATATACGTGAAGAGCAGATGGCTGAGAAGGCCGGACTTGGCGGATTTAATGGTGGACTCTTCTAATGTCGTTGAAAAGAATTTCCTTCACGATTGGGTTGAGAATGAAACGCATGCGCTTGATGTGGTTGCATCATGGGAAACCCTATGTGATGTGTACCATACTCTTGAATTCAACGACCCGCTTAGCGATGCTATGAGAATGGAGGAGTTTAAATGGATCATCTCAGAGATGAACAAACATCTGTCGAGAGCGAGGAAGAAGCTACTCAGCTGCACAGATCCGATGAGCATGAAGGAAGTTCTGTCGAACATGTTCATTTCGACGGAAGCGAAAGTATCGAACAGGATGGATCTGACTTACCACAAGCTGAGGCAGATGTGGGTGAAACAAATGATAGCGAAGTTGGACACGATGATGGAAACAGAAACGGAGGAAATAAATGGACGGACAGACTTCTGGAACGACTGAGCCGAATGAGAACCAGGTACCAGTTGATCCGTGGATTGCGGCGTTTGAAGCGTTGGAACCGAAGAGCGAGGAAACTCCTGCGGCAGATGCCCAGGCAACCGCAGAGCTGGGAGGAACTGATACCGATGCCGAATCAATTGATGGGGAAGACTCCACTCAAATTGAAAGTGGGGACAGCACTTCAAATGAGGATGCTTTTGGAGGATTGGATACTTCTATTGGAGTTGATACAGGAGAAAGTGGAACTAGCTCTGGAAGCGTTTTCTCGGGAATCGAAGATATAGATATCGAGAAATACGAGAACAGCATTAACGCTGATCTCAGGGCTAGGACGATTAAAGATATCTCAGATGATTTCATCGAGCGTGGTGTGCGTAACCATAATGGTAAGCTAGGTGCCACCCTTGATGATGATGATATCTGCATTCGTGATGATGATGGTGTTCCACATTTCTATAATCCTGAAACCGGTCAGGAGTTCCGTGGCGATAATCCTCGTAGGCAAGCTCAAGAATGGGTTGATGATTACAATCGTGAGCTTGCTCGCGTGTTCAACGAAGCTTGCAAGATTCACGAGGATGATCTTCGTAAGCAAGTCGAACCCAGCTTGGCTGTTATAAGGTTTGCTCCTAAGTATGACAAGCTTGATGATATCCGTCGTGGAATGCTTGATAATATTATCGAGGATTATGAGGTCACTGATAACAATGGGAAGGTAATTGGTTACAGTTGTGATCTTGATAAGGCATTGAACATGGTTGATCGTCAGATAAAGATGATTCAAGATTATGCTAAGACACAACAACCTGCACAGAAGCCTGCTCCTACTGGTCCTGCTCTTGACATGAAAACAAGTAGCGGTGCTGTGCAAGCTGGTGACAATACTCCACCGTCATCTCTTGCTGAAGCGATGGAACGTCTGCAAGATGCTCAACTTGATAAGCTTAAGAAATAGTGAAAGGAATTAAAATGGATGAAGATAAGATCATCACTATTGATGAGAAGATTGCTATCAAAGAACTGGAAGAGAAAATTGAGGGCATGAAGAAAGATAAGCGAGCTAAATGTAAAGCCGCTAAAGAACAGCTTATTGAACAATTGCGTGTAACTGTAGATAAATATCGCACGGCAACCGGAACTGCTGAGGCGTTGCGCGTGTTAGGGTTTGTACTAGGCGATGTCAATTTCCCGAGAGCTATTTCCATTGCAAATGGTATCGCTTACAACATGGCCGAAGTTGCTAATGAGATGATGCATGAGGCAGAGAAGCTTCCATATAATGATATGGATAAGCTTTGCGATGGCTTCTATGATCCTGAATTCATTATCGATGAAGAGTATGCAAACATTGATAACGCTATCAATCTTGCTACCGAAATGATGCGTATCGATCTTTGTCGTAACGTCGGTGGTGCTGCTGAAGATATGGTTCAGTTCATCAAGCGAGTACAGGAAGAGATCGATGCAACTGGCGAAGAGCTTAAGAAGCTCAAGGCTAAGCAGAAGGAGGATTAACATGGAACTTAAAGACACTGTTGCCGGAATGAAAAGCTCAGACTACAAGGAACGGTTTATTGCTGAATATCAACAGGTAAAGATTCGCTATGATAAGCTTGATGCCATGACGATTAAGTATGAGGCTGGAACGCTCACTTTCAAACCGTCTTGTCCGCTCGAACTCTTGCTCGAACAGAAGAAGCATATGGGGTTGTATCTCCGTTGCCTGAAAGTTCGCGCTGAGATCGAGGGTATCGATTTGGAGTATTAATTTATGGCGGTGCAGGTTCCCCTGTATTACGCGCCTAGGCCCTATCAACAACAGGCTTGGGCGCGTCGCCTTTCAGGGAGGTATCATTATGAATTGGATATCTGGCATCGTCAGGCAGGCAAAGACTCCAATGATATCCAGTTCGCATTGTTCAACAGCTATACCCATCCAGGTACACAGTCAGCTTATATCGGATTAGATAACAAATGGATCCGTCGTAATATCTGGGATAAGTATATTGATGGCCGTAGGCATTTCGATTCTTATCCTAATGACATTATCGATCCATTGGAAACAAGGCAACAGGTTAAGTTCTATAACAATCCAGATGACTTGGCTCCTGCTCTTATCCAGTTCATCGGCTTCAAGGAAAGCGAGAGCCTTATCGGTTCATCGTATGAGAACTTCTATATCTCTGAGCTTAGCTTGTACAAGCGTAACGCCTTCGATCTCATCATGCCTATTTGGGATATGAAGAAAGCTGATGGCAAGAGCTTCATGGTGTGTGCTAACTTCACTCCGCGAGGCATGAGCAATATCGCCGCTGATTTCCTTGCAGCGTACACAGGCACCACAGATCCGGAGGGCTGGCCTGGTGAGCATGGCGATGTATACGTTGACCTAATGCCTGCTAATAAATCAGTGAGGTCAGATGGTTCGCGTTTGTTCACTGATGAAATGCTTGAAGATATCAGGCAACGTTATATCAGGTCAATGGGTAATGACCTGTTATTTAGGCAGGAATACATGTGTGAGTTCCTTGCCGTCAATGCTGGCCTTGTGTTTCCTGGTATCGAGAATGTTCGTAAAGAGAAACGTTATTGCCCTTACAACATCGACGTGACTCACCCTGTTTACATGGCTTGGGACATTTCATCTAAAGATAAACAGACAGACTGGACTAGCTGTGTCGTGTTCCAGTATTACAATGGTCGTATGTTTATCTATGATTGGTTTGAGGATAACCGCAAAGCCGTGGTCGAATGCGTCTCGGACCTGGCCTCTCGGCCTTACTTCCATCTTATCCGTGGTGCCTGCTTACCCTGGGACTCCGATAGGTCCGGGTCCACCTCTTCCCCCCTCGAAGAGTGTCGCCGCGCTTTCCCAAATATACAGTGGTATAAATTAGATAGGACTTATGTTTCAGATAGGATTAACAGAGGTAGACAGCAGATTGGAAACATAATAATCAATTCAGATAAATGTGATTGGCTAATGGAATGCTTTGAGAGTTGGGAATACAGGGAACTTAGTGGAGTAGATGATTGGGCTGCTAAGCCTAAGCATGATCGTTATTCTCACCTTATGGATGCTTATGGTTATGCTTGCGATTTCTTAGCTCAGGTAAGTTATTTGCAAGAAGCAAGTGGTAAACCACCTAAAATGCCAGACTATTATGGTTCATGGGATTTAGATAACAATGATGATGAATGGGAAAGCTTGCCACCTGGTATGCGACCTAGCAAGTTTTCACCATTAAGAAAGAAGAGTCCTAATGATATCTATGGTGATATGCTATAATGAATAGCGGATCAAATATTAATGAAGATGGGTACTTCGGAATCAATGATCCATCCTGGTAGCTCAGTTGGTAGAGCGCAGTAGGGGTCGCGGGTTCGAGTCCCGCCCAGGCGTCAGGATGCGGGGGCTGACGTTAATATTACCCCCGCCAAATTACTAAAGCGCACCGAGCTTCGGCAAGGTGGCACTAGTGGAATGCCCCGGTGATCTAAGGATCCCGGGGCCTTTTCTATGCGGCGCGTATGATTTTCCGCACTACAGCGGATGGCTGCATATGGCTGATGGTTGCTGCGGTACCCGTGAATCCGTGGTTGTGTGCTTGTCCGCCGCCGCGTTTCCCGGTGGTAGTCGCGCCGCCGTTCACTGTCGGCTGTGTGAAGCCGTGGCCGTGGTTGATGGTGTGGGTATGGGCGAGGCTGGCAGACTGCGTGAATTTACCAGTGCCCTCTACCCTGCCACTTGCGCCGTTCACCGTGGCCAGGTTTTTTGCCGTGCCGCTTGCCGCGTCTTTGAGGAAGTACCCTTTATGGTAATGGCTCTCGTTCGCGCTCATGCCGCCGCTACTGCCATTGTGGTCGGTCACTTTACCCCCGCTAACACTATGCGTATGCGCGACCTGCGCGTGGTCGTGGCTGGGTATCTCGTTCTCCGTGAGCGTGTGGTTGTTAACCGAGCCGCTAGGTGTATAGCTTTGACTCTCGGAACCTACGCTTGTATCGCCTACAGTTCGTGACCCCTTGCCGATAGTCACCCTGCCGTTAAGGTTCGGCAAGTTGAACGTGGTGGAGCCGTTGCCAGCGCCCCAGGTAGTACCTATAGCTGCGAATAACAGTGGGTAAGCTGTACGGCTCACGGCGCTTCCATCGCATTCGAGGTAGCCATTCGGGACCGACGTGCCAGCATAGTCTATTATGCCCCCCACTGGGATGATGCTTCCTGGAACAGCAGGCGTTCCCTCGTCTATGATGCCATTCCAGCGTACCGCAATGGCGTTGGAGCGGTCGGAATCTGATGTGCCGTTGCCTATAATGGCAGCGTAGATGCCATTACTCTCAGGGTCTTCAATGTTGTACTTTCCGAGGGCTGTTTGGTCTGAGCGTGAAGCAATTGTGCCTACGTTCTGCGCATGGCTAGAGCGTCCACTGGCAACTGTGTTGTATCCTTCTGCATGACTACCAAGGTCACCACTAGCAATCGTACCCCAACCTTCTGCATGGCTAGTCCTGTTGTTAGCAGTAGTAGAAATACCTTCGGCATGACTAGAGGAACTGCTTGCAGTAGTGTTATATCCTTCTTGAACAGATTTTGTTTCCGTATTTACGGTAATAACATCAACATTTCCGTTACCAAGCGACGTATGGTAATGCGTAGGTATACTCATGTCAGCCCACGATACATCACCTTCCGCGCTGCTCGCTTTCATGAGATACTGGCCTGCTGTGCCGCCTGATGGAAGACCACTGCTTTCAGTTATGGCTCCTTTAATCAAGCTCATTAGATGAGCTGAACCTGTTTGATCAATATATTTACCCATAAGTTATTCCTTATGCATTAGCCCAAAGCGTGTCAATTTCAGAATTGCTTAGTGCTTCTATATTGCTTTGTACTGCATCGAAGTCATTTGACGGAGTAGATGTTTTATCTTGTTTAGCAATGAGCATATCGCCTACTTCGCAAACTTTACCGACATAAGTACCGGCTGTAGATACTACCCAATACCAACCCTTCTTGTACGAAGAACCGGTTATGGTTGATTCGGCGTCAACTGTTCCTTTGTATTGCAAGGCACCAGCCGTAGCAGTACCAAGCTCGCTCTTTGTCGCATAGGTGTTCACGATGTTATTGCCAGATGCATCGGCAGTTGCGCGGTTGACTGCGGTAGTTCCGATTGCTGACACTAGATTCGCGGCAGTTGCGATCGACACCGCGCCAGTTCCCGATGCACTATGGTACACCACGCCAGCGCCGAGCGTGTTGACCCCAGTGCCACCGTGCGCTACGCCGAGCGTTCCAGTCATGGAGTCAAGCGCGGTCGTGTCGGTAGCCGCAATTGTCACCTTATCATTAGTTGTATCAGGTGTAAGAGTTACATTAGTTCCTGCTACAAGTTCAAATGTATCTGTTTTAGAATCAGCTGCAATTGTTGAAGTTCCCACTTTGATATTGCTGAATGCATTCTGATTTGGTTCAGCGTTAGGATCTACGCCGATATCAGATGCGGTAATAGTTATATCAGATACAAGAGCGTGATTATTAATTTTCCTAGTATTCGGAACTAGTGATGCGATAGCACCTTTAACAAGTCCCATAAAATGTGAAAGACCGCTACCGTCTATATATTTTCCCATGTTAACCTCCTATTGGAGAAGCATTCTCCCATAAAGAATTGATCTCTTGTGTTGTCAATGTATATTCATCAGGTACACTATAACCTTGTTGATCAGTCATAAATATACCAAGTTCATCAAAATCTTTATTATCAGTTAATGTTACATTTTCTATTGATGGTTTATTGCTTAGTTGGTTATAGTTATCTACCATTGATGATATTTGCGTATATTGACTACCACTCCATCTATATACAGTTGAATCAGTTTCAAATATAACGACATAGATTTTACCTGTTGATGGAATGATAATATCACCAGTGTTTATATCTTTTAACCAGGTTGAAGAATATGGTTCTGCCATAGGGTTAACTGTACATTCAACAACATCATCAATATAACTTGGTAAATATTGAGGATCAATTGTATGTGTATCAGAATCTAATGGACAGTAATTATCAAACCTATTGTTTATATCGGTATCAGCTGTTTGCCTTGCTGATCTTTCTGCAAGTATTTCATTATTAAAATCTACGATAATATCGTCAATTGCATCACCTATATCTATTTCAATAGTAGATCTTTCGGTAAAGAAATTAGAATGAAGCAATTTGAAATTAGTATTAACTTTTCGAATGACATCAGTGAGAACGTCATTCATGTTTAATTCTACTAATGGTTGAAGTCTGCCCATTATTTAACCTTCTTGAGTTTAGGGTTCTTACGCTTGGCAGCAGGTGAGGCGTTACGGGAGGCGGCAGCAACTATCGCCTCCGCAGAACCTTTATCGTGCTTGCCTTTTTTCATCACGTTCTTTACTGCTTCTTTAAATGACATAGTTGCTCCTTTAGTTTAGAAATTAGAGGTTACTATCGTGCCGTCCCATTTGATTGCGAGAGCGTTGGAGCGATGATTGTCGTCGGTGCCGTTTCCGATTATGAAGGCATATTTGTCGTTTGCTACTTCTATTTCAATTTGAGCACCACTGCTCGGAGGGGTATCGAACGTGATTTTAAGACTACCTTCTGAAATTGATTTGGTAAACCACCTGGTATCCCATCCATTGACTTTTGCAAAAACAGCACGAGAATAGTCATCAGCAGATGTTTCTGGTGATAAAACAAATTCTGTGGTATACCCGGTACCGGTTCGAGTTATGATTCTTGAATCGGGAATATTGTATTTACCAATAACAACCTGATTGGTCCCAACTGCTCTAGTGTGATCACCAGACGCATGGCTGGCATTGCCTGAAGCTTCAGTTTCTGTACCTTCAGCATGACTAGCGGATCCTTCAGCTCTCGTATCATAACCTTCTGCATGGCTATAGTCTCCACGAGCTGCCGCACCCCAACCTTCTGCATGACTACCGGATCCGGCAGTTAACGTAGCATAACCTTCTGTGTGACTATGAGATCCACGAGCTATCGTATCCTGACCTTCTGCATGGCTATAGTCTTCATGAGCTATATTTCCGCGGCATTCAGCATGACTAGCGTATCCATGAGCTGTATTCCCGTATCCTTCAACGTGGCTATTGTTACCAAGAGCTGAATTTTGCTCGCCTTCAGCGTGACTATAATCACCGCTTGCTACGGTGTTAAAACCTTCAACCGTTGCATATTGGCCTAATGTGGTATCTGTTCTTTTTATACCGGTGGAAACCCTGTTGTTTTCATCAACGAACAATCCGTCTCCGATTGTTATATCTCCTATATTTGCACCAGGATCACCTTTGTCACCTTTATTACCCTTGTCGCCTTTATCACCTTTGTCACCTTTGTCACCTTTAAGTCCTTGAATACCTTTAGGGCCAGCAGGGCCTTGAGGGCCAGTAGGGCCTTGAGGGCCAGCAGGGCCTTGAGGGCCAGCAGGGCCTTGAGGACCAGTAGGCCCTTGAGGACCAGTTTCTCCTTTAGCACCATTGCCAACAGACGAAACAACGGGAACCATGTAGTCATGTCCCTTATTCCAAATGCGAAGAGAGGAAAGAATATCATTAAAGAAAGTCATGTTAATCTCCTATGAACGTCTTCCACCAGGAAGGATCTTCATTATTCCATGGCAAACCGAATCGTTGATGGAACCATCTGCTTTCGATGTGAACACCGTGAAACCAGTTTCCTTCGGTGCTCCGGTGAAAGTAGGAAGGTTCACTGTCATTTTAACCCTTACAACATGATCTTCGAGTTCATCGACACCAACGGTTGTAGTGACGTTAGATGCGATATCAGGGTCATCTATTACAACAGAGAACCGGGTATAACCTTCAGTAGCGAGATGGATTGGCTCAAGCTCTTGCTCCATGAACACATGATGTTCAGGCATCCATGGTGCAGGATCGTACATTGATCCAGTCTGATGTATCATGTCTGGCCTTGTAGGTGTAGGCCAACCCATGTGATCGTGATATTTTGTATCATGGTATTTATAATAGAAACAACCGAAAGATATCTTCAATGTTGCACCATTGCGAACATCGAAGATACGTTGCGGAAATTCCCTTGGTTTATCTTCGAATCTATATCCCATCGGTTTCTCCTATATACATTGACCTCTAATACATAGAGGTCTTCCAAGTAATTCTGATGTTAATATTATAGCTTCTAAACTATATTTCTCTAGTAGTTCAACCGCCGTTTGCCATTGATTGCCTCCATAATGTTATTCATTTGCTGATCGAAGTATTCACGTGTAACAAATTCACCTGAATTGTTACTAGTAACCATTGGCTCTTTCTTAAAAGAGAAAAGTTCTTTAGTTGATCCACCCATGTTGTCGAACGTAACTATGATAATCCGTTAATCGGTTGCGTCATAGTTGGTTGTGGCTGAATGCCATAAGGATTATAAAGAGATGGATTGTAGGCCATACCGACTCCTTTCTTTATAAATTTATTATAACCAAGAAACCCTGACTGTTAAGCCAGGGTTTCTTTTTAGTTAATTGTGCAGTACGCAAACAGAAGTGCGAGTATCAATATTAAGAACGCAAATGCGTAAGCCTCTAATATCGGTTTCATCATTGATTAATCTTTCGAGAGATCAGATCGTAGAAGCGTTGCGCCCAAGGTGCCTTCTTGCTGCCGAGCTGGAAGACCGGCATACGCTTACCATCGTGAGTCTCTTCGTAGACCTTCTGAGCAGCTTCGATCTCGTCAGGATGATGAGCGGGATGAAGGTTCACTCCATCATAGAACACTTGGTAATTCTGATCATCAGGCTGAAATACGCATTCCATACTCATATCAAACTCCATTTCCTCGTAATCGATTGTATCTTCTGTTTCGCCTTCATAGCGCAAAACACAACTCCATGGGTAATCATAGATCGCGCTGATATTTGTTTCCCATCCAGTTTGATCTCCGGGCTGATTACCGTAAACATCTCCTGTTTCACCAATAGACGCTTGTGCAACCTTAGATGTACGTCCCTCACCTTCGACCACAGCTGCTACATGATGAACATCGTTGAGAAGAATATCACCTGGTTTAACAATTGCAAGGTTTACAGGCATCCTAACCCAACCGTTGCGTGTGAGTCCTTCACTCAAGTTACCGGTATATGTAGCACCACCAACATTGAACCCAGCTTCCTTGAGGCAGGTAATAACGAGAGCAGAGCAATCGGTGTCGCCACCATCGTAAACATTCCACCTTCGCGCCCAGTCATATCCAACGGATGCAATTACGCAATAATATACCATTCGCTCTATGAATCTTTTAATGCTAGGCATTTGCTTCTCCTTCATCTTCGCGAATCACATGAACAGTTTCCAATAGCTTGAATGCAGGTGAATTACCAAGCTCAGGATTAATCTTTGCAAACGTTTCCATAAGCGAGCCAATTTCCATAATGCAAAGATAAACAGCAATCGTTGTCAGTATGGGTGCTTCGAAACCAATATCCAATCCAGATGTGATCATTGCATCCATAATGACGCCAACTACAATGAAACCCATTTCAGAACATTTATGACCAATACCCTGTCGCATCTTCTCGCTAGAGAATTCTTTTTGAATAATTGCATTGCCGATACCGAAGATCCAATCTAGCAAGATTAGAAACAACAATGCAATGATAGCTACTTGCGCAGGGAAGCAATCCCTAACTGGCGATATAAAAGTTTCCAACAACATAATGATCATCCTCTCTTAGTTTGACAATGGATAAACTCCGTGAATCTGGAATGTAGCAGTTTGACTAGGTGGAATAGTTACTGGAGATGAAAGTTGTTCTGTGGCAATAAGACAATTTTTCCAAAAGTTACTATTATTTTTTTTATGATATATAGGGAAGAAATAATAAAACTTCGTAATCGTTATATCAGATTCTCCATTATTTGTTATTGCAAATGTTTGAGTTAGTTCAAAATTATTATTTGAATTTACTTTGCCATTATAAGTAGAATTACCTATCGTAATATTAGTATTACTATCTAATAAATTATTAGGATCCATTGTGTAATCATCTTTTGTTATTGGATTTGAATCTGTACCAAGATATAAACCTGATAACACAGAGTTAACATTTGTCCAACCATCTAAAAAATAGGTTTTATTAGATGGACCTATTAATTTAGGTACAGTATTATTTGTCATACTATGAGAAGAAAATGGATAAATTATCGTATCAACTGATTCATAATTACTATTATGTGTATGATTAAGAAATGACACCATTGAACCATCTACTGTTTTAATATTAATAGTTTCTTCTTGAGAATATGTAATCCAACTGTTCGGTTTAAATTGTTTTGCTAATGCTGCTATCTTAAAAATATTTTCAGCGTGTGAATGAATCATGTTAAACTTCCTTCTATCGTGACCATCGTTTGCAACATGTTAAATGAAGCAAGACTACTATCCGTAATACTAACACGAGTATAACCAGAATCAGGTGTTGGCGTTGGCGTTGGTGTAGGTGGTATTTCACCTTCTACTATTCTAATTGGCACACCATATTCTTCATCGCTATCAACAATCCTAACTGGTACACCATATTCAGACATATTCATCACTCTCCAATTATGTGAAAATCGCTTTCCTGATGTCATTATAATTCTTAAAAGTTGGGTGAATGTCTCCAGTCTTACCATTTCTATAAAACTGTGAATCATCGAAACCCCAAACCAATCCTTGCTTAGATGACATCGGGTAAACCTTTGACATAAAATGAGTAAGCCTGAACCTAGCCTGACCTGTTATACGGATCTGGTAGGATTGTAGGCGAAGATCTACACGCATATATTCAGTGTCGTTATATACGGTTGAACTATGGGTTATCGTTTTCTTCGTCTTGACTTTGCGACCAAATTGGTCGATACCGGTAAGCTCTACCGTCACAGATCCGATAAAGTAATCAAACCTGAATTCCATTTGACTAAGGTAGAACCACGACTGTTGTGGTTGCTGTGTCGATAGCTCACCTGTTTGCAAAGTGACATTGAAGTTCACGTTTGTTTCTGGGCTATCGTTTTTAGTAAGAGGCAATAGATAAATATTATTTGTCGTAATGATACCTATTCCCTCTCTTTTACCTTCGTAATCAATATGTATCATATTTAAGATATCTGTTTCGATATCTAGGCTAATTGTCCACCATGCTTTTTTATCTATGTCATAGCAGAACAATAGATTATCCAATGTGTCATTGGTTCTACCGAATGCTATATATATAATTCCATCACACTCTAAGATCGAAGCGTTCTTGAGAAACGTCCTGTTTTCCATATCTATGAAAGCTGGCTTAATTGCGTCACTTACATAGTTGGTTTGAATTTGGGAATTGTATTCCATTGTCATTGTTGTAAGAGCTAAGCCATATCGAGATACGGAATACAAACCATCTTCGCATACAATGGCTCCATTATAGCTTTTGCAACCAATGGCACCAGCTACCTGTTCAGCTTGCCATGATTTCATTGATTGCTCATTAGATAAGCTTACTGAATTTTCAACCAGATTAAATCGTTGTTCTTTTGAAGTGTTCTGGGAATTGGTGAGCATTGTCACAATAGAAGCACCGCTTTGGGTTTTATATTTAGTGACAACCCTGATATCTTGTTTTGTTCCTGGTTCAACATCAACAAATCCACCACCGGTTCCAGGTGAAATACTGAATAAGTTTCCAGAATTTCCACCAATATAAAGACGGTACGCAGGGTCGCCTCCCCAGAAATACACTCGACTATCAATGCATTTAACATTTCTAACTTTAGGACCTTGTGTAAAGTTTTCTGTTGGTGCAATAAGATTAGCAACAGGCCACATATTAGTTGCATCAAGATAACCATACCAGTTAAAAGAACATGAACCTGAATTGTCAACATCTTTTCTACCAGCTAATAAAAATGTTGAAGAATTACCAACAGTGTAATAAAACTCAATTGCTTTTATTCCTTGATCAGTAGGAAAATCTACTGTTATAGTAGGATATCTAGAGCCGTTCCATTCTTCAACTTCATAGTCTGCGTAAAAGGTTTTTATTGGAGCATATGCTGTTGGTCCAAATTTATTAACATATGCATATGTTACCGATACTTGATATGGATAATTTGGACCTGGATTATCACTGATATTTAATCCATGTGCTTGAACGGTTGCTTTATTTTTTGGATTAGGGACAGGTGTTGCTGTGCTTAAATTAAAATTACCATCATCGCTAGTCCATAATTGATTTTCTTCTGTCGTTGCGATAAGTTTATTATCAGCGAACTCGAATGATGACCAATGATGGCTACCATCCCCTTGTAATAGAGTATTTGTTCCCGTTATTAAATCATGTTTATAAAGAGAACCGCCTGACATTCCAGCTATAAGCGAACTACCAATAAGAATAGCAGCTCCGGAAAATGTACCTGATGGAGCTTGGAATATAGTTTCAAGATTGTTTCTGGTTTCTATCGTGTTATTGGATGTAATGCCAGCATTGTTTTGAATAACGAGAAAGTTCATCTCTAGATCTGATTGTTCTTGGTAAACGCTTTTACCCAAACTGAAATCCCTTGGAGACAATTCAAAGTTACAACCATTGAATTTGCTGAACATTTGAATCTTAGGTTCAGAGCTAGAAGGGCGACCTGTACCTCTATTGCTTGATTTTTTTCTTCTTACCATAGTCGCTCCTTATAATACCGAGATATAACCTAATGTATTAGTCTCGTAAGTATCGAGATGCGTATGAGCTGAATCGTTTTCACGTACTGCACTCAAGAACTTACTAGCTTCATCATTCAATGTTTGAACTATGTCAGCAAGGGATGGATCAGCTATAGCTCGTCTTGCTGCTGTCTTTATTACAAAGTAATAAGGATCGGGCATCCATTTGAATTGGATATCACTATAAGCTTTAGGACAATTATCCGGACAGCTATCGCTACATATATGCAATGGCTCGATATAACTAATCACATCTGTTTCAAGATGGCAACCAATTTCGTGAGGTAACCATGGTCGATAGAACGACAATGTGTCTCCTACAACGAAAGCACGTTGTTTATTCTTGTCTATGTTAGCGTAACCGTATTCATCAAACATCTCGTAAGCATTATGATTACCGGATCGTGGTGAATCAAAAGGTATCTGCATTACACCATTGCGACCATAATGCAAACGAACTGCATCATTGTACCCGGTGCATAGCTTATAAACTCCTTCAGGTATCCTGAATTCCTGAATGATGCCATGCGGGATATTATGGGAGAAACCTATATCCCAGCGTTCACGTAAGAAATTCCAGTCTTGTTCTTTCTGGAATTCCTGCAACATGAAATTAGCTTCCATTACTATCTCTTTAAACTTATCGCTCTTAGAGTGAAATGATGGAGCTTCATCATTATTGTATGCACCACTTGTTACATCAAGCCTTACTTTATACATAGCATAGAGAACTTGCTGAACGAAGTCAGCTATCGTTAATCCGCGAGACATTATTCTTCCTCGCTCTCCTCTTCAGGTGTTGTTTCTTCTGTGCTCTCTGTTTCCTCTGTATCCTCTTCCTTATTTGCTGATTGAAGGAAGTCTTCACAGAGGTCACGGATCTGTGTGATTACATCGATGGCGCTATTCTCGGGAGCCGGGATCATCCTACGGCCATGCTGACCAGGTTCTTCAGGTCCACCGAGACCCATGATCAAAGTCATTGTATCGTCATCGAAGGGAATTTTCTTAGCCATTGTTACCTCCTATTATTGTAACCATTAACAAGATTACTAAAGTAATCATTGCCACCAAGTTTATTTGTTTTATTTTCAACTTTCGCTTCAGGAACAGCAGGCATTAGGTAATTTCCTATTCTCTTTTTTCTACTTTCATAAGGATCATACGCTGTTGTGCTATCAATACTTTTTTGTAAAGTATCTATTTTGTTAGCACCTATTTTTATCTTATTCGGATCTTCATAATATGTGTAATCATTTTTATTAATAAGGTTTGTATCATAAAGATCTTTATTAATAGCTCCATAACCTTTATTAAATAAGTCAAATGCTTTTGATGTGCCATAGTTTTCTGAACTATTTAATTTTGTAGCATCGAGTGATTCTTCAAATTTATTTTGTATATTAAGTATAGTAGTTGCAATTTGTTTTATTGGTCTACCTGCTGCTGGGCTAGATTGCAACCTTCTTACACTTTCGAAAAATCTTTCAGGATCACCTTTTTTCAAAGCATCGAAATCAACACCTTGAGATTTAAGTAACACTTCAATATTATTACCTATTGATATTGGTTTCCCAGTAGTCTGATCGATGATAGATTGTCCTTTATAAATCATATTAAGATTTTTTAATTCTTTGTTTATCTCTTTTTTAAATTGTTCAGCTGCATTTTCGTATGCTTTTGTTTTTGCTTTTTTACCAGTATTAAAATTATTGGAACCTGCATTAGGTGACCATATATCTTGTGGGTTTTGATATAAATCAGGATCGATATTATTCAAGTAAGCTGACAGATCACCTTGAATTTGCCGTCTTCCTACAACTGAATTCTTATAAGAATTAGCTTCATTGTTTATACGATTTAAGTGATTGCTTAATATCGTGTTATCGTAATCGCTCTCAAGATTACCTAGGTCTTGCGAGTATTCAGAAACGACATCTTGCATACCTTTTTTTGCATTTGTTTTAGCATCCATTCTAGAGATCTGGTTTTGATTATGAGCCTCATCATATGCATCCCAAATGCTATTGAGGTTATCTGTGAGCTGTTGCCAATAATTGACATTCTCATTATCATTTCTATTCTTCAACATGCTCATGACATTGCCAGTTGTACTGCCATTCATAGCTTGGTTCATGGAGCCAAACAATCCAAGAGCAGCATTCTGGAGATTCCTTTGAGCTTGGAATCTTTCAGTCTCAGATTTTTTTCGAGCGTTTACCTGTTGAAGATTAGCTAAGTTTTCATTTTGTTTATCTGCTATATCGTAAGTTCGCTTTTGATTTTTATACTGTTGGTTAATTGAGTTTACATTGTATTGAGCGTTATCTTTTTTTACTGTAGCACTCTTATCAAATAGGTCTTTGTTTTCTTGATTACCATACTGCTCTTGTTGAGCAGCAGTTTTTGTCTCAAATTGATTTAAAGCCTTTTGGGTAAGGTCATTATAAGAAGCATTAGTTTTTTGGTTCTTAGCAGTTTGCTTTTGCTTTTTATTGTCTTCTTCGAGTAAGGCCATGTTTATCTCCTTTATAAACAAATGGGGCGGGCGAAATTAAATCACCCGCCCCATTGGATTTTAGCAAATAACTATGGCTTACGGCTGGGTAGTGTCGCTGCTACCACTATCGCTGCTACCGCTATCATTACTGTTACCACCGTCAACGACATGAACCGGGATAGCAGGCTCGCCAACGTTTTCCTCAGCATCTACGATAAGCAAGATGCCATGCGAATACTGCGGGATAACCCAAGCATCATGCTTGATATCGAAGACAAGCTCAGTGAACTTACCACGAGTCTTACCGCGATCGGTTTCCATAGCACCGTATTCCTCGCCAAGCTGAGCAGCAGGGCGATATACAGCCATGCCGATAACCTGACGCTGAACCGGTTTACCTTCAGGAAGACCAGTGAGAACAGGGCCAGTCGGAGACTGAATACCCTGACCAGGGAAGCCCTGCCACGGGAAGGTAGCCACGGGACCAGGAGTATCGCTATCAGCAGGTACGCCCCAATCAACTCTAGTTTCATTATGCGTCTCAGCCTTACCATAGTACGGAGCACCAGACGGCATGGAAAGCGGATAGTTCGTGATCTCGTTAACGAACACCTTGTTAGCGCTATCGAAGTAGGTTCCGATATAGTTCGTTGCGCGAACACGGCCTGCAGCTGCAAGCTCATTCTGGAGCTTAAGCACACCAGCAGAGGATTCATCAATAGAATTGACGATCATATCGTATGCAGCCTGACCATCTGCGCTATGCACGACATTGTTGTTAGCATCCAAGTATACCTTCGGGTAATACTGGCTCGGAATCGAGAAGTCGAAATCCCAACCATAGAAACGCTCGAAGCGACCCTCTACCAATGCATCATAAGCCTTCTCGGTAGCAGGCACGGTACCGGGCATGCCGATAAGATTGGAGAGCAAGTCATCCTTATAAGCCTTATCGAGAAGGATTACACGGTTATCCTCGGGGATAAACAAGTTAGTCCATGCAACGTCGATAGCGTTGAGCATCGGTCGAACATTGCGACTATCCCACTCGATTGCCTTAATCGGAGCAAACTCAGGCGGATAAGACAGGCCCTCATAAGGACCAGGCGAAGCGATCCACTCGCCATCACAGTCAAACATAGCGCCCTCATTAGCGTGCGTCTGCACGAAACGACCAGAGATATGACCGTTAGCAATGGCGAAGAAGTTATACTTATCAATATGCGGACCAAGGATCTCCTTGTCCCAAATAGACTTAGCCTTGTTAATCGTCTCAGCAGTAGACAAGTAAGACTCGCCACCAGTGTATGCAGAAGACTGTGCCGCATCGCCAAACACACCAATGTTACCAGCGTACTGCTTCTCATCGAACACACGCCATGCAATAGACTTATGCTGACCAGAAGTAAACACGCGACGAGTGAAGCGAACCGTCTGGAACGGACCATATGCCGAAGCACCCCAACCATCACGACCAGTTACCTCAGCAGAACCAGGACCAGTCAGACCATTAAGGCGACGGTCATCGTAATCAAAGATACGATCGGATACAAGGATATCATCGTATGCATATGCTTCCTCATTGTTGGCAATGTTAACGCCTTTGCCAGTAAAAATGCCGATGGAATACCGAGCAGGAAGCAATCGGTTGTCAGTCAATGCTGCTTTATTCCAAATCTGCGGCGAAATTGGTTGTGCCATTAGTGGCCTCCTTTGTTCATTCAACCTTATAACTTATCGCCGAGTCGGCGATATTATAACAAAAATTAAATAGTTAATAAGTCCTCATTCATATTTACTTGTTGACCAGGCATTTCCTCTTCAGGATAAGCGGGGAGACTCGGCGAAGCTTCCCCGCTATCCATCGGAGCAGGAGCGCCTTCAGGCATAGCCTCCAGAGGGTTGGGAGCTGGCATTTCCGCAGGTTGAGCCATTGGAGCCTGAGCCAGTTGTTCCTGAGATTCGGCTGGCAATGCTTGTTGAGTAGCAGCCATCTGTCCTTGCAAGTCATTAATCTGGGCTTGCTGGCCGTCTACTTGCATTTGCATGTCAGCCATCATGTTCTTAGCTATCTGAGTTGAAAGAGATTCAGACAGCGATGCTGCAAGGTCTGTATCGGAAAGCTCTATCATCCTCATGGTGACAGGAAGAAGAATGTCATTCTCAATGACACTACGGTTTTCTTCCGACCAGCCATTAAGGTTTTGAATGATAGGCTGAATCATGATGGTAAGCTTCTCTAGTTCTTGATCTTCTTTACGTTGGATAAGTGAACCGGTTCTCACCTTGTACTCAAGCATATCAGCCGAAAGCTCTGAGAAATCTATGATTACCTTATCACCTTCAACGCAATCTTCCTCACCGATATCGTAAAGCCTACGTCTTGTCTCTTCATCTACGGTAAGCTTATGTTCACCGCTCATCGAATTGATGTACATACGAAGAGCTTGAACAGCCCATTGACCGAAGAAATCTTCTACACGTTTTTGATATTGGTTAATAGTGATAGATTTGTTTTCCTCTTGCTGCTGTACACCTGGGGCTGTCTTCGAATAATTGGATGTATGCATATCAGCTGCAACTTGACCATCCATTACATTAAGGTTGCGAAGCATAGAAGCTGAAATTGATTCACGTGTTGTGCTCCAACCGGAGAGAACAGAGTTATCAACCTTAACAGGTTCAACCTTGCTGTTAGGATTATTGCCAAGGTTCCAGATCTTACGAGGTTCGAACTTGTAACTAGATGGATTGGTTTCCCAACCGCTAACCATGATAGGTGGTTCCATTGCAAGCAATAGATTCTTGTATGCCGATGTTTGGAACAAGTCATTGAATTGCTGGTCTGCAAGCAAGAATTCAACTTGACTAATGCCTAACGGGAAATCCGGATCTGGTTCGAGGACTAGGAAGTTCCAAGGAATTCCTCTTCGCGGATCATAGTTAGGCACTCGACGAAATACGGCTTTCAACTCTGGTACAAATGTTACAAACTCTTTAGCCCCGCGACGGTATTCGGTAATCAATGTGACCGATGATATCGAGGTTGAACCTTTAAGTTTGTCTGCAAGCTTCTCTGATTCAGCATGTCGTGCTGTAAAGATATCTTCATCCAAGATATAGTGGATAGTATCTTCGTTGTAGGTGCTATCGCGCACAGATCCGGTTATAGGATCAAGCAAGTTTTCCACATCGTCACGTGTCATATATTGCCTGAAATAGACAACCTCTGGTCGCCTGATATCTTTGCAATCAGGATTGATGAACACATCTGACCAGTTCTCAAGGTTGAAGCTGATACGAACATCATCATCGTAATCTTTTTCAAACCCCGTTCTAACTGGTGCAAAGGCATAAATGAATGACATCTTGAAACAATTAGTCAAATTGGACATCATATCAATGCCTTCAAATTCAGACGCTATAACTTTATTCTCGAAGATATAACGTGTGAAGATATGTTCTTTACTTTGCTTGTCATACTGTGTTTCAAGTTCACCATCAGGTACACGTTGAATGGTATCAGCAAGGGTCTTACGCAAAATGTATTGCGTAGAACCCTCGCTGAAGTATTTCTTCTGCTTACTTCTCGTGTTGCCGAAGTATTGATGGATCGACTTGTTCTTAGCTATCAAGCCATAGAGTTCATGGTTGCTTGTCCTCAATCTCATCTGGCCTTTAGCTTCTTGGAATTTAGCCATTGTTTTACATATTTCAACGGATTCCAAAGAGTCTTTATCTATGTTCCAACGCTTCTTATCACCCATTAGATATCCTGTCTCTTATAGGCTTCACGACTACCCTTGGTTTCAAATCCAGGTCGTAGATAGTTTACCATCGCATCCTGCGGTTGTCTTGCGTTCATACCGTATGCGCGATCGAAATTGACCGAACGAGGATTGATGTTGGTATGGTTTCCAGAAACCTTCTGAACTTGAGTCGGAGTTCCAGATACATGCATGTTGTAAATCTTTGGGTTGTAGTTAGATGAATAAGATCCACCACCGCCACCACCTGAATATGAAGATGAATAAGATGGTGAATAATTGCTACGGTTACCACCATTGTTGTAACTGTAGCTTCTAGGTGTATAAGATCGACTACCTCCATATGAATATGAAGACCAAGAAGGTTTAGATGAAGATGATGACCATTGGCTACTTGGAATATAATTTCCAAGTTCACCATATATACCGCCACCAATGTTGGCATAGTCAACCTGCATGAGCATATCGCGCAAGGTATTCTTACCATCCATGGTGGTTGTGCCTTTATTCTTATCTGTCTCCTGTTCTCTACCATTAGATCCAAGCTCTTCAATCGGACTCTTGAATCCATTGTAGTTAGGAAGATCGAATAAGAATTTCTCTTCGAAAGGTACCCAGCTTCTTTGGTTAATAGTAGGTTCCTTAGCTCTAAATATGCTTGATTGATATACGTTAAGCAATCTACTATTAGGATTAGCTGCTCCATTTTCATCACGCAATTCTTCTGTTGCGAAATTAGGAGAACCACCCATTATTGCTGAATCAAGAGGAAGTCCACGGTTGAATCCTTTTTGAACTTGAGTACCTTCAGCATTTTCCAATACAGTGTTTATATCAGTAAGCTCAGGATCATACCAAGAAAGAATGGTTTCATAATTAAATCCACGACCTTCTGTTTCCGGAACCGTGAAAGGCGCAAGCTGATTAGGTATATTACCTTTAGGATATTTGATTGCATCTATATCAGATGGTCCTTCTAGCAAGCGTTCTTGCCAACTAACAGGTTGACCAGTGCTTTTACGTTGATAAACGGTAGCATAATCAGTTCTAAGCTTGATATATCCAGCATCGCTCCATGGTACTGTTTCAGTATCGAAGATCCAATTATCTTTTATATCCTTGTAAAAATTCCAAGTATCTTGGTATTCATTATAAGCATTTGTTAATGCTTCACCTTTAATGCCTTTATCCCTTAAATCGTAATAAGTATTCTTTGCATAGTTCTGATTCCTCGTGCAATACTTAGCGAATTCCCAACGCATTTCAGGATCCATCCAGAAACCTTGAGCAACTGCTTTATTAACATCCCAATCATAACCAGCCATGATGTCTTCTAGTTTTTGAAAGACATCAACATACATTTGCTCTATACCTTCAGTGTCTTCAGGATTTTCCTGTTTATAATTTTCAAGCAAATTGTATCCGGTTTCATCTTTTAATTTAACCATGAATGCTGTTCTATACGGATCTGGTGTCGTCTCGTATGGCATCTCTTTGAGAAGGTATCCAGTCTTTTGAGTTTTACCATCATCGGTAAAGTAATGATTCTGGAATAGATTGTTGAATACAGCATAAAGCGGGTTATATCTTGATTCTATACGCCTTTGCAAATCAGCCCAATCAGTTACCTGTTCCGTCTTCATGGGGTATTCAGAGTCACGATCGTAAACATAGTAAGCTGTATGCTCGTACTTATCTTTAAGTGCTTCCTTTATGAAATTAGGAACGAACATTTTTCCAGCAGCTTTAGCAAGAGGAAGCTCAAAGAAGTTCATGTACATAAAATCAGCCATCGTATTATGCTCGGTGAACTTTGGATTCTCTAGCATTTGCTCGTATTGATTGCAAATACCAGTAGCATTTTGAATAGCATGAACAAGGTCAAACATGCTGGCACCACTCACAACATCCCAGCAACCCTCGTTAAATGCTTTCCATGCTATATCTATTGCTTGACGAGGAAGATTGTGGTGATCGTTATAATATCTGTGTATACAGAAAGCATACATAAGCGGTCTACCGAACAAGGTAATATCATCAAGCCACCATGCCTGGAATATAGGTATACCAACACCTTCACCACCAAGGTTTATCTTATGGCCGATTCTCCACTCTTCAATGTTGTATCTAAATGCAGGATCTTCCGGTGGTTCGAAACCTAGGAATTCATATATAATCAAGTAACAGAAGAATGCAAAACCTCCTATATTCAATATCTTGGTAAAATCATATAAAAAGTTCTTAACTAAACCTTGACCAAATTGGTCATGACCACCCATTTGATAATTAAGGATATCTGCTTCAGGATTCTCTCTTCCGTTCCCAAGCACATAACGATTACCGAATCTAACAGCGAGATAACTAATTGTGCTAGACATAGGAATCATAGCTTGAATCATGTTCACGCCATAGAGGAAGTAGGTATCTATACCCATAGTCAATACAAGCTTAGTTATCCCAGATCTCCTGAGAATTGTATCAACAGCATGACTTAATGGCGTTTCCCTGGCTATTGTTGTATTACGCATCATGATAGCTGCTTCACGACCAGCATAGCTAGATGTGAGAGATGACATGAATTTTGATGCACCCATGCTTTGCATCAATGCGTAAACCTCATCAGCTGTGAATGATTGCTCAAGCTTGTTACCGTTTGCAGCTATCATCTGCTGGGTAATCATGTAGTTTTCCATAAACCTATGAGCATCTGATTTAGTAAAGCCAAGATCACCAGGCATAATATATTGAGTAATATCATTTATCTTCTTAAGTGCGCCCTTGATTTTCTGAGCTGTATCGTTGTTGGACAAACTCTCTTGGTTTACTTTCTCTCGCAAAAATTGCTCAACATTTGGAATAGTCAGGTCTTTATAGAAATTGTTATAAAGAATAACAGCATCCTGACCACCAACACGCAAAAGAACCTTCCATGCTCTGATAGCTTCAAGGAATTCTTTTGTTCCAGCAAGCCTCATCATAGCTTTATTAGGTCTGTATTTCTTCATGTCAATTTGATTGTGTGTTAGATGCGTGCTCCAAAATGCATGAGTCCAACCAATCATTGCGTTAGATTGTATAGCATAGATATTATTAGTGAAGTGCTCAACATAACCACCAATGATTACGGGAGTTAAACCAACTACACCCATGAACTGCGCTAAATTGCAAGCATAGTTACATGCTGCTTCGAACGGATGAAGAGCAGAATTCCTCAATTCGATATAGGTACCTCCCATTGGATTATGATCAGGTTCAACTCTGGTACCTTTTTTATATTTAAGTTCACCGGTTTCCGTATCATATACATCCTGAGTGTAATAACGTTTGGTTCTGTTTTGCCTTTTATCCAACCTTGCAGCTGATCTTTGATATTGTCGTTTATAACGATTGAGTATCTCCAACCTTTTCTGACGAACATCTTCATCCATATCTGGATTGTTGTGGGGGTCAAGACCCCTCATGATCTCATCGTAACCTTTATCAATAGCTTCAGCTATGTTGTAATAGCGAGGCGTTACAGAATCAAGGGAACACAATGCACGTGCATAGTTTTCAAGAACATACATCTGTGCAGTTCCACTACCATCACCTTTTATTCTATCTTGTTCATGAGCGTTTCTCCTGATCTCAGGGAGAGTATAGTTTACAAAATAGTTCCTAGATTCCTCTATTACCTCTTGCACTGTTTTACCTGCAAGCGGTCCACCTGCGCGAGTGAGCATCTTAGCTTCTACTTCGTTTACGATACCAATAGGAAAACATTGAGTACCGCCATACTTGCGATTACGATATTCAATCATCTCATAAGGATGACCTTCTCTTTCTATAGATGCTTCTATATCATTTAATGCATCTATAAACAAATCATCAGGAACTTTATGCAAAAGAAACTTCCCACTGTTATCAGGACTATATCCAATACGTTTAGCTACCATATGGAATACTAACCACTTCTCATGATCAGTCATGTTCATTCGTTTCATGAAGCCATCAATAGCTTTTTCTGTATGTTCATCAAATCTTATTCGACCTTTAGAATCTATAGTCTGACTCTCAAGCGGTATATAACCATGGAGAATCCAATTGAGCTGTTCTTTCACAGCTTTGATAATCGAGCGAGTTTTCTCGCTTTCATTTTCTATATTAGCTTCTACATCTACTTTTCTTTCAAATACCTTTTCAAGATCATGAGCTTGATTACTTATAGCTCTTTCAATTTTTTCATCATTAGATAATTTTCTTTTGTCTCCATTCTTGCCATTGCTTTTTAACATCCATGATGGAATTGTATAATCTATCCAAGTTTTATCTTCTGTTTCTTCTACTTTATCTTCTGGGAAAAAAGCTAACCAATCCTCATAAGTTACTGCATTAGTAGGTGTAGAGAGTGAATTATCAGCACCACTGATAAAAATTTGTTCTCTAACATTATTAAGAGTTTCTTGAGATTTTTCCCAAGCTTCATTTCTTTCTTCTAGTGCTTTCTTATATTCAGCACTATTACGCTTTTTGCCTTTTACAGCTTTTTGAAATTTTTCATCAGCTTTGCTTTTTCTTTCATCATGTTTGTCTTTTGCCTTTTTTAATCTTTTCTTTATTTCTTTAACTGTCTTATCGCCTTCGCCAGTTAAATTAAATCGCCTATTTAGAATCTCATTAATTTTCTCATCACGAATTCGTTCTGCATTTTTCAGCTGCTTTTCTTTTTCTGCTATAGGTGTAAGTGTGTCACTATTTATTTTCTCGGCATCTCGTTCATATGCTTGTTTTATTTTATCTATTTCTTTTTTTGCATCATTAGTAACTTTAGCTCTTGCTGATTCTTTAGCATTTCGTTCAGCTTTCTTTGCTTCTTCTTCTCTTTCTTTTTCTCTTTTTTTCGCCTCGTCAGCTACTTTATCTTCATTGTTAAGGCGTTCAGTATTTTCAAATTGAATTAGATAATTAACAACATCATCAACGCTTTTGCTTTCAGCTTCTTTTAATTGGTTATTATTCTTTTTATTTTTTGCTTTCTTATATAAATTACCAAACCTATCATCAGCTTTGAGAGCATCAATATCCTTGAACTTAGGTTTAGGTATAACAGATAAAGCAGTTGTTTCCTGTTGGTTATCTTCTTGCTGTTGTTGAGTATTCATTGTCGCAGCATTGCTCGGCGATTCAATAACAGCAGGTTGTTCTCGTACCATTTGTAAAAGATCTAATACATCTTCATTTTCATTTTGATCTGATTGTTGCTGCCTAGATCTAGCTGCTTCATTAGATTTTCTCTGCATT
>Ga0326513_10000351_pt1 | contig 38262 bp, 28 predicted proteins | sample 2_2465_0518_D_FD_203654 | JGI IMG/M metagenome (GOLD analysis project Ga0326513, IMG submission 203654) | Bovine rumen microbial communities from UC Davis, California, United States - 2_2465_0518 | ecosystem: Host-associated > Mammals > Digestive system > Stomach > Rumen | place: USA... | reverse complement strand
GCCGTCCGAGCGTCAATCTCGACACGTTTATGGCTACGCCAGCGCACGTGCGCGACATTTTCGTCCATTATGGGACGGGTGCCGACGTGTGCGTGGTGGAGGGCATGATGGGACTCTTTGATGGATACCAACGCGACAGAGGCTCGTCGGCAGAGATAGCACAAGTGCTGCAACTGCCTGTCGTGCTCATCGTCAACGCCAAGTCGGCTGCCTATTCGATGGCCGCGCTCATTCAGGGTTTCCTCCATTTCCGCGAGGACGTCCACATCGCAGGCGTCATCTTCAACCAGGTGGGGTCGGAGAGGCACTATCAGATGCTGCAAGAGGTGTGCAACGACTTGAAGGTTGAGTGCTTTGGCTATCTGCCGAAGGATGCTTCACTCGAACAAGGTTCGCGCTACTTGGGGCTCGACTTCTCCCAGCAGCCGGAGAACCTGAAGCTTGTGGACCTATTGGCACAGCATGTTGACTTGGAGGCCTTGTTGAAGCATGCCGTAGTCCCAGCTGAGACCAACAATTTTCATCGTAGGGAGGACACGACCGCATCACGTAGTCAAGTGGCCCTCATCGCCCGCAACGCCGAAAGCTTTTCCTTCCTCTATCATGAGGTCGTCGACAGCTTTTCGGCCGTCAGTTTCTTTGACCCCGAAAAGGAGCAACCCGATTTCTCCGGCATAGATCTGCTCTATCTGCCTGGCGGCTATCCGGAGAAGCATCTGGAGGCTTTGGTGGCCAACGAGGCCTGCAGGAAAGCTATCAGGGATTTTGCAGAGCGCGGCGGCAGGATAGTGGCCGAATGCGGCGGCATGATGTATCTCTGCGAGAGCATCGTCAGCGACGAGGGGGAGTGTCCTATGTGTGGCGTCTTCCCCTATCGCATCACGGCGAGAAAGGCAGACAGAAAACTGTCGCTGGGTTATCGTCGCTTCGTGCTCGACGGCAGGGAGTGTCGAGGACATGAGTTCCATTATACGCAGTTTCTCGGCCAGGCACCAGCATCGGCGACGCAGGTCTATGATGCCAAAGGGAACCCTGTGCCGACTCCTGTGCTGAAATATAAGAACGTGACAGCCAGCTATACCCATTTGTACCGACTATGAAGCAGATATACACCAAGACAGGCGACAAGGGCGAGACAAGCCTGCGAAATGGCGTGCGCGTAGCAAAGGACGACTTGCGCATTGAGACCAACGGACAGATTGACCAACTGAATGCCTTGTTGGGCGTTGTGCGAAGCATGTTGTCTGAGAGTGATACGGCTCGCCCACTGATACACACCATCCAGCGCGAACTGATGATCGTGATGAGTCATGTGGCCACCCCCGACGGAGAGGTCAATCCACGCAAGTTGCATACAGAGGAACTGACCCAGCAAATGGAGGGTGCTATCGATGCCGCGCAGGTCGAGGGAGGATTCGTCATCCCCGGCGACGGCTCGTCGCTTTCGGCTATGATTCATCTCGCCCGAACGCAGACACGAACGGTGGAGCGCCGCCTCTGGACGCTCAGCCGTCAGCATGCGCTGGACGAGGGCATCCTCAGGATGATCAACAGGCTGTCTGACTATTTGTTTGTATTAGCTATCGAAAAAGTATGAATACACATCTGCATCCCATCATGCTGGCTGGCACAGGAAGCGACGTAGGCAAAAGCATCGTCGCTGCTGCCTTCTGCCGGATATTCCTACAGGACGGCTATAGGCCTGCCCCCTTCAAAGCCCAGAATATGGCGCTCAACAGCTATGCCACACCCGAGGGGCTTGAGATAGGTCGTGCTCAGGCCGTACAGGCAGAGGCTGCAGGCATCCCTTGTCACACCGACATGAACCCGCTGTTGCTGAAGCCCAGTTCTGACCACACCTCGCAGGTGGTGCTCAACGGAAAGCCTATCGGCAACCGTGATGCCTATGACTATTGGAGAAGGTCTGACCAAGACCTCCACGGGGGTGCTCATATCGATTTCCGCAAAGAGGTGTGCGACGCCTTCGACCGCCTTTCGGCAAGATACAACCCCATCGTGATGGAAGGGGCAGGTAGCATCTCTGAAATCAACTTGCGCGACACCGACTTGGTGAACATGCCGATGGCTCAGCACGCAAAGGCCGACGTGATATTAGTGGGCGACATCGACAGAGGAGGCGTTTTTGCGTCCGTCTATGGTAGCATTGCCCTGCAAACGCCGGAAGACCGCAAACGCATCAAGGGCATCATCATCAACAAGTTCAGGGGGGATATGCGTCTCTTCGACAAGGGACGGCGGATGCTGGAGGAGATTTGCGGCGTACCCGTCTTGGGCGTCATCCCCTACTACAAGGACATCTACATCGAGGAAGAGGACTCGGTGAGCCTTGAAAAGAAGCAGCGCGAACTGGCCGAGGGTAAGGTGAACGTCGCCGTAGTGCTCTTGCGCCATATCAGCAACTTCACCGACTTCGACATGATGGAGAGAGACCCGCGCATCAACCTCTTCTATACGAATAACGTCTCTGACATCAGTCGTGCCGACATCATCATCCTACCCGGTACGAAAGCCACCCTCGACGACCTGTTGGAACTGCGCCGCAACGGTTGTGCGCAAGCCATCATCCGCGCTCATCGCGACGGACGCACCGTCATCGGCATCTGCGGCGGCTATCAGATGCTGGGACAGATGGTCGGCGATCCCAACGGCATCGAGGGTTCTATCGCCAGCTTGCCCGGCCTCGGCCTTCTCCCCATCCACACGACGATGACGGCAGACAAGACCACGCGGCAGGTCACATTCAGCTTTGACGGCCAGACGTGTCAGGGCTATGAGATTCATCAGGGTGTCAGCGATACCGATCAGCCCATCCTGCAGGCCGACAACTGCATCGGCACCTATATTCACGGTTTCCTCGACAATGCGCCCGTCATCGACTTCCTGCTCAAGGACAAGACAAAAAGTGCCGCACCCGTACAAAGCTATGCGGCCTTCAAGGAGGAGCAATACGACAAGTTGGCCCAACATGTGCGCCAACATGTGGATATGCAACGCATCTATCAAATACTGACTAATCATGATTGAGGGACACGGCGACGACGCATACAGATACAAAGGCATCAGGAGCGACTTCTCGTCGAACATCTGTGCGCACGGCAGTCATCAGGCGCTGCTCAGTCATCTGGCTGCCTGTCCTGAACTCATCGGACACTATCCTGAGCCGGAGGCGTGGTCGCTGGAAAAGCTGATTGCCGAGCGCCACGATATTGACCCGCGTTGCGTGATAGTGACCAACGGGGCCACCGATGCGATCTATCTCATTGCTCAGGCCTTCAGCGACTTTCAGCCGACCATTCCTTCTCCTACCTTCAGCGAGTATGAGGATGCCAGCCGCTGCTTTATGCATACGGAGCGACAACGCGAGCAGGGGAAGTCCATCCTATGGCTATGCAATCCCAACAACCCTACCGGCAAGGTCTATGACCAGACGTATATCGACCACATGATGATAGCGCACGATATGGTGGTCATCGACCAGAGCTATGAGCAATATACCGATGCCTGCTTGTGGACGCCCCGTTGGGCTGTACGAACCGACTATAGCATTCAGATACACTCGATGACGAAGACCTACGCCGTCCCTGGATTGCGACTCGGCTATATCACGGCCCACGCGCGTCTCACCGAATACCTACGCCGCTTTCTCCGTCCCTGGAGCGTTTCGGCCTTAGCGATAGAGGCAGGCAAGTTTCTTTTGCAGCACGACGAACTGCTATGCAAGCCCGACCTCGCGGAGGCGCAGCGACTACACAAGCGGCTGAGCGAGACGGCAGGCGTCACGACGCTTTTCACGCAAACCAATTTCATGCTTTGTCACCTCGAGCAGAATACGGCGGCAGCGCTGAAGGAATACTTGGCTTGCGAGAAGGGAATGCTCATTCGCGACGCTTCCAACTTCCGTGGGCTTTCCCCTCATCATTTCCGCATCGCGGCGCAGACACCAGCCGAAAACGACGCGCTGGTGGAGGCGATACAATGCTTTATCAACAGATAGACCAATGACTACGTGGATTTGGGCCATACTACCCCTTCTGTCAGCCTGGCTGCTTGACCTCCTATTAGGCGACCCCCTCTGGTTGCCGCATCCTGTTGTGTGGTTTGGAAAGATGATTTCCTTTGGTGAGCATCGGCTGAATCACGGTGCACACCGCAAGGCGAAAGGTGCCCTGCTGGCTGTTTTCCTCATCGTGGCAGTCTTCCTCGTCACAATGTTTCTCCGTCAGCTGCTCCCCGCTATTCCTCTGTTCCTGCTCGACACCCTCATCATCTTCTACTGTCTGGCTGGCACAACCCTCATCCGTGAAGTGCGTGCCGTATTCCTGGCCCTCGACCGCTCGTTGGAAGAAGGAAGGCAGCAAGTGGCCCGCATCGTCGGCCGAGACACCTCAGAGCTATCGGCACAGGAGGTGCGCACAGCCGCTTTGGAGACGCTGGCAGAGAACCTGAGCGACGGCGTCATCGCTCCCCTCTTCTGGCTCGCCGTACTTGGCGTTCCCGGTATGTTAGCCTATAAGATGGTCAACACGCTCGACTCGATGATAGGCTACAAGACGGAGCGCTACAAGGACTTCGGCTGCTGGGCCGCCCATATTGACGATGTGGCCAACTACATCCCTGCTCGCTTGACGGCCTTGCTGATGGTGGTTCCCTGCTTGTCGAAGAAGGCTGGCTGGGGGATTCTGCGTTTCGTGTGGAAGCACGGACGCCATCATGCATCACCCAACAGCGGTTATCCGGAAGCTGCTTTGGCTGGCATTCTGAACTGTCGTTTCGGCGGCCCACACTATTATTTCGGCCAGCTTTTCGAAAAGCCCTTTATTGGTGACAACGACCGCCTGCTGACCACCCAAGACATGAAAAAAGCCATTCGAGTGAACCGAATGGCTGAGGTGTTGGCGATACTGTTGGTGTTGCTTGTCAGAAGTATTTGGTAATCTTGGCGTTGTCGAAATTGTTCATCTCGTTCATCATACGAACGGCAGAGTCGATAATCGGATAGGCGCAAAGCGCACCGGTCCCTTCTCCTAATCTCAACCCTAACTGCAATAGCGGCTTGGCCTCCACGATGTCGAGCATCATCCTGTGTCCGGATTCGTCTCCGCAATGCGTGAATATCATGTAATCCTGAGCAGCGGGGTAGAGATAGATAGCAGCAATCGCGCAGGCCGACATAATGAATCCGTCAACCAGCACCACAAGATGTTGCTCTGCCGCACGAAGCATCGCTCCTATAGCGGTGATCATTTCGAAGCCGCCGAAATAGATGAAGGGCGCAAGGCGCGGATCTAAGTGCGGGCGACACTTCTCATAGCTCTCCAAAGACTTCGCCAGCACGTCGTATTTATGCCTGATTCTTGGTGTGTCGAGACCAGAGCCAGCTCCCACGCAATCGCTGAGGGGGATATCGCCTAAGAGGTGCATCCAAATACTGCTGGGCGAGGTATTGCCAATACCCATTTCGCCGATACAGAGGACGCGACAGCCCTCAGCTACGCACTCATCTACCAAGTTGCACCCCACCTCAATCGCCTGATTGAATGCAGCCTCACTCATCGCGGGTTCATAGAGGAAGTTTTTGGTGCCTCGCGCTATCTTGTAGTCGATGATACCAGGAACGGCCGACAAGTCATAGTCAATGCCGACATCGACGATACGTAGGTGAAAGCCGTGCTGACGACAAAACATGTTGACGCCGCCGCCGCCGTGAGTGAAGTTGATCATCTGCTGCCAGCCGACCTCACGCGGAGAAGCGCTGACCCCTTCGCGCTCAATCCCATGATCGCCCCCGAGGAGCAAATGGCACGGATGACTCAAGCAAGGTGACAGCGTCTGCTGAATGAGGCATATTTGCATCGCCAACTCCTCCAGTCGTCCCAACGACCCCTTCGGCTTGTTCAGGTTGTCTATCTTCTCCTGTATCGCTGCTTGCAGCGCCTTATCAGTCAGACCTATTTCAAACGCTCTCATTTTCAAATTTCCAATTTTCATTTTTTTATCTATTCTTGTTTCCCCCAAGAGGGGATAAGAGGAGAGGCCCTTCATTATATCCTCCCCCTCGGGGGAGTTAGAGGGGGACCTATAGAGGACCTATAGGGGGGCCGGGCCCTTTACCTGTACCCCTATCCCACTCACCATCAGGATCACCTCATCCGCTTTCTGAGCAATATATTGATTCATCCACCCCTGCAGGTCGGTAAACTTGCGCTGGATAGCATTCTCGCTGACCCCACCACTACCAATCTCGTTGGTAACAAAGATATAGGTGGCATCAGGCGTCGTGAACTTATCAAACTCGGCCTTCGCCATTTCGAGCGTCTTGTCGGTATCGGAGTCGTTGTTGAAGAAGAAGTTGGTGAGCCAAAGCGTCACGCAGTCAATGACAGCCACCCTGCCCGTCAGATCGTGCCGGCTCAGGTACATCTCCTCCTCGATATTCGTCCACTGCTCTCCCCTACGCTCCTGATGTCTGCGCACACGCTCCTGGAACTCCTCGTCCCAAATATGAGCCGTCGCCACATAGACGGGGTGGTCGCTCAGACTCAGCGCCATTTCTTCCGCCCGCCTGCTTTTGCCTGAGCGCTGTCCGCCAGTAATCAGAATGAGTCGTTTCATATCTCCCAATGATTCATTTCTTCTTTCGATTGCTCCTGCAAAGTTACGAATTTTTGTGATGTCAGACAAGATTTTCCGTTGATTATTTCTATTTTCTTTTACACCCCGTATGGAAAATACTGTCGCAGCTTTGTGCATATTGGAGATTTTTTCTATCTTTGCAAGCGATAAAGCAAACGATTATGGCAAGCAATGCAGACTTCGTACAGTATATCGCCGACCAATGTGCTGGGGCAGGCGAAATCGTCACCAGGAAAATGTTTGGCGACTATGGTATCTATTGCAACGGTAAAATCTTCGGACTGATTTGCGACGACTGCTTCTACCTGAAGCCGACGGAAGCAGGACGAAAACTGCTGAAAACAATAGACCTTCGCCCACCCTATCAGGGAGCGAAGGACTACTTCTATATTGCCGATGTGGACGATCACGACTATCTGTCCAATCTCGTTCGTGAGACGTGCCGTGAACTGCCCGACAAGCGTCCTAAGTCGCGTAAATAGTATCAGGTACTATTTCATCTTCCAGCGACCATCTTTTTCCACCATCGGGACAACGATTTCCTCCTTGCTGCGGTCGCCATAGTTGAGTATCAGGAATACTTGCACCAGGTTCATCGTGGTGTCGCGACGTGCATTGCTGGCACGAACCGCCCGAATGCCTCCGTGAGCCTTTTTCTGCTGATCAATAAACTGTTTGCAAGCTGTGGTCAACTGTTCGCGATAGCTCTGCGGAATGCTGTCCATTCCCTCGCGGCCATCGATGAACTTGTCATAGCGTCCCGCCAACAAGTGCTGATAACTCTCACAAGCAGTTTCCTTCGCTGCCAGCAGGGCTGCCTCTTCTGGCGTCAGTTCCTTTTCACCAGAACAAGCAACCAGGAGCACGGCCATCAAGGCCGCACATCCCGTCTTTCGAATAAAGGACATCATCACTTCTGTCGAATGAACACATTGATAGGCGTACCTGTCAGCGTCCAGTTCTCACGTATCTTGTTCTCAAGGAAACGCTTATAAGGCTCCTTGATATACTGGGGCAGGTTGGCGTAGAAAACAAAAGTGGGAATCTGCGTGTCAGGCACTTGGCTTACATACTTGATCTTGATATACTTGCCCTTAATCGAAGGTGGCGGCGTGGCCTCGACGATAGGCAGCATGACCTCGTTGAGCTTCGACGTGCCTATCTTCGCCTTGCGGTTCAAATAGACCTGCTTGGCGGTCTCCAGCACCTTGAAGATGCGTTGCTTGGTGAGCGCCGAAGCGAAGATAATGGGGAAGTCGACAAAGGGTGCCATACGATTGCGGATAGCGTCCTCGAAAGTCGAGATGGCTATCTGCGACTTATCTTCCACCAAGTCCCACTTGTTGACTACCACCACCAGGCTCTTGTTGTTCTTCTGGATAAGCTGGAAGATGTTCATGTCCTGAGCCTCAATGCCGCGAGTGGCATCAATCATCAAGATGCAGACGTCAGCATTCTCGATGGCGCGGATGGAGCGCATCACGCTATAGAACTCCAAGTCCTCCGAGACCTTGTTCTTGCGACGGATGCCGGCTGTGTCAACCAGGTAGAAGTCGAAGCCGAACTTGTCGTATCGCGTATAGATACTATCGCGGGTGGTGCCGGCAATGTCGGTCACGATGTGGCGATCCTCACCGATAAAGGCATTGATGATGCTCGACTTGCCCACATTGGGACGGCCCACCACCGCAAAGCGGGGAATACCATCCTCGGCATCGTCCTTTGCTTTTTCCGGTAGCAACTCTACCACTTTGTCGAGCAAGTCACCCGTTCCGCTTCCTGTAGCTGCGCTGATGCAATAGGGGTCGCCCAGTCCCAGCTTATAGAAGTCATACTGTCCGTAGAGGTCTTTGCCGTCATCGGCCTTGTTGACCACGAGGATGACAGGCAGCTCTCTTCCCGATTTCCCTGCGGCGGGCGAACTACTGCGTCGCAGAATCTGCGCAACGTCCATATCCCAGTCGGTCACGCCGTTCTTGATGTCGCAGAGGAAGAGCACCAAATCGGCCTCCTCGGTGGCAATGATTACCTGTTTGCGTATTTCCTCTTCAAAAATGTCATCTGAGTTGACAACCCATCCACCCGTATCGACCACCGAGAACTCGTGACCGCACCATTCGCATTTGCCATATTGGCGGTCGCGTGTGGTACCAGCCTCATCGCTCACGATGGCTTGGCGTGAATTGGTCAGTCTGTTGAATAATGTGGACTTACCCACGTTGGGGCGTCCTACTATGGCTACTAAGTTTCCCATACACAAGCCCCCTAAGTTTGGGGGACGTGGGTTTGAACAAGCGTTTATCAAACCCATCATAGTTAATTACCGGAGCCTGCGCCTGTTCAGACTCCCCGCCCCCTAATTGAGGGGGTCTGTATAGCCGAAGTTGCTCAGCTCCTTGAGCGACGATCGCCAGTCTTTGTCCACTTTGACGAAGACTTCCAGATAGATATGCTTGTCGAAGAATTTCTCCAGCGCCTTGCGGGCCTCTGTCGATACTTTCTTCAGCGCGACGCCCTGATGCCCGATGATGATGCCCTTCTGCGACTCACGCTCCACGTAGATGACGGCATTGATGTGAATCTTCTGCTTGTCCTCCTTGAACTGCTCCACGACGACCTCCACGCTGTAGGGTATCTCCTTGTCATAATAGAGCAGGATCTTCTCGCGGATGATTTCTGACACGAAGAAGCGGGCAGGCTTGTCTGTCAGCTGGTCCTTGTCGAAGAAAGCGGGACTCTCAGGAAGCAGCTCTTTGATACGCTTCAGCAACATGTCGGTGCCAAACTTGTTCTTGGCCGAGATAGGCAGGATTTCTGCGTTTGGCAGCAACGAGTGCCACTTCTCCACGATATTGCCCAACGTCTCCTGGTCACTCTCGTCAATCTTGTTGATGAGCAACAGCACAGGAATCTCCATCTTCTGCACCTTCTCCAGAAAGTCCATGTTCTTCTCCGGATTCTCCACCACATCGGTGACGTAGAGCAGTATGTCCGCATCGACGAGAGCGCTCTCAGAGAAAGCCAGCATCGACTCCTGCAACTTGTAGTTAGGTTTCAGCACACCTGGCGTATCAGAAAAGACAATCTGCATGTCATCGGTATTCACGATGCCCATTATACGATGGCGCGTGGTCTGCGCCTTGAAGGTGGCAATGGAAATACGTTCACCCACCAACTGGTTCATGAGCGTCGATTTCCCCACATTGGGATTGCCTACGATATTCACAAATCCTGCTTTATGCATCATCCTCTGTATTTTCTGTAAACAGCAAGTTAAATACTTCTACCTTTAATTTTTTTGCAAATTTCGGAAATAATATCGAAATATGCAAATTCTTGCTTCTTTTTTTGTAATTTTGCAGCAGTTATGGGAAAAATCGTTGTAGCAGGCATAGGACCTGGCAGTAAGGAAGACATCACGCCCGCCGTGCTGGAAGCAGTACGAGAGGCTGATGCGATTGTGGGATATAAGTTCTATTTCCAGTTCATAGAGGCCTACGTGAAGCCGGCGTGCGAGTGCATCGACACGGGGATGAAGAAAGAGCGTGAGCGTGCCGAGCAGGCTTTCCTTCTGGCCGAACAGGGGAAGAACGTGGTCGTTATCTCTTCTGGCGATGCCGGACTCTACGGTATGGCGCCACTTATCTATGAGATGAAGCAGGAAAGGGCTTCGGATATCGAAATATGCACCTTGCCTGGCATCTCTGCCTTTCAGAAGGCGGCAGCCCTATTAGGTGCGCCCATCGGCCACGATATGTGCATCATCTCCCTCTCCGACCTGATGACGCCGTGGGAGGTGATTGAGCGTAGAATAAAGGCGGCTGCCGTAGGCGACTTTGTGACCGCCGTCTACAATCCTAAGTCGCATGGGCGCTATTGGCAGCTCTATCGCTTACAGGAGCTCTTCCTCAACGAGCGTTCTGCCGAGACGCCAGTAGGCTATGTGCGGCAGGCAGGTCGACCAGAGCAGCAAGTACAGATGACCACGCTCGCCCAGTTTGACCCAGAGGAGGTGGACATGTTTACCGTCATCCTCATAGGCAACTCGCAGTCGTATCTGGCAGACGGCAAGATGATCACTCCAAGAGGCTATTACAGAAACGTGCCTGCTGAGGGGAAGATAGGACAGAACATCATGATTGAGTCGTTCCGCACGATAGAAAAGGAACTGCGGAAGAAGGATATTCCGCTGGGCCGTAAATGGGCTTTGCTGCACGCCATCCACACCACCGCCGACTTTGATATGGAGAACATTCTCTATACCGACGAGGGCGCTGTGGAGGCCCTCTACGACAAGGTGGCGAGCGGACAGCTGAAGACCATCGTGACCGATGTGACGATGGTGACCAGCGGCATCCGCAAGGGCGCACTCACTCGTCTGGGCATAGAGGCGAAATGCTATCTCTCCGACCCTCGTGTCGCAGAGATGGTCAACGAGGAGGGTATCACTCGTACGCAGGCAGGCATTCGTCTTGCGGTGGCAGAGCATCCTGACGCCCTCTTTGCCTTCGGCAATGCTCCTACGGCGCTGATGGAGCTCTGCGAACTGATACGCAAGGGCAAGGCGCATCCTGCTGGTATCGTCGCCGCGCCTGTGGGCTTTGTTCACGTTTGCGAGTCGAAACACATGGTGAAGCCTTTCAGAAACATTCCCAAAGTGATTGTCGAGGGCAGGAAGGGTGGCTCGAATCTTGCAGCCACGCTGTGCAACGCCATCCTCACCTTTGACGATGCTGCCCAACTGAAGCCTGGGAGAGACCTTTGACGTAGGGAGGGAGGACACGTTTAAACTAATCGAATTACTATGAAATTTATTGTGATAGGGATTACGGATGCGCCTCATCCGTTCTTTCCGCCTGAGGTGCTCCACATCATCGAGCAAGGGACGATATTCTCTGGTGGGCTGCGTCATCATGAGATTGTGGCCTCGATGCTGCCCGCAGGGGCAGAATGGATAGATATTACCGCTCCGCTGGATTCGGTGTTCGAGCGATATGCTCACGCCTTGCCACATTCCACAATCATCGTCTTTGCCTCCGGTGACCCGCTGTTCTTCGGCTTTGCCAATACCATCAAGCGAAAGATGCCTGAGGCCGACATCATCCTCTACCCCACTTTCAACTCCCTGCAGATGCTGGCCCACCGACTTCTGTTGCCCTACCACGATATGCAGATCGTATCGCTGACGGGTCGTCCTTGGCCGGCATTCGACCGTGCGCTCATACAACAGTGTCCCAAGATAGGCATTCTCACGGATAAGGAGCACACCCCTGCAGCCATCGCCCAACGTATGCTCGACTACGGATATACCTCCTACACGATGCACGTAGGCGAGCACTTAGGCAGTCCCTCGCAGGAAAAAGTCACCACGCTGACCCTCGAAGAGGCCACCGACAAAACCTTCTCCCATCCCAATTGCCTCATCTTAGTGGCAAGCAACCATCCACGATCCACCCTCCACCATCCACTCTCCACCATCCACCATCCACTATCCACCATCCACCATCCACTATCCACCCTCCACCATCCACTATCCACCATCCACCATCCACTATTCGGTCTTCCCGATAAGGACTTCACCCTGTTGGATGGCCGTGAGAAGATGATTACCAAGATGCCCATCCGACTGCTCACCCTTCAGTCGCTCGACCTACCCAAGAGACAAGTCTTCTGGGACATCGGCTTCTGTACGGGAAGCGTCTCCATCGAGGCCCGCCTGCTATTCCCCCATTTGCAGGTTTGCAGTTTCGAGATACGCCCTGAGTGCGAGGCAATCATCCAGGAGAACGCTCGCCGCTTTGGTGCGCCCGGCATTGACGTGCATATCGGCGATTTCCTTGAAACCGAAATCTCGCAGATACCTCGTCCCGACGCCGTCTTTATCGGAGGTCACGGTGGCCACCTGAAGGAAATCATGGAAAAAGTGCTGACGGTGCTGGCCGATGACGGCATCATCGTCTTCAACAGCGTCACAAGTCCCAAGGTGCCCGTCGACAGCCGAAAGCTTTGGCAAGAAGCATGTACGGCTCTTGGCCTGCAGCAAGACGAGCCCCTGCGCATACAATTAAATAATTACAACCCCATAGAGATACTACGATGCAGAAAATAGCCATTATCCCAATCAGCGAGGAGGGAAAGCATATCTCCCGATTGCTGTTGAGTCAGTTCTTCGCACAGAAGAAGGAAGCAGAAATCATCAGTCGTGCGCATGTAGGCAAGCGCTGGCCCGATTTCGACGCCTTTGTGTTCATCGGCGCCCTGGGTATTTGCGTGAGAACAATTGCCCCTTACATCAAGGACAAGCACGAAGACCCCGCCGTCGTGTGCGTCGATAGCATGGGACTCAATGCCATCTCTGTGCTCAGCGGTCATGTAGGTGGTGCCAACGACCTGAGCCGTGATGTGGCAGCAATCATTGGGGCCCGCGAGGTCATCACCACGCAGAGCGACAACGCCGGTCTCTGGGCGCTCGACACCTTCGAGAAACGTTTCGACTGGCCTGTAGCCAGCGACATTTACGACATGAATGCCTGCATCTTTGCCTTCGTCAATCGAATGCCTACCGCCCTGCTGCTGGAAGTACGCGACGAAGGCACCGACTATCTGGAGGCTACGAAGCCAGCGCACGTCACCATCATCAACGACATCAAGGAGGCCGACCCCAAGAAATACAAGTTGCTCATCATCGTCTCACCTTATATCCGCCATGTTCCTTATGGCATGCTTGAACTCCATTTCGTGCCGATGGTGGGAACTATTGGATTCGGCTTGGCCCATCATCCTGATGACTATGAGGAGATCTATAACGAGATAGACCAGGCTTTCGACGAGAAAGGTCTCCTGCCTTGCGCCCACAAGTATTGCACCATCGACGTGAAGCAGGACGAGGAGTTCGTGGAGATGCTCAAGGATGAGTACCAAGAGGAGGTGGTGTTCTTCACAGCCGAGGAACTGTCGCAAGTGGAAGTCCCCACCCCCAGTGAAACCGTAGCCAAGCACGTAGGCACACCCAGCGTCTGTGAAGCGGCAGCCATTCTCGGCTCCAATCATGGAAAGCTGATTGTTCCCAAACTGAAAGGAAAGAACTGGACGGCAGCCCTCGCCATCGATAAGCAGCATCTGCGTCAGCGTAAGGGCCATATTGAGATTGTGGGTGCCGGTCCTGGCGATCCCGACTTGGTGTCTGTGCGAGGCCGTAAGATGCTGGAGCAGGCCGACCTCATACTCTATGCTGGCTCATTGGTGCCAAAGGCCCTCACGGAGTGCCACAAGCGCGGTGCTGTGGTACGCTCGTCAGCCGACATGAATTTGGAGGAGCAGTGTGCCCTGATGAAGGAGCACTACGACAAGGGGCACTTCATCGTCCGACTGCATACGGGCGATCCCTGCATCTTTGGGGCTATTCAGGAGCAGATGGCCTTCTTCGACCAGTGTAGGATGGACTATCACATCACCCCAGGCATCTCCTCCTTCCTTGCTGCCGCCGCCGAGTTGCAGAGCCAGTTCACGATACCTGAGCGTTGTCAGACCATTATCCTGACTCGTGGCGAAGGGCGCACTCCTATGCCAGAGAAAGAGCAACTGCATCTCTTGGCTCGCAGTCAGAGTACGATGTGTATCTTCCTCAGCGCCTCCATCGTCGATGACGTGCAGCGCGAACTACTACAGGAATATCCAGAAGACACCCCTGTAGCAGCCTGTTATCATCTCACCTGGCCCGATCAGCGTATCATTCGTGGCAAGTTGAAGAACCTCGCCCAGATTGTTCACGACAACCGCCTCACCCTCACCACGATGATAGTCGTAGGCGAGGCCATAGACAATCGTGAGGGCCTGTCGGAGCTATACAACAAGCACTTCACCCATCTGTTCAGAATAGGTGAGGCATAGCACTTTTTGACTTAGTAACCATACACCAGCCCGTACTTCTCATGCAGTTGACGGAGGGTGCCGTCGGCCTTCATCTGGGTGATGATGCTGTTGACGAGGGAGAGGAGATCATCCTGTCCCTTACGCATCAGTACGCCGATTTCGCCGTGAGTGAAAGGAGCGTTTAGCAGCGGGGCAGCGAGGCGCTTATCGTTTTGCACGTACCAGGGGGCCTCGGTGATTTCCGTAATCATCACGTCGGCCTTTCCCTCGGCCACCTGCGAAGGGATTTCCTCGTTCTTCTGATGGACGATAATTTGAGCGTGAGTCAGATTCGCCAAGGCAAACTTCTCGTTCAGTCCGCCGGGGTTCACCATCACGCGCACCTCGGGCTTGTCGATGTCGGCCAACGACTGGTAGCGGTCGGCCTCGTCGGCGCGACAGAGGATGGTCTTTCCGTTGCATAGATAGCCGTCGCTCATCAGCATCGTTTCCTTGCGGGCATCGGTGATGGTGATGCCGCCAATGGCGAAGTCGAAAGTCTGCGGCTCGGCCAGTACATCGGCGGTCAGCGTGGGCCATGAGGTCTGCACGTACGCGATGCTTACGCCCAGCTGCTCGGCTATCTTCCCGGCCATCTCAATGCCGAAGCCCCAATAGTTTCCGTCAGCCTCTTTATAGGACAACGGCCGGTAGTCGCCCGTGGTTCCCACCAGCAACTTCCCGCGTTCTGTAATCCGCTCAATGGTTGGCTGTTTCCCCGATGAATTGTCATTGTTCTCACATGAAGCCAAGACTGATATACTACAAAGAACCAGCCATAATGTAATTGACCAAAACTTATATTTTTTCATAATTTCAATTTTTGTAAGAATTTGCTATTGAAAATGCTATTTAAAAAAGCCTTCAATATAATTGATGGTCTCTTCGTTCAACTTGCGGTCACGTTAGTGGGTCCGTTGTCGTCAGTATATGTTACTGCCAACTGCGCCATAATCCCGTCCTTTACATTATGATTATGATGGCATTATACCATCATTTCAACTGCAAAAAAACAAATTATTTCTGAAACTTCCAAATTATTAACAACTTTTTTTATTACTTCGATAGCGAGTCATCAACATGCAAAAAAGTAAAGGACATTGTTGAACCCGAGATGATTTCAGTTTTCCCATATTTAGTAGGTCTTTTCTGTTTTTATTCTTAATTTTGCAGCCGTAACAATAATGATTCAGAGACAATGACTTCAGTACAGTTGAATGCACAGATTTGGCGCGACATGGGAATCCTTGCCGATAGTGAGCCCATGATGAAGCGGGTGGCAAAATATTTGCGCAAACTGGTAAAGGAAGAAGAAGACTCCACCTTGATGAAGAAGGAAGAATTCTTCGCCAAGATTGAGCGTGCAGAGAAACAATCAGGCAAGAGTTTCGCAAATGTTGATGAACTTGATAAATATATACGCAGTTTGTGAGTCATATAAGGTAATCATAAAGGGTTAAGGTAAAAACCATTCAACTTTTAGGGAAGTATAGTCGACAACTTCGAGGAGAGAACGAGCGAGTAAAGACCGCTCTCGTTGATGATAACAGCCTTCGGCTTGCAGTTCAAACCAGTGTCGCGAATTGCGACGGTGGTTTTGTCCTCCTCGTCCACGTGTTTGCTCAGAGCGTCCACTCCTTTTTTTAACTGCAGCACTGCAACACCGCAACAGCATTTGTCAAAGATGTCTTACCCTGAAAAGCGTTGAATCAAACCACATATTCAGGGTAAGACAGCGTGAAATCACCTTTAAAATTTCAGAAGCTTGCGTCTTTTGGCATCATTCTGTTCAAGTTTTAGAAGCCTTCTTACCCACATTTATCGTCGTACTCTTCGGAAAGGCGATGCTGTAGGCGCTGTCGAGGGCTTTCAGGTCAATCCTGTAATAGCTGATGCCCAACTTCACCGACACGATGGCCCTCAGCAGTTCGCGGTGCTTGCGCGGGGACAGCGTCGGGGGCGGTAGTTCGTCCCAGCCAGCCTGGTCGCACCTGTAGCACACCTCCCAGATGAATTTGTCGGAAGCCTCTACGCCGAACCACGTTTTCAAGACCCTGCGGATGCAGAAGCGCTTGTACTGCCCCTGGAGGAGGCGCCTTGTGCGCTCCAGCCGAAGCCAGAGCTGCACAAAGCATGCTTGATTGTTCTGAATGTCCATCATGTCGTACCTCCAAACTTTTGTTTATACACTTCCGTCTTGCAGTAGCGGCCAGTCACCTCGTCATAGGCGATGTACCCGCGACTCAGCCAACAGCGCAGCGTGCTGTCACCATTGCCCGTCTTGCCCTGCTGCTGGCGCATCTGGCGGTATTCCTCTTTCGTGAACTCCTCCTGCAGCAGTGCCAACAGGTTCTGAGGCCCCGACTGACGCTGTATCTCTATCTCCTCGCGCAATTCCGACTCCAACTGCTGACCGAAGTATAGCATCTTGCACCAAAGGTTATAGGCCTGACTCCACTTTACGAAGTTTGCAATCTCCTTTGACCATTTGTAGCCGTGCGCCACGTAGAGCACCATCCCCTTCAGCCAGGCAATCACGTTGGCACGATACGAGAAGATGCGGTAGGCCTCGCTGTCATAGAGCTTTGCAGTGTCCATATTCTCCTGCTTCATGCTGAGCGACAGGGTTTTTGCCTGCTGGCATTCTATGAGGCCACTGGCCGTGTCCAGGCGCTCGATGTAGGGCTTTAGCTCAGCCGCAAAGGTGTGGTCATAGATGCCCAAGATAGGAGCCGTATCGTCATCATCGTCGCGGATGATGGTCGAGATGTCCAGTCGGCTGACGGTTCCATCATTGACCATCTTGGCAAAGAACTTGCGGGCATTAGGCGGAGTCGTCGAGGCGTTGAAGTTCCACCTCAAGGGCGCGATACCCGAGACAGAGTCGGCCCCCACGCGCTCCTGACCGGCATCCGAGTTGTCAAACGCCTTACGGATCAGCAGGCCCACCTCGTCAGTCGAATTCTTCGACGTCACCTTCTTCAAGCCCTCTATCTCGTCCACGATGGTATAGATGTAGCGCTGTCCGTTGTTGTTGACATCCACGATACGCTGATTGAATACGGCGTCCGTCAGGTTGTCAATCAACATCTGGATGCAGATGTCCGTCGGTCTCGGGTCTTTCTTCGGCTTTGACCCCGGGTTCCTCTGCTTCCAGTCCGCCTCTCTCTGACGGTTGGGCATGTCACGCTGGCGAATATCCTCCATGATGTACTCGATAGGCTTTTTTATCGTACCCTTACCGATACTCTGACGTCCAATGAGGACATTCATGAAGGTAGCCTCGTGGTCAACGTTGTCCCAATAGCGGAACTTCACTCCGTGCAGGTGTGCACCTAATGCGGGGAACACCGCATTTGCCACAGCAGGCTTGTAGAACCAGGGTACGTTTTTCGTCAACAGCTTGATGAGTGGCGGCAGCTTCTTCGGCATCGGTGGAGGTGAGGTCAGCGTACCGCCACAAGCCTTCACTCCCTGCTGCGATTTCAACGCCTGCAACACCTGCTTCAACCTGTAGGGCATACCCTTGCGCGGCTCCTTCAGGGCGTTCTCGATGGTCTTTTGCCACTCGGCCAGATCCTCCTGCGTGCAAGTGCCGTCGGGCTTTGCCCAATAGTTGGGGATCACCGCCATCATCTTCTCCAGCGAGTAGCCGCAGATGCTCCTGAGCGTCATCGCCAGCTCAAAGGTCAGCACGTTGCGGTCGCCGTCGACAGGCTCTTTCCCGTTGTTGAACAGTCCCCAGTACTTCGCGATGATATCCTTAAACAGCATATCGTTGTAACTGGCCTCGGGGTCGTAAGTCACCTGTGAAACACATGTTTTCGAACTGCAACACTGTAGCGCTGCAACAGCGGGTACATCAGCACTTGGCGTAGCATCAAAGATGGAGTCGTCCAGAAACAGCAACTCATCGTCGTCACCAGTCGTTGTAAAGAAGACCCTCGTGATGTCCTTTGCCTTGTCATCATACTCGACGCCAAGCAGTTCACTTGCCCAGCGAAGGTTTTCCTCCTGCGAGAGGTCTTCACGGCGACGGAACACCAAGTGATACCCCTTCGTGGCCGACCGCTCCAGCATCAGCAAACCCAGTTCCTCTTTCTTACCCAGTACCAACGCAGGGACGCCCGCCATCCGCTTGTCCAGCCACGCCTTCTGCTCTTCAGCCGACAGCTCTTTGGGAGCCTTGAAGTCGATGTCCATACCCACTGAGCGCGAGGCCGTCCTGCTGCCTTTCAGGGAGCCGTCAGGATTAGGCAGGCACGAGTAGTTCATCTGCGTCAACTGGTTCTTCTGAGCGGCATCCTGCTCACGCACGGTCTTCAGCGTTTGGCGCTGCTTGTCCGTGTTGTGTCTGCTCAGGTATTCCTCCCTGTTGCGGATGGGGCGCATAAACTTTGCGCCACCATCCCCTTTGTAGATCTCGAATACACTCATACCGTCTTACTGGTTACAGATTAATTCTCTCAGCACCTTCTGGGCAATAGCACTTGCCTGTCTGACCAACTGCTCAGGCAGTTCACCGATACGGTCCTCGTCGAGCGAGAAGTAGAAGTACCACCGTCCGTCCCGTCCTTGCGAGAGCGAGCTGTTGTCATCGCGGAAGATGGCCTTGTTGCGCACCCTCTTTGGTTTCTGCTGCATATAGACGTTGCCGTCTCGCATACCCTGTACGCGGAAGTCCCCCTTGAAGGGCTCAGCCTCCACATCCTCGCAACACTCAAAGTCCAGCGTGCGCAGTCCTGTTTCCAACATGCCGAATGCCATCAGGCCCTCGACGATTACCTGTTCTCTTACTGATTTTGTGACTTTTGTTTTCATAATTTCTGTTTTTGTTTAGCCTGAGTCTTCGGGAGGAGCGAAGTAGTTAGTTGAGCTCATTTAAACCGGTACGCTTCCCTCACTCAGCCGTCAAAACTCAGAAATTGTTGATATTTACTTTTTTAGAGGATAAATGTCCTTTACGGTGATGTCCTGAAAAATATGTCCGTTGTTGCTTTTCGTCTTAAATCGCAATGTCACCACCACGAGATCGCCTTCGTACCACACCAGCGAGGCCGCATTGCCCAGTACCGACACAACGTACTCATTCTCATAGTCTCCTCCCAGTTCCTTCAGCACCAGGATGCGCTTTTTGAGCTACCCTGTTCCCGAATTCTCACTCTTCACGGTTAACTCTTCTCCGCTCTTGATTACCTTTAAAATTTTTGTTTCCATTCGTCTTTTTGTTTATTTGTTACTCAACTTGCTTTGTAGATAAGGGTATTGTCCTCTGTCTTCCTCTACCTTCTTAAAAAGCGATTCTCCTTCGGTTGCCCGTAGCCTTCACCGCGAAGTGCAGCCACAGTTTGTTTCCCTTGCGTTCCAGCAGCAGCTCGTCGAAGTCCTCCTGGCTCTCGTCGCTGATGTCGAGCAGGATTACCGCATAGCGTAGAAGCTGTTCCGTGCCGCTCACCCTGATGTCGGCGGCGCAGCCCCTCAGGTGGTTGCTGCCCTTCACACCGCCCACCGCCTTGTTCACCGCCACCGATCGATACCCGCTGTTGATGACGATGGGGTCGTCGCCTTCGCCGTAGCGTCTGTTCCACTCCCCGCGCAGCATCTCCAGCCAGCCGCACACCCTTTTCAGGTTGTCGATGGCCTCCTGTGTCGGCCTGTTGTCCACGTCCCTGACGCTTGTGCGCGTCATCTCCTCCAGCGTGAAATGTTCTGTCAGTTTCATAGTTATTCTAATTTTGGTTTAAAAAGAGGTTAAGTTGAATGACCTTCGAACGTCTCTCGTCCGATGCAAGTAACTGCTCATTCAGGAAGCGCACTCCCTCAGGAGTCCATACCAGATACGTGCGTGACTTCTGAACGCCTTTCAGAGAGTAGTAGAGGAAGTGGCGGTCTTCGGTCAGTCCCATTCCCTCCAGCTCTTTCGATAGTTGCCAGCGTCCTTGATGACGATGCTGAATCCCCATGTGTTTGAGCAAGTGATTGAATGATTTCACGTCCATTCCCCACGATGTAGCCACCTCGGTTGCGGTCAGGCATTTCTCGTTAGGCTTGTTCTGCATTCGCAGCGTCTTCCCTAAAATCTGATCCGCCAGCAGCAGGATCTCCTCGTTGGAGAGTTGTCTGCCCGTTGCGTCGTGTGTGGGGATGTAGCCGCCTGTCCGTCTGATCTGTGGTAGTACCTCCGAGGTCACCCAGCGCTTGAATGCCCTTGCTGTTGGCAACTTCGAGGAGAGAACGAGCGAGTAAAGACCGCTCTCGTTGATGAAGATAACTTTACGTCTCTGACCTGATACGACAATTTGTCGGGTCAGCTTATCATCCTCATCCACGTGCATCTTTAGTGCTTTCTGAGGGTCACTATATCCTAATGACTCCGCCACGTCCTTGCCCACGAATTGCGGCGTGCCGTCTTCGCCTTGCATCGTTCGGATTGCCCCGAACAGGTCATGCTTGAAAATCTGAATCTCTTGGTCATCAGACCTGCCAACGTTTGTGTTGAACATCCTTGATTTTTCCTTTACCATAAGCTAAATAATTAATGATTTGTGAACCGTCTTTGGAAATGATTGTGCCCTCCGACTTTTGGTTTCGCTGGCAAAGGTAGGGATAGTGATACAATGAAAAAAAGAAAGAAAGTTTCATGCTATACTTTCTTTCAGTAAGTTATTGATAACCAAAAAAAAAGGATGCCTCTCGACACCCTTAAACTTTCACGATACTTTCACGCCATGCTTCTCCAACACCTCTTTTACGGCTTTTTTCACTTGTTTGTCCTCAGGAGATACACCCAGCGCTCCTCTGACAGAATGATCCTTGCCCTTCTCTGGCTCCAATAGCTCTGCCATCTTCACGTCTGTGGTATTCTTAATGATAACGCCCCCTACCATCATGTGTGAAATCTGAGCCACTAATTTCCGGTTGAATAGCGTCCCCTGCTGCCGACCTCTGTCATACACCACCTGACTCACAGCATCCTGTTCCAGTATCTCCTTCCAAATTATCTCATACTGCTCCCTATAGTCGGCTTCGACCACAGGCATCAGTCTGCCCACATAATCCATCACCGACTGTTTGACACCTTCGTATCTTTCTTCCTGTGCTTTCTTCTTTGGTGATTCGTAGCTTATTTGTACTCCGTCACCCGTTAGCACATTGATTTGAGCATTGGGGAAACTACCTCCCTCAAAGAGTCCTCTTAATCTGTCTAAATTGTATTTGTCTTCCATAGATTGTTATTTTTGCATTTTTTCCAAGAATAGCATTCATCTGTTCAACGGAGCCTACATGAATATTTCCTCTGATTCTATTCTTAAACTCCTCCTCTATGCTGTCAACCAGTTCGCTGTCTTCATTAGTGGCAACTTGTCGCAACAGTTTGTTGAGCATTTTGACAATTTCTTTTGCATCATCCCACGCGACACAGCCCTTGCAGTAGTCAACTATCTGAACCAACGTAAATTTCCGTGCCTTGCCGTTGCGTTTCTTCTTCTCTAACAGGGTGTTTAGACGGTCGTTGTCGGCCTTCAGTTCGGTTATGCGTTCTTGAAGGACCTTCTTTTCTTTTTCAATTACTTCTATGTGATTTTTCAGCCGTTCACATTCTTCCCAATAAGATTCTTCTTTGCAGTACCAGATAGCTGGTTTTTCGTCAGCAATAAAATAAACCTCCATGAAGTGCCGTATATGGGCTAAGTCGGCAGCATTCTTATTAGTTTGCGTTAATAAGATGCTGTCATTTATCATCCTGGCTACCTCACGCTTCTCATCCGCATTACTCCAAAGATTTATCACCTTTTCAATACACAACAGGTCGTAGTTGTGTGTTATCTTAAACCAATTAATATAGTGTTCATTCAGCCATTCCGACTCTATAGGGCGAGGGTGAAACCTGTAATTCACATGACGTTTTTTCTTCTTCAGTTCCTCAAAGCAATGTTTGAATGGGTTCCAATACAAGCAGTCACAGAACTTTTCGTTGATGGCCTTCGTGAAGAACTTGTTCAGAGGTCGGTCATTCTTATCAATAAGCGAAAAGAGGAAAAAGGCCATTGACATCACCAGCTCGGCGCTATAGTTCCAACCCATGTTGGCCTTGATGTCGGCAATATAGTTTGGCAGGGAGGCGGGCATAGGGTACTCAAATAACATTCGTGTTATTTGGTAGTAAACCTCATTGAACACCTTCACCTCATCTGTCTGAACGGCGAAGGGCTCCTCGCGCAAGGTGACGAACACCTCGAAAAATGTTACGTTAACAGGTTCGAGTCTGAAAAACTCGTCCATAGTTATTAAGTCATTCCAAAGCATCTGCCTGGGCAGTATAGGTGTCATAGTATTATTTCTTTAGGGTAGAGAGAGGCGCGGTGCACCTACGATAAACAACAAACGTCTCAGGGGCTGCAACCCTTCACGGATATGTCGAATACCACCTGTGCCCACGCCTCCTGATATTGGAGTGTGAGCAGGTAGCCTCGGCTTTCCGTGAATTCTTTAGTTTGCAGCTTTGAGACGTTCCGAAAAACTATTGGCTCTTTCTAACTATTTTTTTATTTCAATATTCTAACTGTTCTAATCCCAATTGTCATACGCTCCGTCATGATCGTCGTTAGAGTCATAGCTGGAGTAGTCATAGTGATTTTGATGGCGGGTGGCACTATTGAACTCATTATCCCGTTCTTCATTATAGCTGTCTCTCTCCTGTACCCTTCCGTATCGGTCGCGGGCATAGCCATTCTTGGGATTTCTTGATGCTCCCTTCAGCGACCTCCCGTTCACCATGTCACCTTCTGGGGTACGTTTGCCGAGAGTGCCGAAAGTTGCTATCTCGCTTTGAGGGTAGCCAGTATAAGGGGAAGATACTATTCTGACATCTTTCATCACTTGAGGTGTTTTATTCTTAGCCTTTTTCTTTGTCTTTGGTTTTTTGAAGGTATTTCTCTTTCTTGGGACTTCCACCATCCCCATAAAATATTTATACCTATTATATCTTGAGATAAAATATTCCCTTAATCCTTGTGGCAAAGAGCTTTTTATTCTGTCAAATTCCTCTTCGGTAATTACTTTTCTTGATGCAATTCTGTCTTTGAAGAACATTTCTATTTCAGCATCATTGATGAACTGTTGCCTCTTTTTGGGCGGAATGACTCGTACTACTGGTTTCTTCTTCTTTTTCTTTGGCGTGGAATGTACCATGCCTTTTTCCTTCTCGTCTTTTGCTGTGTTGGGATTATATCTTATTACTTGCTCATTAAGCTTTTTGCAATCAATTTTTGGCCTCAGGTTCCCATTGCGGTCATAGGAGGCATCAATCGTTGTGACCGTTCCATCAGGATTTATAACGTATGCCATATAATCTATTCGAATTTAAGTTTTGGTAAAGCCTTTACAATATCCACCGTCTGCACAGAGACGTTGATCACAGAGAGGAGGAGGTCGAGGATGTAGCGGGGCTTGTGGTGTTCCTTTGCCCAGTCGTTGGCATCGTTCTTAATCAAGCTCTTCTTATCCTGCGTCACCGCGTAGCGTTCCACCAGCCATTCAATAGCTGATTTGCCGTTCACAATATATTCGTAGGCTTTCGCCGGAATGTTCTCGATGGTGATGTTACCATTGTATATGATGGTGCTCTTGTCGTCTTTCGACTTGAAGCGCATCTTGTCCCACACACGGAAATAATCGTAGTCCTCGGGGTTCGTGGTGTCCTCGATGAAGCCGCCCGTAGCGGGGTCGCGTCGAGTTGTCATCGACACCTTTCTATCGCCCTTCACCCTCACGCCTGGGTAGGGTTCCACCGTCTCGTAGTTCAAGTGCAGGTCGGCCAGTTTCTTGCCATACTTGTAGAAGTCCATGAAGTCTTCAACCCGTTCCACGATGGGGATGCGGGGCAACGACTTCTTCAGGTCGGCAGCAAAGCGAGTGCGATAGTCCTCAGAGTGCAACAGACCATAAACGTAATAGAAGATCATTTCTTTGGTGATGGTCTTCGTGCCGTAGCGGTTGCGTACCTCTTTAAGAATCCAGTCGGTAATGCCGTCGTGGCGGATATAGCGGTTGTAATATTCGTCGAACAAATCCTGGTCGAATGCATCTACGGAACCTCCCCTTTGACGACGCTTCTCCTTCTGATCCTCCTGCTTTCTCTTGGTGTCCTCGTACCAGTAGAGGGGGTAGCATTGAGCATGATTTACAAGGTCATAATCTACTGGATGTTGAACCATTAAACAGCAAAAAGCCTTATTACTACTGGTACTTACACAAAAGAGAGGGGGATTTAATGATAATAATTGCTTATATTGCCCTGGGCTTTCGACCAAGTCTTTCGAATAATAAAGTTGCTGTTTGAAAAAAGGTCTATGCATTGCTATACATATTTCATTTTCATCAAAACTCAACTCTCTATTCAATGCAATTTGTCTGCGAAGAAATCTCGTCCAGCTAATCTTTGATTGGTCTGACGATATAAAATCTTCTACCTTTAAATTTGCTTCTTTGTGTTTTGCTATTTGGTATTCCTTCCTTTGGATGTTGAAAAATTCTATTAGTCTCTTAATACTATCACTAATAATAGAAATAGAACTATTATAATCCCATGCATCTCGCGCTGTTGTCAAACCAACTATATTTTTTGTAAAGACAGATTGTTTTGAGCCAGTAATTGGTATTAATGTATCAAAAAAGCCATCTCTCTGATTTATCCAATCGTTTTTCTCGTTTGGAAGTATTTCTTTCCATTCTATATTACGAACAGAACGGAACCTCTTGATAATATCCAACTTCTGGTTACGAGTGAGATAATCACCAATGTCGTGATAATGGATAGTAGCATTTTCTTGCTTCTTTACTGGATTTTTTACTAATAGCGTGATAGTGATTGGGGTACGTGTCCCCTCACCAAAAACGTTTCCGCTTTCTTTGCGACGTTGCTCTCCTGAAGTTCTTGCATTCCCACGAAGATTGAACACATAGATAGAGGTAAATTCGTCTTGCAGGCATTTTCGCATTCCGTCTTGGGCGTTGCCATCTATCCATGCACCATTGCTAATAAAAGCTACAATCCCACCTTCTTTTAATTGGGCAATGCGATCACTTGCCCAGCGAAAGGCCTTTATATAAGAATCATAGAGAGAATTCTTATTTGTAGCATTTGTATTTGCTGCATAAGTGTCTGCCACTCGTTTGTCAAGATGTGGGTATTTCAAATTCTGCGCATTGTCATTAGCAGAGTTCTGTCCTACGGAATACGGCGGATTTCCAATAATCACCCTCACCGGAGCATTTTTCTGCTTCTTCAACCGCTCAGAGTTTTCAGGGAACAGCTGCGAGAAAATATCATTATCTCCATGCTCGTTGAGCTGGAAGGTATCGGTGAGACAAATGCCGTCGTAGTTCTCGTAGTGGTCGGGGTGCATGATGTCGTGGAACACCGATTCGATGTTCACGTCGGCAATATAGTAGGCCAGTAGCACGATTTCATTGCAATGGATTTCGTTGCGGTACTTGCGCAGCATATCCTCCTTCTTGATGATGCCGCTTTGCAGCAGACGGGTGATGAAGGTTCCCGTGCCTACGAAGGGGTCGAGGATATGCACGTTTTCGTTGGTGAGCGAGGTGCCGAACTCCTCTTGCAGAATGTCCTCTACCGAGTGGATGATGAAGTCCACACACTCCACAGGGGTATAGACGATGCCCAACTTCTCCACCGTCAGCGGGAAAGCACCCTTGAAGAACTTCTCATAGAGGTTCTTAATGATGGTTTGCTTGCCTTCCAGATTGTCGATGTTCGAGACGTTGTTGCGCACGCTCTGGTAGAACTTATCCAGTACGGCAGTATCCATCTCCATACCTTCCGACTCCAAGACCTCAATCATGTCCTGCATGGAGCGGCTGACGGCATTGTTATTCACGAATTCGTATTCACGGAACAGAGCATCAAATACTGGGCGGGTAATCATGTGCTGTGCCAGCATCTCAATGGCCTGCCCCTCGTCGATGCTGTCGTTGATGTTCTTATGCAGACCGCCTACGAAGTCTTCGAAATACTTATGGGCGTTCGCGTTCTCCTTGATGAGCAGCTGGATGCGGTCGATGAACTTTTGGGCAATGTCGCCAATGGACTTCGCCCAGTTCTCCCAATACATCTTGTCGCCCACCTTTTCCACCAGACGAGCGTAGATGCCGTTTTGCAACTCGCCGAATTGTAGTTCCAACTGACGGGCAACTTCCTCATTAGAGAGGTTGACGGCTTTCGGCCCATCCTTGCCGATGGTATAGCTGCCACGAGGCACCCCACCCACAGTTATCTTCGGCGGGCGCTTCTTGTTCAGATTGATTTGATTTACATGGGCATTGAAGTTCTCGTCGTGTGAACGTAAGGCATTCAGAATATCCCACACCACCTTGAAACGCTCGTTGTCGTTCAGTGCCTCTTCGGGCTTCACATCATTGGGTACGATGACGGGGATGATGATGTAGCCGTAGTTCTTGCCTTTAAAAGTGCGCATCACTCGGCCAACGCTCTGCACCACCTCCACCTCGCTGTTGCGGGGCGAAAGGAAAAGTACGGCATCTAAGGCTGGCACATCGACACCCTCAGAAAGACAGCGCACATTGCAGAGCACACGGCACTCGTTGGGGTCTTCGGCCTCCTGTTTCAGCCAGGCCACCAGCTCGTTACGGGTGTTGGCATCCATTGCGCCGTCGATATGGCGGGCTTTCACGTTTACCACCTCTTTACCTTCCTTTTCAGAAAGCGTTGATTTGTACTCCTGACTGATCTGCCCAAAGTATTTGGCAATCTGGGTACTGGAGAATGTCGGGTTTTTCTTCGAGGGGTTGATGGTCTGACAGAAAGCTACAGCGCGGCGCATCATCAGCGGGTCTTGCTCTTTGGTGATACCTTCATCGCCCTTGATACGTTTCGACAGGCCGTTGATACAGCCAATGAGTTTTGTGGCATCATCGAAGTTTAGTTCGGTCAGCTTGTCCTTAGCTGAAGCTAAAGTGTACTGCTCCTTGATCCGTGTTCGGATAGTAGAAGGAATATCTTCTTCACTCACGGTCAGCACCAGCACTTTATAGTCGGCCAGCAATCCTTGGCTCACAGCATCGTTGAACGACAGACGATGAAACTCTTCACCGTACCAGTCGGGATCGTCCATCGAGCAGAGCACATCTACACGTTCATCTTCTTTGGCCTTCACCTTGATATTGGCACTATACAGGCGCGGTGTGGCCGTCATGTAGAGGCGTTTCTTGGCACGGATATATTCATTCTTATGTACCTTGGTGAAGTTGCTCTCGTCCTTGTCCTTCAGCACAATGCCCGTAGTGCGGTGTGCTTCGTCACAGATAATCAAATCGACTTCGCGCTTATAGAGGTCGATGGCCGCTTTCACTACGTCGATGCTCTGATAGGTAGAGAAAATGACGGTGCGGTTTTGTTCTTTATCGTATTTCTTCAGCTGGCGAAGAATCTTATGAACGTCCGTCGATGCTGGCACAGCCAAATCAACTACGCTTTGGTCTTCACCGTCGGCTTCTCTCATCTCGCGGGTTACTTTCGCATCAGAACAGACGCAGACAGCCCGCATCTCATCGGTCTTGTCGGCCATCCATGCGTTCAGCGTCTGACCCAACAGGGCAATACTGGGCACAAGAAACAGCACAAAGCCGTCCTTGGGTGTCATCTGCTCCATGATTTTCAGCGAGGTATAGGTCTTGCCTGTACCGCAAGCCATAATCAGTTTGCCTCGCTCGTTGCCTTGGGAGACAAAATATTCGAAGGCTTTCGACATTGCTTCCAGCTGGTGCTTGCGCGGCTGCTTGCCGGGCAGTTTTGCCTTATCACCAAAGAGACCCTTTTTCAGCTTGTCCCAATCGACAACTGAAATCTCCAAATCGTAGAGGGATATTCGGTTGAAGGGCTTCGACAACCCTTGTATGGCCTCTATCGCATTGCTGCCCCAACGCTTGTTGTTGGTCTGTACCCACACGAGATTGGAGAACTCCTTCGTCTGGAAGGTCTCGTCCTCTGTAAACGTGCGGCTGGCGTTGGCCACAAAACTGTCCACAGAACCCTTGCTGATCTGTGCATCCTCGGCATAGCATTTGCACTGGATAGCCCAATAGTCACCATATTCTGTGCGTGCCACAAGGTCTATGCCGAGGTCTTTGCTTCCGAAGTCCTTGCGACCAGGAAACTCTTCCCATAACCAAACTTTTTCTAACTCACTAAAGCGGGGGTCGGTTAGGAACCACAGCTTCATTAGACGTTCGAAGTCAGTGCCTTTTTCTTTCTCAGTACTTGCTTTCAGTCGAATGTCTTGCAGTACTTCGTGGATTGTCGTAGCCATTTTCTGTTTTGTTTAGAATCGATTGATGTACCACAGCAAAACTAAAAGTTGATATACTCTTTGCCTGCCCACTCGTCATTGATGGTGAGGGTGATGCGGAGCAAAGATTGGCTGATGTTTTGCTGAATCTCAGGATAGAGGGGGTCTTCCTTTGCGGCTGGATGTTGAGCGACAAAGAAGTTGACCTTCTCTGAAAAACGGGTCACGCTGTCGGTGGTGACGGCATGAAGGGTGAGCGACTCTGCGTGGTACTGACGAATCTCGGCGTAACGCATCACTTCCTTCGAACAACTGCCAAAGGTGAATGATAGCGACAACAGAAAGAGCAGACACGGAAAAGCCCTACCACAACAGGTCAGAGCCTGATGCAGCAGGGCATGATAATGATGTTGGGGGGAGTAATGTTTGTTATTTCTACACGATGCTACAGGGGGGTAATTCCCTGTGTATCAATGAGTTATATTTTGATGCCAACTTTTCCATTCTTTTTCCTTCGTTTTAGGTCATGCAAAGATACAAAAATTAATTGAAATGGTGACAAAAAAGTGGAAAAAATTCTACCTGATTGAACGGCTTTCCGCGGAGCCTATTCAACAAAACGAGGGTTAAGAGAGAATCATTCAACTTCTGCCAGGGTTAAGGATTAAGGTGCCAAACAAGTATTCAACCAATGGCAGGGTTAAGGTAAAAACCATTCAACTTTTTTTAGGGAAGCACACACAGCGTTGCAGTTGTTGCAGCGTTGCAGTTGTTGCAGTGTTGCAGTTCCAAAAAGGGGCTTCACATACCCAAAAGAAAATTCTATATATATATTTATATATATAGAGCTATTTTTTACACTTGAGCAATCTTATTTTTTTACTGCAGCACTGCAACGCTGCAGCGCATAGTGCCGTTGAGGAAGACACAACAACCTCAACACTTTTACCTCCAGCAAAAAAAAAATATTTTTTTCGAAAAAAATTCGTGTACCGCAATCGCGGCGTTGTACCTTTGCATCGTCGAATGAGAGGTGATAATTTTCGCGCAGCGCAGGCCGAACTTTTTCTCAGTGCACGGAGAAAAACGGCAAGCGCAGGGCAAAAATCGAGTCCCTCGGCGACAGTAACAACGGTGAGAACGAGGGCACCGCTGGTGGTGAGGGCTAAAAAAGGGGGGTAGCGTATGTTGAAGATAATGAGGTGAGCGTCAAGAACAAGTCCGAGCGGGACAAAAAGAATCCTGCCGAACTGCTACAAAGAAATGGGTGAGAGTTCGGCAGGATGGTATGGGATAACTGATCTACTTGATGAACTTGCAGCTGACTCGGGTACCATCGGCATTGGTAGCACGAGCAACGTAGAAGCCGCTGGAGAGATGTGCTACGTTGATGATGGCTGTGCCTCTCTGAAGTGATGCGTGCTGGCGTTCCAACAGACGTCCGTCGCTTGTGAAAATCTCAACGGTGGCTTGGTCTGTCGCTTCGTCCTTAACCACCAACTGCTGGGCTCCATAGCGGATGCGGAAGCCGTTAGCCGATGCAATAAGGGTGGAACGGACAGCGGTGTAGGGGGACTGCCCAACGGCCGTCACATAGCTACTCAGCACATTGCTCTTCTCAATGGTGGGCACGTTCATGAGGTAGACAGCAGAGGTGCCGTCAGGATAACGGCCAACGGTGGAGTTTCCGTCATGTGCCGTGTAGGTGAGCATATCCTTCCATTTACGGTCGGCAGCGGTGAGCATGAGTTGTCCTCCCTCGCCACTCACCTTGAACGAAGCGTGCAAGGCTTGGTTGGTCGTAGCCAACTTGTCGCACCAGATAATCAGATAACCGTGAGCCGGGATCGTCGTGTTGGCGCTGGTGTTTTCCTTGCTAATCATATACTTCTCTGGCTTGTCGACATTGTCGGTCAGGAACATTCCTTCGACATCAATATCCTCGTCCGTCGTGTTGTATAGCTCCACCCAGTCGTTCTTCTTGCCATATTCGTTGATGAAGGCACTATTGGAACCACTTACCTCATTGATGCGAACGGGGGTGATGCATTCTTCCTGCATTTCGCTATCGGTGAGCGGACGATAGCAGGCTGTAAGCTGCAGATTGTTGCCATTAGGCAGCACATATTCAGCGTCGGTAGAGAGGTATTCGGGCGTCGTGTTGCTGCTGAGGTTGGCCACGATGGATGCGTCCCAGATGATGTCAGTCGAGTTGGCTGCGTTGTTGTGTACTTCGACTGCAATCACGTTGCTTCCCTTGTGGAAAAGGTTGTAAGGCAAGGAGAGTGTACCCGTGGGGAACTGGTCGGCGTAGGTCGAGGCGTAGGTGTTGTAACTGATGGTGCCATTAGGCATGTTGAAGCGACCTGCCTCAGAGCCATTCACGTAGATGACAAAGCCGTCGTCGATATGATAGTCGAGCAGGAACTCGTCTCCGTTGACAGGAGCCTGATCCAGCACTACCGTAGAGCGGAAATAATAGGTGGGACGCTTGTTGTTGCTGTCCGTTCCGTAATTCAACTGGGTGGTGATAGCCTCATTGTTGCTATAGCCTAAGGGTGCATAGCCCAACTTCCAGCTGGACGTGCTATAGGTAGGCGACATCCAGTTCTTTCCGTCAAGAGAACCTTGGTCATAGTAGTACCATAGTGAGCCCTTGGCCTTGAGCGTGGAGTTGTTGGTGGCTGCATTGCCGGCCCATCCTTGGAAAGCATAGCCCGCAGGAGCCACAGCCTTCAGGGTGACAGGTGCAAAGAGGTTGCCATCAAACTTGCCCGTAGGCACCTGCTGACCGTTGACCAACAGCTTTGCACCTTCGGTATCGCTGCTCAGGCGAACACGCTGCGCAGGAACTGACGAGAGACCGAATGTGGAGAAATTCTTGATGGCGCGAGTAGCGGTAGCGAGTCGGTTGCCTACGGAACTACGTAAGCTGCTGTAGCTGCTGAAGGATGACTCTCCGTTGAGCTGCATGGCGGGCTGCACACGGTCATAAAGCTCTTCCAGGATGGTTCGGGCACGATTCACCTCGAAGACGCTGCCGCTCACGAGACAATAGGTGTCGATAAACTTACGGCGGAAGTCGGCGTTCTGCAGCAGGTTCTTGAAGAGGGTCACCATACGTATCTGGTCGTAGATGCTTCCTGTCCCGCGAGGATACAATTCGTCAAACCACCACCACTCCTTATTCATGAACTGGTTGAAGACGTCGTCTCCATAGCTGAAGGCTGCATCGACGTCGAAGAGCACGAAGCGGAACTTGCCGCCGTCGCGATAGCGGAAGGCCTTCACATTGTTGCGTGGCCAGTCGTTTCCTGCATAGTAGAACTGGATAGCCATATAGTTGATAAACTCGTCGATGTCGAGCTGTTGGCAAATCTCCTGATAGGTCTCGCTATTGGCTGCGTCGGGTGAGAGCACGTCCACTAATTCATTATAGACGTCGGGCGTACCGCACTTCTGCACATAGCCCGAGTCGGGCGACATCTCCCACTGGTCAATCTCGTCGTCATCCCAACCGAAGTTGGCATAGACATAGTGCTTGTTGTTGGGCTCACGCACGTTGAGCACTCCGATATAGGTGCCATTGATAAACTCGTGGACAGGCTGATAGGACTGCACATCGACGTCCATACCCGATGTCTGCACGATATAGGCCAGCGCGGCATCCTTGAAACGGCAGCCGTTATCGTTGCCGCCGTTGCGAATCTGCAGGGTGCGGTTGCGGATGTAGGGCTTCTGCGTGAAGAAGGGGTAAGGGAGGTTCTTGTTGCCACCAAACTCCTTGTTGCCCTTCAGCTTGAAAGCATGCGGCGTCCAAGCGCGGCTCCAGCCACCACACATCTCAAGATTTACGTCCTGATTGAGCACCATATCGCCATTCTCGTCCAAGTAGGAGAAGTTGACGGGACGCTCCCAGTTCATATTCCAATTGCATTTGTCGCCCTGTCCGTTGCCCGGTCGGCCGTTGGGACCTTTCGACATAACACCAATTTCACGGCTATAGAGGAAATCCCTGTCGCTGATGACCGACACCACAGGCAGATAATATTCGCGGTCCTTGAAAATATAGGAACGGGAGGTGACGGGAGAAGCCAGCATGCTGTTGCTAAAGAGGCGGAAACGGTAGATGGTCGTTTCGTTGACGCGGAACTGTCCCACTGCGCTCTTGCTCTCCAGCGTAGGCAGGCTGCCATCAGTCGTGTAGCGCAACGTGCAGCCTGCCGGCACCTTGACGTTGACGCTGAGCTGGCCGGTGAACAGTTGCGAGGGCATATCGACGACAGGAGCTTCGATTTGCCTGTCGGCAAACTTGCTACCGTTGTTGGTGGCATTGGGTGTAGGCGTATCCGTCAACCGCCAGGTGTCGCCGTTGTCGGTGGTGCGCGCATAGCTGACACGCTCCATGCTGGATGGATAGGTCTGCGATGTGATGACCTGCCCCTTGCTGTCGCTGATGCTGATAGTGCCTCCGTCGACATCAAGCTTGAAGGGCACATTCTGCGGCGCAAGGTCGTTGGAGTCAAACCAGATGACCTTATAGCCGTTGGCTGGGAGCACGCCCACCTCCTGCGTGATGGTCCATTGCTCGCCTGCATCGTTGGTCAGGCTGAGTCCTGCCAGTTCTATGCCCTGATTGGTCGTGTTGTATAGCTCAATCCAGCCATCGAAGTTGAAGGCGGGAGAGATAAACTGGTCGACGTTGGAAGCCATAATCTCGTTGATGACGAAGGAGCCTGGGATGGCCTCGTTGTGGCTGACGCTAAGCGTGATGGAGCCACGCTTGTTGGAACCGTCGGTTGTCGTAGCCGTGATGGTGACGCTACCCGGTCCTGTGGCGGTGACCAGACCGTTCTCGTCGACGGTAGCCACCGAAGCTTTGCTGGTGCTCCACGTGACGGCCTTTTGCAGCGTGTTTTCAGGCATGACGGTGGCGGTCAGCTGTAGCTTCTCACCCACCAGCATTTCCTTTTTCTCTGCATTCACCTTGACGCTTGTGGCCTTCACTACGGTTCCGGCATATTCCAGCTTGAAATTGTCGAAGATGCACCAGTTGGAACCTTGGATATCATAGCAATAGATTGCGACAATCGCATTGCCGTCGGCCTCAAATTCCAGCGTGTTCCAGTATTTGCCTTCTTCGAAACAACTGCTGGCAGCCCACATGGAGTTGGGATAATAATTGTTGTTGTCGGGCGACCACCAGTCAGAACCCCACGTCCATCCAGGATGGAATGATTCGGAGAAGACACTGACGAGGGGCTGGCTGATGACATCCCCTCCAGCTTCAACATACAGTTGGGCAGGAATAGATTCATTCCCATCGATGTAGTTCTGATAGATGTTTCCAAAGTCGCCGCAACGATAATAGGCTTGAACGCTCATTCGGTACTTACCCTTGGGAAGGCCTTCGAGCTCCTGACTGATGTTAAACCACCCATTCCAGAACTCCAAGCATCCGTAGTTAACAACTCCATACGAGCTGCAACTGCCCAATATCTCCCATCCGCTGTTGTCTGTGTCGAAAGTTGGGTTGGTGATGAAGACATCGGTCACGTCTGTCCACTGCTGGGCATTGGCTGTCGGGCACAACATCAACATCAAAGTATATAGCAATGCCTGTCTAATACGTTTCATTTTTGTGATATTTATAGTGTTAGTATATCGTATGTCGGTGCAAAGTTACGAAAATAACATGGACTAAACTAAAAAGAGTTACCATTTTTTTATCAAAAAGAAGTGAAATATGGAATTTTTCTATTATCTTTGCATCGAAGTAACCCAAAAACATGAATATGCAGAAATTACTGGCTACGACCTCGATATTATTATTACTGCTCTTGGCATCCTGTTCAACGAAGGAAGTGAAATACAAGATAGGTGTTTCGCAATGTTCCGATGACATTTGGCGTAATTGGCAAAATGCCGAATTGCGTCTGGAGGCGAATATCCATGAAGGCGTGGAACTACGCTTCGTGGCGGCACACGATGACAGCGAGACACAGATACAGCAAGTGGACAGCCTCGTCGATAGCGGCATAGACCTGCTCATCGTGGCTCCCAACCAGTTGCAGCGAGTGTCGCCGGCCATCGACCGTGCCTTCGACAGCGGTATTCCCGTTATCGTGTTTGAGCGCAAGACCAACTCACATAAGTACACCGCCTTCATGAGTGCCGACAATTATGAGATGGGACATCAGATGGGACAATATATCGCCACACGCTTGGAAGGCAAGGGCAAGGTGTTGGAAATCTTAGGACTGAAAGGCTCTTCGCCCGCCGAGGATCGTCATCGCGGATTCTGCGATGCGCTCAGCGACTATCCCGATATAGAGATTGTGGCCTCTTTGCAGGGCGACTGGACAGAGGAGAGCAGCTACAAAGCGGTGAAAGCCTATCAGGGCGACCTTGGAAAGATTGACTATGTCTTCGGCCATAACGACCGAATGGCTATAGGGGCAAGGAAGGTGTTTGAGGAAAGAAGGCTTCAGGTCTCTGGCGGGAAGGGGCTTCCCCTCTTCTGTGGTATCGACGGCCTGCCGGGCGAGCAAGGCGGCATTCGTCTGGTGCGCGACTCGCTGCTTGATGCCACCTATATCTATCCCACTCGCGGCGATCAGTTGCTACAATTAGCCCTTTCCATCCTTGACGGCAAACCTTACGAGAAGGAGACTATGCTCACGTCGGCACTCGTCACACACGAGAATGCCAACGTGCTGTTCCTGGAGAGCGACGAGGTGATGCGCCAGTCGCAGAAGTTGGACCAGCTACAGCAGATGGCCAACGTCTATATGGAGCGCCTGGATAGCCAGCGTACCATTCTCTGGCTGACCATCATACTCATCATTCTGCTACAGGTGGTGGTGGTCGGCACCTGGCTCTACCACAAGCAGAGCGTCCGCCTGGCAAGAGAACGCGGTGCGATGGAACGTGAGCAGTTGGACTTCTATACTCAGGTGAGTCATGAACTGCGAACGCCGTTGACGCTTATTGACGGGCCGCTGACCCAATTGGCAGAGACCGATGACGCGGGGAAGGTCAGCCCCAGAACCGCTGAGCTCTTTGACATCGTGCGTCGCAATGTCGCGCAGTTGACGGGGATTATCAACAAGATGCTGGATGTGCAGGTCAGCGGGGATAGTGCTAAGGTCAGTGCGGAGACCAAGCAGATGGCTGCCGCCCTGAAGACTGGTGTCTCCACCGAGGCTCCTGCGGCTCCTTCATCCAATCCTTCTGGCTCGCCCCAGTATTCTGTGCTTATCGTCGATGACAACGCAGACATCCGTACCTATCTGCGCTCCATCCTGCAAGACCGCTATCAGCTCTTTGAAGCCGAGGATGGCCTGCAGGGTATGGCCGTCGCCCGTGCGGAAGTGCCCGACCTGATTGTGAGCGATGTCATGATGCCTATCATGAACGGCCTGGAGTTCTGCCAGCAGGTCAAGAGCGATATAGTGACCAGTCATATTCCTGTCATCCTGCTGACGGCCCGTGCCCTCAACCAGCATCAGATTGAAGGCTACGAGAGCGGTGCAGATGCCTATATCACCAAGCCCTTCTCCACTCCCCTTCTGCTGGCTCGCATCGACAATCTGTTGCGCAACAGGCACCGCCTGAAAGACCTTTGGGGCAGCAATAAGGCTGAAGAGGAGAAAACCCCGAAATCAAAACCCATTGAGCAGCCTGCGGCGGTGCAAGAGCCTGGGGATGAGGGGAAGGAAAACTTGTTCATCACCCGTATCAAGGAGATACTTGAGACGCGAATGGCCGACAGCGACCTTAGCGTAGAGACGATTGGTGCCGATATTGGCCTCAGCCGAGTGCAGCTCTACCGCAAGGTGAAGGCCCTGACGGGATACACGCCCGTGGACCTGCTTCGTAAGGCTCGCCTCGAAAAGGCTCGTCAGATGCTTCTTACTACCGACTTGTCTGTTAGTGAAGTGGCTTATAAGGTCGGTTTCACTTCACCCTCTTATTTCTCTAAATGCTTCAAGGACGAATACGGAATCGTTCCTGGAGTTGCCCGCAGTTAGCTTTTTCCCCCTCTTGCTATCAATATTCGTTCTTTCCCTCGCAAAATTGTTACATTGAAACAATTTTTTGAGGGGATGAACGATTTTTTTATGCTATGAAGACCTATGTAGCACTATCTTTGCACCAGTTTTCATTACTAACCAACAATTAACAAAAAAATGAAACAAATCCAGAGAATCCTACTGAGTTTAATGCTCATGATTGCAAGTACTACATTGTACGCGCAAACTGAGATTGCTGGCACGGTGGTCGACCCGACAGGCGAGGCCATCATCGGTGCCACGGTGATGGAGAAGGGCACCCAGAACGGAACGGTGACCGACTTCGATGGTAACTTTAAATTAAAGGTGGCTGCAGGCAAGACGCTGGTCATCTCGTACATTGGCTTTGACAAGCAAGAAGTACCGGCCAAAGCTGGCATGCAGGTCACGCTGAAGGACAATGCCGCCGAGCTGGCCGAGGTCGTGGTTACTGGTTATCAAGTACAGCGTAAGGCCGACCTGACGGGTTCCGTAGCCGTGATGGACATGAAAGGCCCCAAGAGTGAGAGCGATCCCAACATGCTGAACTCGATGCAGGGCAAGCTACCCGGCGTAAACATCGTGACCGATGCTGCTCCTGGTGGTGGCGGCGCCTCCATCCGCGTGCGTGGTATGAGCACGGTGAATGGTGCTTCACCTCTATATATAGTAGACGGTGTGGCTACGACCGAGAACCTCAACTCGCTGAACGCTGCCGACATCGAGAGCATTCAGGTCTTGAAGGACGCTTCGTCGGCTTCTATCTATGGTAGCCGCGCAGCCAATGGCGTCATCATCATCACGACCAAGAAGGGCAAGGGCGACAAGGTGACCGTCAACGTGAACTACACCGCTTCGCTCAACACTATCGCCAAGAAGTTTGACGTGCTGAACGCCCAGCAATGGGGTGAGGCCTACTGGACCGCCAACAAGAATGCCGGTCTTGTACCTTCGCATCCTTACTACGGCAATGGTGACACACCTCAGTTGGCTACTTTCCTCGACGCCGACAAAAAGGTGGCTTCGACCAACACCAACTGGCAGGACGAGGTATTCTCTTCGGCTTGGACCAACAATCTTTCGGCTTCGGTATCCAACAGCACCGAGAAGGGTTCCTACCTGCTTTCGGGCAACTATGTCAACCAGAATGGTCTGATGGACTACACTTTCTACCGCCGCTACACCGCTCGCCTCAACACCACTTATAATATTAGTAATTGAAGTTTCGGAAGTTAATAAAAACGTGAATATATAGGTGCAAAAAAGGCATTGGAATCTTGCATATGTCGCAAGAATTGAGTACCTTTATGGTG
>Ga0326513_10000350_pt1 | contig 38293 bp, 31 predicted proteins | sample 2_2465_0518_D_FD_203654 | JGI IMG/M metagenome (GOLD analysis project Ga0326513, IMG submission 203654) | Bovine rumen microbial communities from UC Davis, California, United States - 2_2465_0518 | ecosystem: Host-associated > Mammals > Digestive system > Stomach > Rumen | place: USA... | reverse complement strand
TAGAAGCCGTTTCAGATAGGATGCAAAAAAACTAAACGTTGTTCCCATTGCCCCCACAGCTTCCGATAGATTTCGTGTTCTCGCGAAATGCCTGACGTTAATATTCTATCGAACGTTAAAAACGCGACTCGAAATAATTGCCCTCGTATTTTCCGATATTTCTATTCTGTCTCGCGAAACATAAAACGTCATCAAAAAATAAACGTCAAGTACGCGACTTAAAAAATACGCGACTTAAAAAAAGCCCTCACCGTTTTGGTGAGGGCTGTGTTAATATAGATTAAACTGTTTCTTTGTTGTTGCCGTAGTAGGCGTTGAGGTACATCTGTTTGATTTCCTTGAACAGCGGATATCTCGGGTTTGCGCCTGTGCACTGGTCGTCAAACGCCTGCTCTGTCATCTCGTCAAGACTAGCGAGGAAGTCCTCTTCGCTTACGTCGTAGTCGGCGATAGTCTCCTTGATGCCTACTCTCTTCTTGAGCGCGTTGATTCCGTCAATCAGGTTTTCTACGCTTTCCTTGTCGTCCTTGCCGCCGAAGCCGAGGAATCTTGCTACCTCAGCGTAACGCGCGAGGGTGTGGGGATGATCGTACTGGGGGAAGGTACCCATCTTTGCGGGAACCTCAACGCTGTTGAAGCGGATAACCTGCTCAAGCATAAGAGCGTTTGCAACGCCGTGAGCGATGTGATGGAACGCGCCGAGCTTGTGAGCCATTGAGTGGCATACTCCGAGGAACGCGTTGGCAAACGCCATACCTGCCATAGTAGCCGCGTGAGCAACCTTTTCACGCGCGTGAGGCTCGTTCATGCCGTTGTCGTAGCAGGCGGGGAGGTACTCAAAAATTACCTGGAGCGCCTTGAGCGCAAGACCGTCGGTGAAGTCTGTAGCCATCATTGAAGCGTACGCCTCAAGTGCGTGAGATACAGCGTCAATACCGGAAGCGGCTGTAAGTCCCTTGGGACCGCTCATCATGTTGTCAGCGTCTACGATTGCCATGTTAGGCATAAGCTCGTAGTCAGCAAGCGGATATTTGATTCCCGTATCCTGGTCGGTGATTACGGCGAACGGAGTAACCTCCGAGCCTGTACCGGATGAGGTGGGGATAGCGATGAAGTAAGCCTTTTCTCCCATCTTGGGGAAAGTGTAAACTCTCTTGCGGATATCCGAGAAGCGCATTGCCATATCCTGGAAATCTGCATCGGGATGCTCATAGAGTACCCACATGATCTTTGCAGCGTCCATAGCGGAGCCGCCGCCCAGAGCGATGATCGTATCAGGCTCAAACTTGCGCATTGCGTCAGCGCCGTTCTGAGCAGAAATCAGTGAGGGATCGGGCTCAACGTCGGCAAAGGTCGTGTATGTAATGCCCATTTCGTCAAGCTTGTCGGTGATGGGCTTGGTGTAGCCGTTTTTGTAAAGGAAGCTGTCGGTAACGATGAAGGCTCTCTTTTTGCCCAAAACGTCCTTAAGCTCCTGAAGAGCGATCGGCATGCAGCCCTTCTTGATGTAAACCTTTTCAGGTGCTCTGAACCAAAGCATGTTTTCTCTCCTCTCGGCAACGGTTTTAATGTTCAGCAGGTGCTTAACTCCAACGTTTTCGCTTACCGAGTTGCCGCCCCATGAGCCGCAGCCCAAGGTGAGCGAGGGTGTGAGGTTGAAGTTATACAGGTCGCCGATACCGCCCTGTGAGGATGGTGTGTTTACAAGAATACGGCAGGTTTTCATGTGAGAAGCAAAGGTGTCGATCTTTTCTCTGTGGTTGACCTCGTCAACGTACAGTGAAGCGGTGTGACCGTAGCCGCCGTCAGCGATAAGCTGCTCAGCCTTTGCGATCGCGTCGTCAAAATCCTCCGCCTTGTACATTGCAAGAACAGGGGAGAGCTTTTCGTGAGCGAATTCCTCGCTGATGTCAACGCTCTCAACCTCGCCGATGAGGATTTTTGTGCTCTCGGGAACGGTTACGCCCGCAAGAGCCGCTATTGTAACGGGCTTCTGTCCAACGATTTTAGCGTTGAGCGCGCCGTTGATGATGATTGTCTTTCTTACCTTCTCGGTTTCGTCCTCGCTGAGGAAGTAGCAGCCTCTTGACTTGAACTCCTTCTTCACCTTTGCGTAAACCTTCTTTGAAGCGATCACGCTCTGCTCGGACGCGCAAATCATGCCGTTGTCAAATGTCTTTGAGTGGATGATCGAGTTAACAGCCAGAACGATGTCGGCGGTTTCGTCGATGATTGCGGGAGTGTTGCCGGCGCCTACGCCCAAAGCGGGCTTGCCGCTTGAGTAAGCAGCCTTAACCATTCCGGGGCCGCCTGTTGCGAGGATGATGTCAGCCTCCTGCATAAGCATATTTGTGAGCTCAAGTGAGGGAACGTCGATCCAGCTGATGATGCCCTCGGGAGCTCCTGCCGCAACCGCAGCCTCAAGAACGAGCTTAGCGGCGGCAATTGTGCTCTTCTTTGCGCGGGGGTGGGGGCTGATGATGATGCCGTTTCTGGTCTTTAAGCAGATAAGCGTCTTAAAAATAGCTGTAGAGGTCGGGTTGGTTGTAGGAATTACTGCCGCTACAACGCCGATAGGCTCCGCGATTTTTGTAGTGCCAAAGGTTTTGTTCTCCTCAATTACACCGCAGGTCTTAACATCCTTGTATGCGTTGTAAATGTATTCGGACGCGAAGTGGTTCTTGATTACCTTGTCCTCGGCAACACCCATTCCGGTTTCTTCAACAGCCATTTTTGCCAGCGGCAGTCTTGCCTTGTTGGCGGCAGTAGCGGCTGCAAGGAAAATCTTGTCAACCTGCTCCTGCGTATAGGTTGCAAAAATCCTCTGGGCTTCTCTTACCCTTGCAAGGGCAGCCTCAAAGCTTTCCGCGTTTTCTACGATAGGATATTCTTTGTTACTCATAAAAATCTACCTCTTATTGCGTTTATATCTTTTTGGCGCGGATTCCCGCGCTTGCTTATTTAATTACCTCTGATTTATAGTTGTTCTTCTTTGCGTAGCTGAGCGCGTAGGTGTTTGCCTTGCCCTTGATCGTGAGGTCTGAGGAGCACTCCTTGAACGCGTTGTCAGCGATATTTGTTATCGAAGCGGGAACAATAACTTCCTTTAAGTCCTTTGACTGGAAGAATACAAACTGGTCAATTGAAGAAAGAGTTTTGCTCTCCGGAAGTGTTACGCTTGTAAGACCTGTTGCCGAGAAAGCGTAAACGCCGATTTTCTTAAGCGAAGCGGGGAGAGTGATCTCTTTGAGGTTGGGGCAGTCCCAGAACGCGTTGTTGCCGATGATTTTAAGGTTCTTGGAAAGCGTAACCTTAGAAAGCTTTGTGTTTGCCGCAAAAGCGTAGTCCTGAATCTCAGTGATGCTGTCGGGAATTTCAAGAGTTTCAATGCTCTGCTCGGGCTTGTTGAACAGGCTGCGGCCTACAACAGTGACCTTGTAATTCTGGAAGGTGCTGGGGATCTTGATGTTTGTTGACTTGCCGTAGTAGGCAGATACCATAAGCTCTTCCTTGTTAAGACGATAAAAACCGAACTCGCTGTCCTTTACGTCAGGGTCGGTGGGGACTACTGAATAACCCGGTGTGTTTGTGCTTTTTGACTTGGACTTCTTGTTGTCGCATCCGCATCCCGCGAACACAGCAGCTGTGCTTACAATCATTACGCCGGCTAAAATAGCGCTCAAAATTCTTTTCATTTTTACAATCCCTTTCAAAATCAAATTTTTCAGAGCTTTTCTATTTCTATATAATTTTAGCATGATTGTTAAATGTTTGTCAATCTTTTTCTTGCGCTGAAGTGCGTTTTTATCAGGTTGTATAATAATAACGGACACACCGACCTTTATTAAGCCAAAACTGACAAGTTGCCGCACAAAAACGCGCATACTATATTATATAGGGGAGAATCGCTCCGTTTCGGTATATACTCCGAAGAGCCGTTTTTTAAAAAACGCACTGTTCGGTGAACATAATATATAATATAACAAATTCCGCAGATTTGCAATAAAAAACTTAGTTTTTATCCTTTTTTTTAATTGCGCAGTGCTCTGATAATTACCAAAATATTACAATTACAGATAATAATGTAACCAATTGATTTAAAAAAATTCCCGAACAGAAATAATACTTGAGCAGATTGCCCTAATTTTCCCTCAAATGAAAAAATAAGGCTCTTAAGGGTTGACAATTTGAAATATATAGACTATAATTATTACAAATTTGTTAACAAGTTCTTTTTCGATTGTAATTTTTCGGTTACAAAAAATTTAAGACTTGTATATACTGGAGGTAATAAAAATGCACAGGATAAAAAAGCTTACGGCTGTAATCTTGAGTGTTCTCACGGTTTCCGGCGTGTCCGTTGTTGGCAGCTTCACTGCAGGAGCAAGCGGCACAGGCGCAGGACTTGCAGAGTGGGCGCTTAATGCCTACAATGAAGGATGGTCCTATTCATGGGGCGGTTCTTCCCCCGGAGCAGTTGACTGTTCAGGTCTGATCTGGTCATACTGCGGCGGCGACAGAATGAGCATGCTTTCCGATGCTCAGTCAAACGGCAGAGACTGGGGTTATGTAAGTGACGGTATTCCGAGAGTTCACGGTCTTGGTCTTGCAAGAACAGGCCATGTAGGCGTTTATATCGCCGACAACATGGAGGTTGACGCAAGAGGCGACGAGTACGGCGTATGCTACGACGAAATCGGCGGCTGGAACAACTGGGACTGCTGGTTCAAGCTCACCGCGGTTTCATATCCCGACAACGGCTGGGAGCAGTTTAACGGCGACAGCTACTACTATGAAAACGGCGAGTACATTGTAAATACCTCAAGAACAATTGACGGTACTACATACTACTTTGACTCAAAGGGCCGTTCAGACACAACTCCTTCCGACACATCAAGCTCATCGAGCAGCTCTTCATCCTCTTCAAGCTCCAAAAAGTCAACTGCAAAGCAGACTGTTTGGCAGAAGGGCTCAAACGGTGACGAGGTAACTAAGATTCAGACACGTCTTGCTGAGCTCGGCTTCTACAACGGCTCAATCGACGGTGATTTCGGCGACGCTACCGACAAGGCTTTCAAGGCTTTCCAGAAGGCTGCAGGTCTTTATGTTGACGGTATCGCAGGTTCCGACAGAGACGTTCTTTATTCTGACGACGCTCCTTCAGCTCAGACCGAGAAGAAGGAAGAGAAGAAGGAAGAAAAGACAGAGGAAGCCACAGAGGCTCCCACTGAGGAGACAACTCCTACCTCACTTTCAACAGGTGATTTCAGCAACGGCGTTATTGACGTTCAGAAGAAGCTTTCCGACCTCGGATACTTCGGAATTGACGCCACAGGATTCTTCGGCGACTTCACAGCCGACGCAATCAAGGCATTCCAGGAGGCAAACGGTCTTGAGGCAACAGGTGTTGTTGACGAGGCTACATACGCGCTTCTTTTCAGCGACGACGCTGTAAAGGCAACAGTTGAGGAAACAACCGAGGCTGTTGAGGAGACAACAGAGGCTCCCACAGAGGAAGTAACCGAAGAAGTTACAGAGCCTGTTGAGGAAGAAATCACAGAGGAAGTTGTTGAGGAAGAGCCCGCAACTGAGCCCGAGACCAAGAGCGTTGCAGCAGCTGCAGAGCCCATGGGTCCCGTTCAGATGAAGCCCGCCGCAGCAACAGCCGCAAAGACAGATTCCGAAAGCAAGGATTATTCCGGCACAGCTTCAAGCGTAGCAAACAAGACTAACAAGGTTGCGGAGAACGCTCTTGCAGATTCATCCGCCAACGTTCAGTCATCCTTTGCCGCTCAGGTCAAGAGAACAGCTAATATTTGGATTTGGTTTGTACTTGTAGCTCTTATTCTCGGCATTGCAACCTTCATCGTGCTCAAGCGCGACAAGAAGAAGCAGTCAAGATATCAGAGATACGCTTCAAAGAAGAAATCAATGAAGGCACAGCTCAACACCAAATGGTAAGCTAAAAAGAAAAACTAAGGGAGGCCAAAACGGTCTCCCTTTTTGTGACTTTAATGACTGAGCAGTTCCGAAGAATTCACTTTTAGGAAAACTGCGACTTTTGCAGGCTTCCCTGCGCAAGGGGAGCTGGCGCCGTAGGCGACTGAGGGGTCGTAAACTTGATTGATATATCGACATATTTAGTATTCAGAGGTAAAAATGGAACAGAGCAGACTTGAAAAGCAGTTCGCCTTTTGTCTTGAGGCGGACAAAGAAAAGCTGATACAGCGTCAGACGCTTCTTTCAAACGGCGAAAAAAAGGAAAATGACGCGGAGCACGCGTGGCATATGTCGCTGATGTGTATTCTTCTCAGCGAATACTCAAACGAGCCTATCGACGTGCTGAAAACAATCAGCATGATACTGATTCACGACGTTGTTGAAATCGACGCGGGTGACACCTACGCCTACGACGACAAGGCAAAGCTAAGCCAGCGCGATCGCGAGTTAAAGGCGGCTGACAGGCTGTTTAATATCCTGCCCGACGACCAGGCAAAAAAGCTTCGCACACTTTGGGATGAGTTCGAGGAGGGCAAAACTCCCGAGGCGAGGTTCGCGCATACAATGGACAATATCCAGCCCGCCATGCTCAATAATTCAACGGACGGCAGAGTGTGGAAGGAAAGGGGAGTGCGCCTGAGCCGGATTCTTGAGCGCAACAAAAACACCCCCGACGGCTCGGAGGTGCTCTGGGATTATTCGCTTAATAATTTCATCCGCCCAAACGTTGAAAAGGGCAGAATAATTGAGGATTAAATATAAAATAAATGGTGTTGTAATGAAAGTCAATTAATTAATTCAAGAAAACAAAGGTTTGACAGTGAGCTGAAAAAGCCTCCTTTAAAAAAGGAGCCTTGTTTGTTGAAAAACCGTAGTTCCGGGTTTAACAATTGTCAATTGTTTAGATGATTACTTAATGTGCTCCCATTGAGGGGAGCTGTCTTGCGTAAACGCAAGACTGAGGGGTGACATAAGCGAAGCTATATTACAGAAGAGAAATAATGTAGGAAATGTTTCGTAAATGTCACCTTCCGACCAATCCGCAAGCGGATTGCCCACCTTCCCTCAAGGGAAGGACTTTTTTGTTCATAGTCAAATCTTGTTCTCTTGATTTTAATTTTTGACTATTTCTACAGTCTGAGCTCCTTTAAAAAAGGAGCCTTTTTAACCATTGCTTAAGTGCTCATTCGCTTTTGTTAATCGTCTTTTTCAATAACCCTGACCGCGTATCCGGCAGACGAAAGCGTAAAGCTGTCCTTTAATCCCTCGCTTACAAACGCTTCATTATCGGTTAGTATTACATATTCAAAATTCTTGTTTTTGCGCAGATAATCAACCGCCTTGTCCTTTCCCATTACAAAAAGCGCGGTGGAGAGGCAGTCGCTTTTCAGCCCGTTTTCGGACACGATAGTTACGGATTTTATGCCATTGTCAACGGGATAGCCGTCGCGCGGATCGATGATGTGGCTGTAAATTTTGCCGTCGCTGCCCTTAAAATACCGCTCGTAGCTGCCTGAGGTTGCGACGATTTTATCGCTGCACTGAATGTAGCCGATGTATTCCGCGGTGTTTTCCGGGTCGGCTATTCCAACGCGCCACAGGCTGCCGTCAGGCTTTTTGCCGTAGGCGGCGATTGTACCGCCAAGGTTCAGAATAGCGGATTCTGAGCCGCTGCTTTTTAGGATTTCAACTGCCTTGTCCGCGGCAAAGCCCTTTGCTGTCGCCCCCAGGTCAAGCTCAGCGCCGTTTTTTAGCGTGATTTCATTTCCGCTGACTGTGGCGTTTTTGTAGCTAACCTTTTTAAGAAGTCCGCTCAAAACGCTCTTGTCGGGAATTTTATATTTGCCGCTGATGAAGCCCCACTCGCGCACAATCGGGTAAATTGTTACGTCGAGCGCTCCGACGGTCTGTTCGCAGATTTCAAGAGACTTCTTTGTTAGCTCTGCGGTAAGCTCGTCGGCGGTCGCCTTTTTGTCGCGGTTCAGCATAAAAATATCGCTTTTTTCATCGGTGGGAGAGAGCAGTGAATCAAGCTTTGTTATTTGATTTTTTATTTTCTCCGCCGCCGAGTTATCGCCGTAAACATCGAGCTTCATAAACGTGTCCATAGCCTGAAAGCTGACGCTTTCGGGCTTTTCGTTTTGTGCGCAGCCGCAGGGGATAATCAGCAGCGCGGCGGAAATGATAATTGATATTAGTTTAAGTTTCATGGTATTATTTTATTAATTAACGTAGTGGAGACCCTTGCAGTCTCCCGTGAACATCGCTCATAGCTTTCGGTAGCCCGCAAGGGGGCTACCCTACATCTGTTTTGTAGTATTCAAAAGTATATATAAGGGTTCGGCGCGTAACCGAACCCTTAAATTTTTATATTCAGACGTCATATTGCTTATGCTTTTTTCCAAACTCTCGGAACAAACAGGAGCAGTACCGGGAAAAGCTCAAGTCTGCCTGCGAGCATATCGAACATCAAAACGATTTTTGACAGCAGGCTCATCGGCGCGTAGTTTCCTACAGGGCCTACAAGTCCGAGTCCGGGGCCTGTGTTGTTTAGCGTTGCCGCAACCGAGGTGAAGCTTGTTTCAACGTCAAGTCCCTCAATCGATACGACCATAAAGCTCAGCAGGAAAATCGAGAGGTAAACAACAAGGTAAACCGAGGTGTTTCTCATGATGTTGTGGTCAATGCTCTTGCCGTCCATCTTTACAACACGGACGTTGCGCGGATGAACAAGAAGCTTGAACTCCTTTTTGACCTCTTTTGCAAGCAGTACAAGTCGGGAAACCTTGAAGCCGCCGCCCGTACTGCCGGCCATCGCGCCGATAAAGGTTATGATGATAATTATCGACTTTGAAAGCGTTGGCCAGTGGTTGACGTCACCGATTCCGAAGCCCGTTGTGGTGATAATCGACGAAACGTAGAAGAAGCTCTGGTGGAACGCCTCGTGGGGGTCGTTGTGGTATATCGGCAGGATGTTTATTCCAATTATTACAGTTGAAACGACGATGAAGCCGATGTAGTACCAAAGCTCCTCAATCTTTATTGCCTGCTTGAATTTGCGGGCAATGATGAGGATATATACCGAGAAATTGACGCCGAACAGCATCATAAATATAGCTATTACCGTTTGGAAATAGTAGGTGTTGTAGGCGGCGATGTTGGTGTTGCGCACACCAAATCCGCCTGTGCCCGCCGTTGCAAAGCTGGTGTTTATTGCGTCAAAAACTCCCATTCCGCCGCATATCAGCAAAATAAATTCAAGCAGCGTCATGCCGATGTAAATACCGTAGAGCAGCGCGGCGTACTGGCGCATATGCGGCACAGCCTTGCCGATAATCGGGCCCGGGCTTTCCGCCTTCATCAAAAAGATGTTTTGCTGACCGCCCAGTCTTGGAATGAGCGCCAGCAAAAATACGATTACGCCCATGCCGCCCAGGAAGTTCATCAGGCTTCGCCACATCAACATTCCGTGGCTGAGCTTTTCAACCTCGGGAATAATCGTGGCTCCCGTTGTTGTAAATCCCGAAATCGTCTCAAACATCGCGTCGGCAAAGTTGGGAATCTCGTGGCTTAGCCAGAACGGCATTGCTCCGATAAGCGCAAGCAGGATCCAGCTCAAAGCGGTGGCAACAAAGCCTGCCTTCTGGTACAGAACCATCTTTTTTGGCTTTTTAACCTTTACCGCAAGCACGCCCAGAAGCGCGCTGACCGCGCCTGTGAGCAGAAAATATAGTCCTTCGTGTTCTCCGTAAATCAGCGAGGTAACGGTGCAGAACTGCATTGCCGCGCCTTCAACAATCATTACCCAGCCGAGAATATATAAGATTATTCGTTTATTCATACTCTCAAAATCAACGCCTGTTCAGAATATCGTCAAGGTCGTTAAGTCCCTTGTGCTTTGTAATTACAACTACCAGATCGTCGGGCATGATCATGTCGTTGCCGTGGGGAATAATAACCTTGCCCGCTCTGCTGATGCAGATAATCTGCAAATCGTTTTTGAGGTTCAAATCCATAATCGCGGTGCCAACGGTCTTTGAGCTTCTTCTTGCGCGGAACTCAAGAGCCTCGATCTGATCCTCGTGCAGCTTGTAAAGCGTTTCAACGTTGCTGCCCATGGAGTTCTGCATTGCCCTGATGTATCGCGCGATATATTCACCCGTGAGAACCTTTGGATTCATCACGCACTCAAGTCCGAGTTTGTCGATGATTGAGTCAAAGGAGTCGTTGTTCACCTTTGTGATTACCTTTGCTTTAGAAACGCTCTGAATGTAGAGCGAAATCAGAATGTTTTCTTCATCATAGTCCATAAGCGCGGCTACGCCGTCAACATTCTCAATGCCCTCGCTGAGCAGCAAATCCTGCTCCATGCAGTCGCCGTGAATGATAGTAGCGTCGTGCAGCATTTCCGAGAGTGCGTTGCAGCGCTGTTCGTTGCGCTCAATAATCTTTACGTTCGCGCCCGATTTTATCAACTTCTGAGCAAGGTAATACGAAACCTTTCCGCCGCCCAGAAGAATTACATCGCGGCTCCTGCCGATGTTGAGGTTAGTCTTTTTAAAGAACTTTGCGGCGATTTCGGGCTTGGATATTACCGAAATTTTGTCGCCTGCCATGATGATGAAGTCGCCGTTCGCAATGTAAACTCCGCCGTTGCGCTCAACGGTGCAGATCCTTACCTTTCCGCGCAGGTTGTCGATCTGGCTTATCTTCTTGTTGATTAGCGAGCTTTTTTCCGGGACCTGAACTTTTATAAGCTCAGCCGCTCCCTTTGAGAAGCTGTCAATTTCAAGCGCGCCCGAAAAACGCAGCAGGCGGCTTATTTCCAAAGCCTCTGTGAGCTCGGGGTTGATCGCCATCGAAAGGCGGAGGTGATCCTTTACGCGGTGAAGGTCGTTTGTGTACTCGGGGCTCCTCACTCTCGCGATAGTGTGCGGAGTTCCTGCCGCACGCGCCATAAGACAGGTGTACAGGTTAACCTCGTCGCGCGCGGTTGCCGCAATAACCAAGTCCGCAGTCTGCGCTCCTGCCTCCGCAAGCGCGTCAAAGGTTGCGCCGTTGCCCTCAATTCCCATGACGTCCAGCGATTCCGACAGTCTTTTGACCGCTTTTGGGCTGATATCGACAACTGAAATTTCATGTCCTTCGGCATTTAGCTGATTAGCTATTGACGAGCCGACCTTGCCGCAGCCAACAATTACAATTTTCATGTTCTACTCCAATATTAAATTGCTAACGGGAGATTCGTACAAACCTCCCGCAATAATTAGTTAACGTCATAATACACCTTTTACAGTGAAAAATCAATATTTATCGGCTAAAATTATAGTCTTTTTTTCAAAATGTTCTTTGATTTGGCACTTGCGTGTGGTATAATCATTTTGTAAGGCAGGCGATTTGATATCGCAAAGGAGGATGAACCGTGTTATTTCTTGAATACCCTAAGTGCAGCACATGCAAAAAGGCAAAAAAGTGGCTTGACGAAAACGGAGTTGAATACACCGACCGCCACATAAAGGACGACAACCCAAGCTATGACGAGCTGAAGCAGTGGTACGAGCGCAGCGGACTGCCGCTGAAACGTTTCTTTAATACAAGCGGTATGCTGTACAAGAGCATGAATTTAAAGGATAAGCTCAGCGATATGAGCGAGGAGGAGCAGCTCAGACTGCTTGCGCAGGACGGAATGCTCGTAAAGCGTCCGATAATCGTTTCGGACAAGGGTATTCTTACGGGCTTTAAGGAAGCACAGTGGGCAGAGCTTCTGCTCGGTAAATGACGGGGGTGAATTAGTATGAAACGCAGCGGATATATATCATGGGATGAATTTTTTATGGGGGTCGCACTGCTCGCGGCAAAGCGCAGCAAGGATCCAAATACACAGGTAGGCGCGTGCATAGTAGATAAAAACAATATCATTCTGTCAACGGGCTACAACGGATTTCCGTACGGCTGCTCAGATGACGATTATTCGTGGGCGAGAACCGGCAGCGACACAAAGTACAGCTATGTAGTTCACGCCGAGCTAAACGCGATTCTGAACGCGCAGGGCAAGGATTTGCACGGCGCAAGACTGTATGTCGATTTATTCCCGTGCAACGAGTGCGCAAAGGCGATTATCCAGTCGGGAATCAGCGAGGTGGTCTACCTCTATGATAAATACTCCGATACCCCTCAGACCGTAGCCTCAAAAAGAATGTTGAGCTCGGCAGGGGTAAAGCTGACAAGATTTGAGGCGCCTCACGGCAATATTACACTTGATTTTGATGCTAACAAGTGATTGTTCAATAAAAAACGGTCGGGATTACAGGTTTCTGTAAATTGAAACGCTGTTTTCCCGACCGTTTTTTTAGAGTTTAGAGTTGAGAGTTTAGAGTGTACAGTTTCGGTCGTGCAGATAGATTGATTTAATAAAAACGTTTGGTTCCCGACTGTATTAATATGGTGATGAACACAAACCGTAGGGTTCGGTCTTGACCGAACCGAGGTTGAAAACAATATGTTTGTTCATAGCCTGCGTTACGGTCAAGACCGTACCCTACAATCTATAGTGTGAAGTGGTTAGTGATTAGTGGTTAGTAGCAGTTTCAGAAAAATGCAATCATAGCAAAACATCGTTCCTTTTGCCCTCACAGCTTTCAATAGATTTCGTATTCTCGCGAAACGCCTGACGTTAACAATTTATTAAACGTCAAAAACGCGACTTGAAAAAATTGCCCTCACAGCTTTCAATAGATTTCGTATTCTCGCGAAACGCCTGACGTTAACACTTTATTAAACGTCAAAAACGCGACTTGAAAAAATTGCCCTCACAGCTTTCATTAGATTTCGTATTCTTGCGAAATGCCTGACGTTAACAATTTATTAAACGATAAAAACGCGACTTAAAAAACGCGACTTAAAAAGTCCAATTTGGGATGTATTCTTCGGTGGCGGAGGAGAGGTCTTGGGTGAAGCCGTCTATGCCGCTTAAGAACACCTCGCGCTTAACCTTTTCATACTCGCGCTTGGTGATTTTGCGGTTCAGCTTGCTGTCGTTTTTGGCTTCTCCCCACGGTACATACTGGCACATCAGGCTGAACATCACCTGATTTCCGAACAGACGGCGAACTATATCGATTACGCCTATGCTGTTGCGTGTGTGGGCAGGGAGGATGAGGTGGCGCACAATTACGCCCTTTTTCATTATTCCGTCCTCGTCAAATTCAGGCTCGCCAACCTGGAAAACCATCTCCTGGATCGCAGCGGAAGCAGTATTTACATAGTTTGGCGCCTGTGAAAGCGATACCGCAAGCTTATCGTCGCTGTATTTGAAATCGGGGAGGTAGATATCAACAAGCCCGTCAAGCATGTCAAGAGCCTTAGGAGAAGTGTAGCCGCTGCAGTTGTACACAATCGGCAGATTCGGTCTGTAAATCTCAAAGCTCTTTACAACCTCCGGCAAAAAGTGGTCGGCGGTCACAAGGTTGATGTTGTGGCAGCCCGCTTCCTCAAGCATTTTATAGGCGTCGGCAAGCTGCTCAACGGTCAGCGTTGTGCCGTTGTTAAGGTTCGATATTTCGTAGTTCTGGCAGAATTTGCACTTCAGAGTGCAGCCCGAAAAAAATACAGTGCCGCTGCCGCGCGTTCCGCTTATGCACGGTTCCTCGCCAAAGTGGGGGGCTACTCTTGCTACAACCGGCAGCGTGCCCATTTTACAAAAACCCTTTCCCGAGTTCTCGGTGCGGTATGCTCCGCATTTTCTCGGACAAATATCGCAAATCATCAATAATCACCGCTTATGAAAAAAATCCTACGGTCAGTATATCACATTTTTCTTTGTTTGAAAACATTATATCTCAAAATCGGTCAGGTAATCCTCAACAATATCATCAAGGTGACACAGCTCGATTTTCAGTTCGTTCAATAGCCCTACGACTCGCCTTGCGTCTTTTAGTGATGAAAAAACGCGGGGGATAATCCTTAGCGCAACATCATCGCTGAAAGCGGCGATACCGTAGGCATAATGTTGTGAATCGGTGTCCTCACATACTTTGTATTCAGTCATTGCTCTACCTCTGGTTGTGAAAATTCTTCACATACATGATATATACTATCGTGTACAAAGTCAAGTGAAAATTTTGTAATTTTGTCGAAACAAGTTTGATACTATTCTTCGCTTACAGAATTATCAGTGTATGATGAGTCGCCGTGAAAACTGATGATAAACCGCAGTCCTACTGACACTTATACATTATAGACAAAAAGCTCGGTCGAAATTTGTAGGTAACGGAAAACAAATATTCTAATATAGAAATATAACGCATGTCAAATTTGATAAAATAAAAATAACCATATTGGATAATTGTATGGAATTTTTATCCTTTTAAAAGGGTTATTTAGGAGTGATATATGTGAAATTCAAAAAAGCGTTATCACTGCTGCTTTCGGCTTTAATGGTAACGGGTTCCGCTGCGTTCTCGGCAAACGCGGCTCCAGCGCCCGACGAAACAGGCGCGTATTCCAACCAGAATTACCTTGAAACCCAGGCAAGCGCGGCGTATAACGAAAAAGACTTGGGCTCGACCTACAGCAAGGCTTCCACAACATGGAAAACCTGGTCGCCTGACGCAACATCGGTTAAGGTTAAGCTGTACGCAACAGGCTCCGATTCCGAAAAGGGAGCAAAGGTGCTGGGCGAGCACGCAATGACCAAAAACTCAACAACGGGTGTTTGGTCGCTCACACTCACAGGCGATTACAAAAATGTTTACTACACATACCTTGTTAACGTCAAGGGCTCAACAAACGAAACCCAGGACGTGTATTCAAAGGCGGTCGGCGTTAACGGCAACCGCTCAATGGTAGTAGACCTCGACTCCACCGATCCCGACGGCTGGAGCTCCGACAAGCACGTTCTCTTCAACGGCGCTCAGGAGGCAGTTGTATGGGAAGTTCACATTCGCGACTTCTCGATTTCATCGACCTCAGGCGTAAGCGAAGACAACAAGGGAAAATATCTCGGCTTCACAGAGGGCGGCACAACCCTCAGCGGCAAGGCAGGTCAGCCTTCAACAGCTGTTGACTACCTTGTTGAATCAGGCATCAACTGCGTTCAGATCATGCCTTCATACGACTTCGGTTCGGTTGACGAGGTCAAGGGCGCATCGTCCTCAAACCGCAACTGGGGTTACGATCCCGTAAACTACAACGTTCCCGAGGGAAGCTATTCCTCCAACGCCTACGACGGCAACGTCAGAATCAAGGAATTCAAGCAGATGGTTCAGGCGCTCCACGACAGAGGAATCTCGGTTGTAATGGACGTTGTTTACAACCACACCTACTCAACGGGCGGCTCATGCTTTGAAAAGACCGCTCCGGGCTACTATTTCAGAATGAATTCATCCTCTACCTTCTCAAACGGCTCAGGCTGCGGAAACGAGACCGCTTCCGATAAGAAGATGTACAGAAAGTACATGATCGAGTCACTCAAGTATTGGGCAGAGGAGTACCACATTGACGGCTTCCGTTTTGACCTTATGGGCCTTCACGACGTAACCACAATGAACAACATCCGTTCAGAGCTCGACGGTATCACAGCGAATATGCAGTCCGGCAAATCCGGCAAGCAGATCCTTGTTTACGGCGAACCCTGGACAGGCGGCACAACACTCAACCCCGATCCTATCTACAGCTGGCAGGGCACAGGTATCTCACGTCTTGACTCACGCGTAGGCGCGTTCGGCGACCGTTTCCGCGACTCGCTCAGAGGCAACAACGATCCCGGTCAGTCAAGCTTTATCAAAGGCTATCTGCAGGGCGATGAAACTAAGTCAAGCAACGTAGTAGCAGGTATCAAAGGTCAGGTATATTCGGCAACGACTCCGAAAGCACCTTCTCAGGCGCTGGTTTACGGCGACTGCCACGATAACTACATACTATGGGATCAGCTGACCAAGGCGAGCGGCTCCACCGCCTATACAGGCACGGCGGTTGCCACGCAGAACCAGGTTCGAATAGCAATGGCGCTAATTATGACCGCTCAGGGTATTCCGTTCATGACGGCGGGCTCCGAGTTCGGACGTACTAAGAAGGGCGACCACAACAGCTTTAACGCGAGCGACGATATCAACCAGATTGACTGGAACCGCATTAAGAGCCTTTCAAGTCTTGCGAACTTCTATAAAGGTATGCTTCAAATCAGGAAGAACTATGCTCCTCTCAAGGGCACAGGCTTCTCAACTCCGACCTTCACATCCTCTTACGGATATGTAATCGGCTACACCTACAGCAACAGCACCTCAGGTCAGTGGAACAAGCTGGCGGTTCTGGTTAACTCCAACGCAAGCGCTTCCTACACAATCAACCTGGGCAGCTCAAACTGGACGATCGTCGGCAACAACACCACAGCAGGCGTTAAGTCACTTGGTACAGTAAGCGGCTCAAGCTACACGATCCCCGCAAGAAGCGTTGCTGTTCTGGTTGATACCGCAAGCTTCAATAACCTCAAGCTCAACGAAAGCTTCGGTACTCTTACCGTTAAGCATGTTAACAACAAGGGCAACGTGCTCAAGACAAGCACAGCCAAGTACAGAGCAGGCAGCACATACCGTGCGCTTCCCGACACAACACTGCTCTACGACTACAACCTCACCAAGACCGAGGGCACAACAACAGGTACAGTGGCGGCAAACGGCAACTACACCGTAACCTTCACATACACCGACAGCGGCGTAGCTTCAGGCTACCTCAACGTAAACTATGTTGACCAGAGTGGAAAGGCAATCAAAGACGCTGAAAAGACAAAGCATAAGGCGGGCGAGACATACGCAGTAACCGCGCCCGCAATTCAGGGCTATCAGCTTGACACAACAAAGTATCCCGCAAAGAGCAGCGGAACCTTCACAGGCGACGACGTAACTCTTAACTTTGTATACAAGCCCCTCTCAACCACAACAACAACTGTTCACTACTACAACTCAAACGGCTGGTCAAATATCATCTGCTACGGCTATGATGAAAACGGACAGGTAACAGGAACATGGAATACCTCACCCGTAATGACCTCAGAGGGCAACAACTGGTTCAAGACCACAATCAACTCACCGAGCCTCTATGTAATGTTCCATCCCAAGAGCGGAACAGGCCAGGAGCCGGGCGAAAACGAACCCGGATATCCCGCAAGCGGCGAGGTATGGATCCAGAACAAGGTTGTAACCTTCAACGCAACCCTCGTAACAAGCCACATCGACGTAGCAACAGGTAAGCAAATCAGCCAGGATGTAACCGTTAACAAGACAAAGGTTACAAGCAATGACACCTACACAACCTCAGCGCTTGCAGGCAGAACAGACGTAATTGCTCCTGCAAATGCTCAGGGCAGCTACACAGCAGGCGTAACAAACGTTGTATATCTGTACGGCGATACCGAGCAGCCCACACAGCCTACAACAGCTCCGACCGAGCCTACAGATCCTACCGTAACCGAGCCTACAAAGCCCACCGAAACCGAGCCCACAGAGCCTACGGTAACCGAACCCACACAGCCCACGGAGCCCGTTCCTCACATTTTGATCGGCGACGTTAACATGGACGGCAAGATCAAGGTAGACGACGCTACTCTTATCCAGAGAGCAATCGGCAAGATCGTTACACTTTCAGAGCAAGCGCTCATCGCGGCAGACTGCAACGGCGACGGTGTAATGACAATCAAGGACGCAACGCTTATCCAGAAGTACATCGCAAAATACTCCGACACGGGTAAGGTTGGAAGATACACCGACGAGGCGGAAACAACAGTAGCTCCCACAGAGCCCACCGTTCCCACAGAGCCTACGGTTCCTACGGATCCCACAGTTCCCGAGCCCACAACCGAGCCATACACAGAACCGATTCCAACAGAACCGCCGACAGATCCGCCTATTCCTTCCGACAGAGTAACCTTTGACGGAACATTCCCCGAGGAAAACGATAAGCCGGCTAACTGGTTCGCTTGGACATGGGACGACGGAACAGACGGCGAATGGGTTACAGCTGACGCAGACAGCTCTGACGTAGCTCATATCTACTTCTCAGGACTTAAATCACATGTTATCTTTGTAAGAATGGATCCCGCTGCAGCAACTCCTTCATGGGACGCAAAGTGGAACCAGACAAACGACCTTGATCTCGTAGCAGGAGGAACCTACACCATCACAGGCTGGGGCTCCGGATGGGGCGCTAACCTTGACGGTGTCTGGAGTTAAAGGTTAATAAGATAATTTAACAATCAAAAGGGGAGCCCATCACGGGCTCCCTTCGTTTTGCAAAAATCAAATTGTAAAAATATAATAAACAGAAATTGAAATAACGTAGGGGCGAACCTGTGTGTTCGCCCTTGAACCGACGTTTGTTGACGTTCGATTGTACCATTGAAAACAAAGGTTAATCTTCGTAATACGGCGCACACATGGGTGCGCCACTACGTAATTCCGGAAAGCCTTACCTCACGCTTCAAGCAGCTTCAAAAGGAACGGAATTGCTCTTTCAAAATCAACGCCGTACCAGTTAGCGTTGGGTGATGCCTTTGTAATTCTGATGCACTCAGCGGTGTAGTCAGCGGCAATCTTGACGCTCTCCTCAAGGCTCTTGCCTCTTACAAGCGAGCCTGTGAACGCCGAGCTGAAAATATCGCCCGTGCCGTGGAACGCCGCGTCGATCTTCTCCTGCTGATAGTTGTAGAACTCATCTGTTTCGCTGTCGTAAACGAGCACGCCGTAGCTGCCGTCAAACGCCGCGCCGGTGAGCACAACCTTCTTTGCGCCCTGAGCCGCAAGCTTCTTTACAACGTCCTTTGCGAACTCTTCATCGTATTCCTCGCGGTACTCGGTATCCGTCAGGAAGCAGGCCTCGGTAATGTTGGGCAGAACGATGTCAGCCTTTGCGCAAAGCTTAGCCATCTCCTTTGGAAACTCGCTGTCAAACGCGGGATAGAGTTTGCCGTTGTCAGCCATCGCCGGGTCGATAATCACAAGGTTGCCGTCCTGCTTTAAGCTCTCAATCAGAGTAATAACCTTTTCAATCTGAGCCGCGTTTGCAAGATAGCCGGTGTAGAACGCGTCAAATGTAATTCCCTCGTCCTTCCAGTGTTTGGCAATCGGAAGAATCTGGTCGTCAAGATCCTTGCAGGTGAAGTTCTTGAACATTGTATGAGTTGAAAGAACGGCTGTAGGAATAATAGCCGCCTCAACGCCTGCCGCCGAAATAATCGGAAGCGCAACAGTGAGCGAGCATTTGCCCACGCATGAAATGTCCTGAATTGTTAATATTCTTTTCACAATAAATAACCCCCTTATTGTGCCTGTAGTATAACACAAAAACTGTACCTTGTAAAGTACACAGTTTTTTAAAAATATTAATATACAGTTTTTGAGTCGCGTACTTAACGTTTGATAGAATATTAACGTAAGGCGTTTCGCGAGACAGAATAGAAATATCGGAAAATACGAGGGCAAGAGGAACGACGTTTGGATTAATTAGTTCACTAAATAACGTTATTGTATTAATTGTAGGGGCGTGCATTGCACGCCCGCTAACCGACGTTTTGTTTACGTTCGTTTTTTCGGCGTAACTCAGACGTTATGTTCACCGCCCTCGGGCGACCAATGGTCGCCCCTACAATATCTGAGCTTGCTTCTAACCGCTCACATATTCTTCTTATTTTTCCAATACGGAAGTTTAATGAACATGAAAATGTGTTATACTATAAAATTGAGATAATATATACCAATGATTTGGAGTGATAATATGAGCAACCTCAAAAGAACCAAGCTTGCCGAGGGCGTGCACTTCAACAGCGTAAGCGACAACCGCTTCAAGACCATGCTGATTGAAGCGAACTTCGTCATGCCGCTGAGCGCTGAAACAGCGTCGGCAAACGCTCTGCTTGTGTATGTGCTTTCACGTTCCTGCAGGGAATATCCTACCTACCGCGCGCTGTGCAAAAAGCTCAGCTCGCTTTACGGCGCGGAGCTTTCCGCCGCATCGGGAAAATCGGGCGACCGCCAGCTTTTGACATTAACTCTAACGGGAATTGACGACCGCTACGCGCTTGACGGCGAGAGCATAGCCGAACAGCTTTCCTCGCTGTTGTGCAGTGTAATATTCGAGCCGAACCTCAACGGCAGCGCGTTTTTGCAGGCAGAAACCGACCAGGAGCGCAGACAGCTCCTTGACGATATCGACTCGGAGTTCAACGACAAGCGCGTTTACGCAATCGGACAGATGATAAAGAATATGTGCTCTGACGAGGTCTTCGGAATCAAGCGTTACGGCACGGCTGAGCAGGTAAAATCGCTCACGCCGGAAGATTTGTACGCCGCGTGGCAGAATGTGCTCAGAACCGCTCAGCTTGAAATAATGTACGTCGGCGACAGTGAGCCCGACAAGGCGCTTTCGGTATTTGCGGAGGCGTTCAGCGGAATCGAACGCGAGCCGCATAAGGTTGAAACCGAGGTCATCGCCAAAGCGGAAAATGTTAAGCGAATCACCGATGAAATGGACGTTTCGCAGTCAAAGCTCGTAATGGGCTTCCGCGGAGAGCGCGCACTGCCCGACAAAAAAGCGTATGCCTCACAGCTCATGGCGGCAGTTTTAGGCGGCACGGCTACCTCAAAGCTGTTCTGCAACGTCCGCGAAAAACAGAGCCTCTGCTACTACTGCGCGGCGCGCTACGACAAGACCAAGGGCATAATGATAATAGACAGCGGCGTAGAGGGCGAGAACATCGAAAAGCTCGAGCGCGGAATCATGAAGGAAATCGGGGATTTAAAGAACGGCGAAATCACCGACTTTGAGCTTGAAGCAACAAAGCTTGCGGTAATCAACTCCTACTACTCCTCAAACGACACCGTGCGCGGAATAGATACATGGTATATGAACCGCATATTTGAAGGCGAAATCAAGTCAATCGAAGAAATGGCGGAGCGCGTCAACGCGGTCACCAAGGAAGAAATAATCGAAGCCGCAAAGCTTTTGACGCTCGACACGGTATATGTTCTGAAAAATAAGTGAGGTGCTCTATGAATATAAGTGAAATCAAGTCCGAAAGAGCGGGTGACAGCTACTATAAAATCGACCACCCCTCGGGACTGACCGTATATGTATATCCCAAGGAGGGCTACAACTCAGCCTACGCGATAATCGGCACAAAATACGGCAGTGTAAACACCTGCTTTTCGCTTGACGGCGGCGAAAAAATCACAGTACCCGACGGCATAGCGCACTACCTTGAGCACAAGCTTTTTGAAAGCGAGGACGGCGACGCGTTTGCGCGCTACGCAAAAACAGGCGCGTCTGCAAACGCCTACACAAGTTTTGAAAAGACCTGCTATCTTTTCTCATGCACCGACAAGTTTGACGAAAGCTTTGAGATACTTCTCGACTTTGTTCAGAGCCCGTACTTCACAGCCGAAACCGTGGCAAAGGAGCAGGGGATAATCGGACAGGAAATCAAGATGTACGACGACAGCCCCGACTGGCGCGTGATGTTCAACATGCTTGAAAAGATGTATCATCACCACCCCGTCAAAATCGATATCGCCGGCACGGTTGAGAGCATAGCGGAAATCACCGCCGAAAAGCTCTATCAGTGCTACAACACCTTTTATAATTTAAACAACATGGCTCTTTGCGTGGCAGGCAACGTCACTGTTGAGCAGGTGCTAAAAACCTGCGACAGAATGTTAAAGCCCTGCGAAAAGCATACTATAGAGAACTTCTTTGAGGACGAGCCCTACGAAATCGTAGAGCCGTATGTTGAGCAGAATTTCCCGGTATCGGTTCCGCTGTTCAACCTCGGCTTTAAGGAGCGCGCCCAAAAGCCGCTCAACGAAACAAAGCTCGCCCACACCGACATCCTGCTCGAGCTTCTCGCGTCCTCAACAAGCGAGTTGTACCAGAAGCTCATGGACGACGAGCTGATCAATACAAGCTTTACGTTTGAGCTGTTCGAGGGACCGGGCTACTGCTCGGTGATCTTCGGCGGCGAATCGCGCGCGCCAAAGCAGGCGGCGGAGCAGATAAAGCAGTATATCGCCGAGGTCAAGAAAAACGGACTCGATAAAGCGGAGTTTGAAAGCGCAAGAAAGTCGGTTTACGGCGACGTGATATCCTCGCTAAACTCGGTCGGCTCAATCGCAAACACCGTCACAAGCTACCACTTCAACGGCAACGAGCTATTCACCTATATCGACGCCGTTGCAAACGCGACCTTTGAGGACGTCCAAAACCGCCTGTCCGAAATGCTCGACGTAAACAACTGCACGCTTTCGGTTGTAAAGAACGGGGAGGAGTAAGATGAATTCAGATATTTTCCACGTTAAATTTCCCTATCTCGGCTGGTCGTTCACAATCAACCGCGTAGCCTTGCAGATAGGAAGCTTTAAAATCTACTGGTACGGCGTAATTATTATGACAGGCATGCTACTCGCCGTGCTCTACGCCTACAAAAGCTCAAAACGCTACAACGTTGACCGCAACAAGCTTTTTAACTGCGTGTTCGTCGGTCTTATCAGCGGAATAATCGGCGCAAGGCTGTACTTCTGCATCTTCCGCTGGGATTACTACTCTCAGCATTTAAACGAGATATTGTCAATACACGAGGGCGGCCTAGCGATTTACGGCGGAATAATCGGAGCGCTTCTCGGCGGTCTTATCGTCGCAAAAATCCAGAAGATGAAGTTCATGCCAATCCTCGATATTTCTATGATGGGATTTCTGATTGGACAGGGAATAGGCCGATGGGGCAATTTTATGAATCAGGAGGCGTTCGGAACTCCTACAAATCTTCCGTGGGCAATGCTCAGCGAGGGAACCGACGGCGTTGCCGTTCATCCCTGCTTCCTCTATGAATCGCTCTGGTGCCTGCTCGGATTCGCGCTCATTCATTTCTACAGCAAATACCGCCAGCGCTATGCAGGCGAGGTGTTTTATATGTACCTTGCGTGGTACGGCTTTGAACGCATGATAGTTGAGGGGCTGAGAACAGACAGTCTTTATCTGCCGTTCCAAATCGCGGGCGTGGATATCCGCGTAAGCCAGGTGCTTTCGGCGTTATTATTCGTTATTGGAATTATTTTATTGATCAAGAACATAAAGAAGGAGGACTCTTTTTATGCAAATTATCGACGGAAAAAAAGTGTCGGCTCAGGTAAAAGAAAAAGTAAGGCTTGAAACGCTTGAGTTGATAGAAAAGCACGGAATCACCCCGGGACTTGCGGTAGTGATCGTGGGCGACGACCCCGCGTCGCGCGTGTATGTAAACAACAAAAAGAAGGCGTGCGAGGTAGTGGGTTTTAAGTCGGAGGAGTACGCTCTGCCCGCCTCAACAACTCAGGAGGAACTGCTCGCGCTGGTCGATAAGCTCAACAAAAAAGAGGACATCAACGGAATATTGGTTCAGCTTCCTCTGCCAAAGCACCTTGACGATAAGGCGGTAATCGAAAGAATCAGCCCCCAAAAGGACGTTGACGCGTTCCATGCCGTAAATGTCGGAAAAATCATGCTGGGCGAATTTGACTTCCTGCCCTGCACACCCGCGGGCGTTATGGAAATGCTCCATTCTTATGATATCACCGTCGAGGGCAAGGAGTGCGTTGTAATCGGCAGAAGTAACATCGTAGGCAAGCCTATGGGAATGCTGCTGCTCCACGAAAACGGCACGGTAACGATCTGCCACAGCCGCACAAAGAACCTTAAAGAGGTTTGTCAGAGAGCGGATATTCTGGTCGCGGCGGTAGGAATCCCCAAGTTTGTAAAGGCTGATATGGTCAAGGACGGCGCGGTCGTAATCGACGTTGGAATGGACCGCGACGAAAACGGCAAGCTCTGCGGCGACGTTGATTTTGAAAACGTAAAGGATAAGTGCTCATACATAACCCCTGTACCCGGCGGCGTAGGTCCCATGACTATTTCAACGCTGATGAAGAATACAATCAAGGCGTGTAAATTGCAGAACGGGATTAATGATTAGAGTTGAGAGTTTAGAGATTAGAGTTTAGAGTTTCGGTCGTGCAGATAGATTAATTAATTGAAAAAGTTTGGTTCCCGACCGTGTTAATATTGGCTAAATGGTTATGGCTTTAAACTGTATGGTTCGGTCTTGACCGAACCGAGTATGAGAATAATAGGTTTGTTTATCACTTGCGGTACGGTCAAGACCGTACCCTACAATATTAGTGTGAAGTGGTTAGGGGATAGTGGTTAGTTGTAGGGGCGACCAGAGAATGTCATTTCGACTAAGCGGAGCGCACGGAGAAATCCCCATATGATAGAAGTCGGGTTCCTTTTGGGGGACCCGTAGCCGGGCGGCAACCCTTTTGCCGCTGTGCGGCATTTCCACTGTCAGGGGAATCAATTTGGTCGCCCGCGGGCAGTAGACGTAACGTATGTATTACGTCGAAAAAACGGACGTAAAGCAAACGTCGGTTCGCGGGCTTGCAATGCAAGCCCCTACAATTCTTTATTAAACGTCAGTTAATGAACCACAATAACCAAACGTTGTTCCCATTGCCCTCACAGCTTCCAAAAGATTTCGTTTTCTCGCGAAATAGAAAACATCATCAATTAATAAACTTTAAAAACGCGACTTTAAAAACGCGACTTAAAAGATATTGACAAATGGGGAACTATGTGGTATAGTATATAAGCCGCATACTGTGGGTAAGAAGAAATTCGAAAGAATTCACCCATAGGTAGCGAGCCCAATGTAAAGGATTGAAAATATGTACGCAGTTATTCAGACAGGCGGCAAGCAGTATAAGGTAACAAACGACGAAGTTATCTTTATCGAGAAGCTTGAAGCCGAAGCAAACGACACCGTAACATTTGACGTTGTTGCAGTCGGCACAGACGACGGCATCAAGGTTGGCACACCTTTTGTTGAGGGTGCAAAGGTTACAGGCGAGGTTCTTAAGAACGGCAAAGGCAAGAAGATCAGAGTTGCTACTTACAAGCCTAAGAAGGGCGAGAAGAGAGTAAAGGGTCACAGACAGCCTTACACTCAGGTGAAGATCACTTCAATCGAAGCATAATGATCTCGGTAACTTTTACGGTTAACGGCGGCGTTGTAACGGGCTATATAATCAGCGGACACTCGGGCTACTCCGAACAAGGCAGCGACATTGTTTGCGCTGCGATAAGCTCCGCGGCTCTTATGGCGGCAAATACCGTCACCGAAATTCAGCAGCTTGACGCTGAAATCACCGTAAACGACGGATTTTTAAACCTGAATCTGTCACAACAGGACGCCAAGGCAGCAAGCGTTACGCTTGAAGGTCTGAGGCTCCACTTAACAGCTCTTTCACAAGAGTATCCAAAATTTATTAAAGTAAAAAATTCGGAGGTGTAAGGTAATGCTTAAAATAAACATTCAGTTATTCGCTCATAAAAAAGGTATGGGTTCAACAAAGAACGGCCGTGACAGCGAATCAAAGCGTCTCGGCGTTAAGCGCGCAGACGGTCAGAAGGTTCTCGCGGGCAACATCCTTGTAAAGCAGAGAGGAACTCACATTCATCCCGGCGCTAACGTTGGCAGAGGTTCAGACGACACTCTGTTCGCAAAAATCGACGGCGTTCTCCGCTTCGAGCGCGTTGGCAAGGACAGAAAGCGCGCAAGCGTTTATCCTGTAGAGCAGTAATAAAGCAAATTGCTAAAGGGTGAGTTGAAATATACTCGCCCTTATTTATTAGTGGTGTAGGGGCGACCATCGGTCGCCCGCGGGCTTGCAATGCAAGCTCCTGCAGATTAATTGCCGACTGAAAGGAGGCATAAAACATGTTCGTAGATAAAGCGCACATAAAGATAAAGGCGGGCGACGGCGGCGACGGTGCCGTATCGTTTCACCGCGAAAAATATGTAGCCGCAGGCGGCCCCGACGGCGGCGACGGCGGCAGAGGCGGCAATATTGTATTTGTCGCGGACTCAAATCTTTCTACGCTCGTTGACTTCCGCTACAAGCGCAAATACGCCGCCAGGAAGGGCGAAAACGGCAGAGGAGGACGCTGCCGCGGCAAAAATGCCGAGGATTTAATCATCCGCGTACCCGTAGGAACGGTCGTAAAGGAAGAAAGCAGCAACCGAATTTTAGCCGACGTCTCCGACAAAGAACCGCATATCGTTGCGCGCGGCGGCAAGGGCGGTTGGGGAAATCCTCATTTTGCCACCCCCGTCCGTCAGGTTCCCAGGTTCGCAAAGCCAGGACTTCCCGGCGAGGAGTTCGATGTTGTGCTCGAGCTCAAGCTGCTTGCGGACGTAGGTCTTGTAGGCTTCCCGAACGTCGGAAAAAGCACGCTTATTTCCGTTGTTTCTCAGGCTAAGCCCGAAATCGCGGACTATCATTTTACAACAATAACTCCCGTGCTCGGCGTTGTTTCAATGGGCGAGGGTTCGTCGTTTGTAATTGCGGATATACCCGGGCTGATTGAGGGTGCGTGGCAGGGCACAGGTCTTGGACATCAGTTCCTGCGCCACGTTGAGCGCTGCCGAATGCTCGTGCACGTCGTTGATGTTTCGGGCAGCGAGGGCAGAGATCCCGTTGAGGATTTTGAGACGATAAATTCCGAGCTTGTGAAGTTTAATCCCGAGCTTGCTGAGCGTCCGATGATTGTCGCCGGAAATAAGTGCGACATGGCTACCGACGAGCAGATTGAGCAGTTCAAGAAGTACGTCAACGATAAGGGATACGACTTTTTCCCGATTATGGCGGCTATCCGCTACGATGTTGATCCGCTGCTCAATAAAATTCAGGAAATGCTCTCAAAGCTTCCGCCAATCACGCGATATGAGGCTGAACCCGCTCCCGTAGTTACGGTTGAGGACTTTGACGACCACAGCGTTGAAATCCGCAACGTCAACGGAATTTACACCGTCGAGGCTGACTGGCTGCTGCAGGTTATGCGCGGAATCAATTTTGACGACTACGAAAGCCTTAATTACTTCCAGAAGGTTCTTGCAAACGGCGGCGTTATTGAAGCCCTGCGCCAAAAGGGCTGTCAGGACGGCGACACGGTTTCAATTTACGACCTTGAATTTGACTTTATGGACTAAGGTGGAGCTATGAGTGAAATAAAAAGAACCGCAGCCGACGCCTATTCTCCGCTGACGCTGGCATTTGTGGGCGACGGTGTGTACGATTTGCTCGTCAGGGATCACCTTGTCCGTCAGGCTAACCGCCCCGTGGGTGAGCTCAATAAAATCAAGGTTTCGCTTGTTAAGTGTGAAAGTCAGGCTCAGTTTGCCGAAAAGCTTTTGCCAATGCTCACCGAAAAAGAGCAGGCGGTATATAAGCGCGGCAGAAACGCCGCCCCAAAATGTACACCAAAGCACGGTACGGTCGCGGATTATCACAGCGCGACGGGACTTGAGTGTCTGTTCGGCTACCTGCATATCAACGGGGAGAAAGAACGGATTCAGGAATTGTTTGATGTAATAATAGGAAGTAAAAAATAACGAATAAAAAAATTGGGCGCACATTTGTGCGCCCGTTTTGCTTATGAATTAAATGTTTTTACCGAATCAAATTCGTCCTGGATTTCCTTTGACGGAGCCTTGGTGATAAGAGAAATAACAACGTTTACTATCAGCGCAAGGAAGAAGCCGGGAACGAGTGAATAAAGCTGAGTAGCCGCCGCAAGCGTCTGACCGCCGATAAGCGGGATATACTCCCAAACGATGATAGTCAGCGCGCCAATGCTCATACCGCTGATTGCGCCCGCAAGATTTGAACGCTTCCAGAACAGAGCAAGCAGAACAACGGGACCAAACGCCGCGCCGAATCCTGCCCACGCGTTACTAACAAGACCCATGATGCTTGATTCGGGGTCAAGCGCGATGAGGAAAGCGATTACCGCAACAATAACGACCGCAATCTTACCGACCCAAAGAGCGCTCTTTTCGGTAGCGTCCTTCTTGATAACGCCCTTGTACATATCCTCCGAAACAGCCGAAGCGGTAACAAGGAGCTGGCTGTCGGCGGTTGACATGATCGCCGCAAGGATACCGCAGAGGAAGATACCTCCGATGAAAATCAGCACGTTGTTGTCGGTGAAAATCTGCTGAATAAGTCTGATAAAGGCGGTCTCACTGCTCTTGTCATCAAGAGCCGGGGTGATAAAGCCTCTTGCAACAACGCCGATAAAGCATGAAGCGGCAAGTGAAATAACAACCCATGTAATACCGATTCTTCTTGACTTTTTGACCTCGTGATCATTCTTGATAGCCATGAAGCGGATAATGATGTGAGGCATACCGAAGTAACCGAGTCCCCACGCAAGGTTTGAAACGATTGAAACGAACGAGTTATCATTGCCGTCGCCGTCCTTCATAATGTTGAGGAAGCTGCCGGGATCGTTAACTCCGTGAGATTTGAGAGCCTCCGCAAAAGAGCTGTCGTGGCTGAGCATAGCGTAAGTTACAATCGGAACAGCCAAAATAGCAACAAGCATAAGCATGCCCTGAATGAAGTCGGTTGTGCAAACAGCCTTGAAGCCGCCCATAAAGGTGTAGATAAGAATAACCACAGCGGCAATTGTAAGACCGATAAGGTAAGCAGTGTTGTCGAGCTTGCCGTCCTTGCTGTTGCCGAACAGCGTAGCAAAAAGCTTAGCGCCCGAGCTGAACGCCGAAGCGGTATAAACCGCAAAGAAAATTGCAATGATAATCGCGGAAACGATTTTGATTACGCCGACCTTGTCGCGGTAGCGGTTCTGGAAGAAGGTGGGAATTGTGAGCGAGTTGCCTGAAACAATTGTGTATTTTCTCAGGCGTGAAGCCACAATATACCAGTTAAGAACTGTGCCGATAAGCAGACCGATAGCGATCCATATCTGACCTGTGCCCGCAATGTAGACCGCGCCGGGAAGTCCCATAAGCAGCCAGCCGCTCATATCGGAAGCCTGAGCCGAGAGCGCCGCAGTCCAGCCGCCGAGGTTTCTTCCGCCAAGGAAATAGTCCTCGTTGTTCTTTGTGTTACGCGAATAGAACACGCCGATCAAAATCATCAGCGCAAGATAAAACGCGAAAGCAACAAGAACAATGATGTTGTTTGTACTCATTTTTGTCCTCCCTATAATAAACTTTATGTGTAGTCTGACACACTTTTAATATTTTACCAAATTAAAGTGTAAAAATCAAGTATATTATTAATAAAATGTCAAAAAATGAAAAATAAATGTCAAAATACCGTCAACGGTTGATTTGCGCGCAAAAAAGTAATATAATATATACTGAATAAGTTTGGATAATAATTCTATCTATGAACTTCTATAATAATTGGGGTAATAAAATGGATTTTGTAAAAAGAACATGGGCGGAAATCTCGCTCGACGCAATCACGCACAATTTTCATGAAATAAAGAATAAAATCGGCGGCGAGGCAAAAATCTGCTGTGTAGTAAAGGCAGACGGCTACGGCCACGGAGCGGTTGAGCTTGCGCATATATACGAACAGCTCGGCGCGGACTTTTTTGCGGTTTCAAATATTGACGAGGGAATAGAGCTCAGGGACTCGGGCTGTTCACTGCCCATCCTGATTTTGGGCTACACCCCCGTAAAGGACGCCGTAAGACTTGCCGAATACAATATCTCCCAGGCGGTGTTCTCGGCTGAATACGGCAGAGCGCTGTCAAACGAATGTGAAAAAAACAACGTAAGCGTCAAAATCCACATCAAGGCGGACACGGGCATGAGCCGAATCGGCTTTATGTGCCAGCAGTTCCCGCGCGATGATTATTCTATAAAAGAAATATATGACACCTGTAAGCTTCCCCGCCTCACTCTCGAAGGACTGTTCACCCATTTCTGCGTGTCGGACGAAACCGAGGACGGCAGGGGCTTTACGGAAACCCAGTACAATAATTTTACTCATGTAAGGCACGAAATGGAAAAGCTCGGACTTAAAATCCCCGTATGCCACTGCTCAAACAGCGGCGCGATCGAGGACTACTCCGACACCTACTGCGACATGGTTCGCGCCGGAATCATTCTCTACGGACTCGCACCCTCGGGCAAGCTTCAGGGCAGACTTGATTTGATCCCCGCAATGACGCTCAAAACCTCTGTAGCGTATGTCAAGGAGCTTAAAAAGGGCGCGACAATTTCCTACGGCCGCACCTTCACCGCTGAAAAGGACATGAAAATAGCTACCGTGCCGATCGGTTACGCCGACGGCTACATACGCGCAAACGCCGCCGACGGCTACATGCTGATAAACGGACAAAAGGCAAAAATCGTGGGCAGGATATGCATGGATCAGACCATGCTCGACGTAACCGACCTCGACTATGTTGAGCAGGGCGACGAGGTGATCGTGTTCGGCAAGGGAGTGTCGGGAGAACCGACAGCCGATCTGCTTGCAAAGAACACGGGCACTATCAACTACGAGGTAGTTTGCCTTGTCGGAAAGCGCGTTCCGCGTATCTACTACAAAAACGGAGTAATAACGGAAGTGATGTATAAGCTATGAGAATACTTGTTGTTGACGGAAACAGCATTGTAAACCGCGCCTACTACGGAATCCGTCCGCTGACTACAAAGGACGGACAGTTTACCCACGCAATATACGGCTTTCTCACCATGCTGAAAAAGCTTGAAAAGGAAGAAAACCCCGACGCGGTGGCAATAGCGTTTGACCTTAAATCGCCTACCTTCCGCCACAAGGCATACGCCGGCTACAAGGCGACGCGAAAGGGCATGCCGCCCGAGCTTGCCTCCCAGATGGCTCCGCTCAAAGAGCTGCTCACGCTTTTGGGCTATAAAATCGTGACCTGCGAGGGCTACGAGGCAGACGATATACTGGGCACCTTCGCGCTTGCCTGCGAAAACAACGAGCACGAGTGCGTAGTAGCTACGGGAGACCGCGACAGTCTGCAGCTTGTGTCGGACAAAACGAGCGTCCACCTCTGCACCAACCGCGACGATATACTTTACACCCCCGAAAAAATTATGGAAACCTACGGAGTAACGCCCAAGGAGCTTATTGAAATCAAGGCGATCCAGGGCGATACCTCCGACAATATACCCGGCGTAGCCGGAATAGGACCAAAGGGCGCGGGAGATTTAATTCAGAAATACCACAGCGTTTCATATATATATGACCATCTCGACGAGCTTGAAATCAAGGACGGAATGCGAAAAAAGCTGATTGCCTCAAAGGACAACGCTCTGTTAAGCCGAATGCTCGGCGAAATCAACTGTCACGCGCCCGTCGATACCGACGTTCCAAAGTACGTCGTAACAATGACCGACCGCGACGCCTGCGCGCGCTATATGGCAAGGCTCGAACTATTTTCTTTAATAGAAAAATACGGACTTAATCAGGTCGAAGTGACCGAGGAAGCCGCAAAAGAGCGAGAAAAACTCGAAGTTATCGATGATTCGGACGGCAAAATTCTTTCAGAGAAAATAAAGACCGCCGAAAAAGTGTATCTCAGTTTTGAAATTTCCGATAAAGAATTAAAAAGCTTTGCGGTCAATATAAACGGTGAAATTTTCACCTGTACAAACGCGGCAGTTTTCAAAGAGCTGCTGACTAACGAGAAAACCGAAATCCTGACGCGCGGCTGTAAACAGCTTTTTGCCTACGCCGACGCGCACGATTTTGAGATAACCAACCTAAAATTCGACGTTGAGCTTGCCGCTTACCTGCTGCAGCCGTCCGAAAAGGACTATTCCGACGAAAACCTCTGCGCCATGCACGAAATTGAGCTGCCTGCCGCCGAGTACGCGGAAAATCAAAAGTACGCGCCGCTCGCGGTGTACGACAAGCTCTGTAATATCCTGCTCTCGGAAATCAAATCAAACGAACAGGAAGATTTGTTCTACAAGGTTGAGCTGCCCCTCGCAAACGTCCTTGCAAAGATGGAAAACCTCGGCTTTGCGGTAGATAAGCAGGGAATAGAGGACTACGGCAAAATGCTCTCCGCCGAGATCGACGCGCTTGAAAGCTCAATTTACGAAAGCGCGGGCGTTCAGTTCAATATCAATTCGCCAAAACAGCTCGGCAAGGTGCTCTTTGAGGAGTTGGGGCTTCCGGCAAAGAAAAAGACAAAGAGCGGCTACAGCACAAACGCCGAGGTGCTCGAAGGTCTGCGCTATGAACACCCCGTAGTGGATATGGTGCTCAACTACCGCACGCTGGCAAAGCTCAACTCAACCTACTGCGAGGGCTTGCTCAAGGTAATCGCGCCGGACGGACGAATCCACTCCAGCTTCAACCAGACCGAAACCCGAACGGGACGAATCAGCTCAACGGAGCCGAATCTGCAAAATATTCCCGTCCGCACCGAGCTTGGCAGGGAAATGCGCAAATTCTTCTGCGCGCGTGAGGACTGGGTGCTCGTTGACGCGGACTACTCTCAGATCGAGCTGAGGGTGCTCGCCCATATCGCTCAGGACAAAAACATGATAGCCGCCTTCCAAAACGGCGACGATATCCACGCAATCACCGCCTCGCAGGTGTTCAACCTGCCGCTCGATATGGTCACTCCGATTATGCGAAGCCGCGCAAAGGCGGTAAACTTCGGCATAGTCTACGGAATCGGAGCCTATTCGCTCGCAAAGGACATCGGAGTTACCAACAAGGAAGCAAAACAGTATATAGAAAGCTATCTTTCGCACTACAGCGGAGTTGACGACTACATGAAGCGCGTAGTTGAAAAGGCGAAGCTCGACGGCTACGTTGAAACTATGTTCGGCCGCCGCCGCTATCTTCCCGAGCTTACCTCGGGTAAGCACATGATGCGCGCGTTCGGCGAACGCGTAGCGCGAAATATGCCTATCCAGGGTACTGCCGCCGACATCATCAAAATAGCTATGGTAAGAGTTGACGAGCGGCTGAAAAAGGAAGGACTGCAGGCGCGGCTTATTCTGCAGGTGCACGATGAACTTATTGTTGAAGCGCCCAAAGCCGAAAGCGAAAAGGTCGCCGCGCTGTTACAGGAAGAAATGGAAAACGCCGTAACGCTGAGCGTACCGCTCACAGCCGACGCGGCAACAGGAAAGACGTGGTACGATGCAAAAGGATAAAACTAAATGCGTAGCCTTTGTCTGTACGGGCAACACCTGCCGAAGCCCGATGGCTGAGGCGATCTTCAACAAGCTCGCGGAGGAAAAGAATCTCGACGTCTACGCCGTAAGCTTCGGAATGGCGGCGGCGCAGGGAGTTCCCGTTTCAGCTCTTGCGGTAAAGGCTTGCGAAGAAGCAGGAATCGACCTCAGCGGCAAAAAGGCAAGCTTTATATTCAGCTTTGACATCGGCGGAATCGACAAATTCTACTGCATGTCGGACGAGCACAAAATGATGCTGACTCAGTTCTGCTCGATCCCCGAGGAAAAAATCGAGGTTTTGGGCGTGTCAGACCCGTTCGGCGGCAATCTTGACGTTTACCGTCAGTGCAGAGATGAAATATTTAATTCCGTAAAAGAAATAATTAAAGAATATGAGAATTGAAAAAATGACCGCCGAACACCTTGACGGCGCGGCTCGGCTTGAACAGGAGTGTTTTTCGCACCCTTGGTCGCGCGACAGCCTTAAATCGGAGCTTGAAAACCCGAAATCGGTGTTTTTGGCGGCGACAGATGATAACAAGGTCGTCGGCTACGTAGGAATGAGCGTGGTAATCGACGAGGGCTACATCTTCAACGTAGCCGTAACCGAATCTTACCGCCGAAAGGGAATAGGCTCCGCACTTATCCGCGAGCTTGTCACCTACGGCAAAAAGCACAACCTCTGCTTCATTACGCTTGAGGTGCGCCAAAGCAACTCGGCGGCAATTTCACTGTACGGAAACTTCGGCTTTATAAAGGCGGGCGAGAGGAAGAACTACTACTCCGCCCCGGCCGAAAACGCCGTTCTTATGACAAAATACTTTACATAACCGAGGAAGAATATGAAAATTTTAGCAATCGAATCGTCCTGCGATGAAACCGCGGCGGCGGTGGTAGAGGACGGAAGAACGGTACTGTCCTCAGTAGTTGCCTCTCAGGTGGAGGAGCACAGGCTATACGGCGGCGTAGTTCCCGAAATCGCGTCGCGCAGGCACGCCGAGGCAATCACCCCCGTAGTCCGTCAGGCATTGTCGGACGCAAATTTGTCGCTTTGCGACATTGAGGCGATAGCCGTAACCTACGCACCCGGACTTATTGGCGCGCTGTTGGTAGGCGTAAACTTTGCCAAGGGCCTGTCGCTCAGCACGGGACTTCCGCTTGTGCCCACGCATCACCTGCGTTCGCACATAGCGTCCAACTATATTTCGAATAAAGAATTAAAACCGCCGTTTCTCTGCCTTGTAGTATCGGGCGGTCACAGCCACATCGTAATGGTAGAGGACTACACCAAGATGAAAATCATCGGTCAGACCCGCGACGACGCCGCGGGCGAGGCATTTGACAAGGCGGCGCGCACAATGGGAATGCCCTACCCGGGCGGAATAGAGCTTGACAAGGTAGCCGAAAACGGCAATCCAAAGGCATTTAAGCTTCCGCGCCCGACGGTTCACGACGCGCCGTATGATTTCAGCTTTTCGGGGCTGAAAACCGCGGTTATCAACCTTATCCACAACGCCTCCCAAAAGGGAGAGGAGCTGAATAAGGCTGACGTCTGCGCGTCCTTCCGCTACGCGGTAGTAGATTGTCTTACAACTAATTTTCTGAAAGCGGCACAGGACTTAAACGTAAAACAGCTTGTAATCGCGGGCGGCGTATCAGCCAACTCGCTTTTGCGTTCAACTCTCAGCGAAGAATGTAAAAAGCGCGGTCTGCGGTTCTATATGCCCGACAAAAGCCTCTGCGGCGACAACGCCGCAATGGTAGGAGCACAGGGCTACTATGAGTATTTAAGCGGCAACACGGCAAAATCAAATCTTAACGCCTACGCCACAATGAGCATTGAAATCTAAGGAGGAATTAATCATGGATGAAAACAAGAACTACGGAGGAAATCAGGACATTTTAAACCAGAACCCGTATGAAAAGACAGTATCCGCACAGGACGCGCCAACCGTAGGACAGCAGGGCTATTCGGCTCAGCGGCCCAACGGCGCAAACAATCCCCGCGACCCGTTCTATCAGAACAACGCAAAGAACCCCTTCAATCAGCCTCAGCAGCAGGCACAGCCCCAGCAGCAGGCACAGCCCTACGTACAGCCCCAGCAGCAGGGATATCAGCAGCCCGTACAGAACGGAAACTTCCAGCAGGTATATCCCAACCAGCAGTACGGCGCACCCAATCAGCAGTACCAGCCGTACCCCAACAATAACATGTACAACAACCAGTATCAGGTTGACCCCGAGGAAAAGAAAGCTCAGAATTTCGGCGTAGCGTCGCTCGTCCTCGGCATCGTATCGTTCTTCTGCTGCGGACTTTTCTCGGCGATTCCCGGACTTGTTTTAGGTATTGTTTCCATTAAAAAGAAAAAGGAAAACAACGGACTTGCCGTTGCCGGTATCATTATCAGCTCAATCGCGCTTGTTATCACCGTTGTTGTAATGATCATCTACATTGTAGCGATTGTAAGTCATCCGGAAGCATTCCGCACATCCTACTACTACAAATTATATCATTGATAAGAGAAAGGAAAAACTATGGCAAATCCGATTGTAACAATTGAAATGCAGGACGGAAGCGTAATGAAAGCGGAGCTTTATCCCGAAATCGCTCCCAACACCGTTAACAACTTCCTCAGCCTTGCAGGCAGCGGCTATTACGACGGCCTCACCTTCCACAGAGTGATCTACGGTTTCATGATCCAGGGCGGTTGTCCCGACGGAACGGGAATGGGCGGCCCCGGCTACCACATCAAGGGCGAGTTCACAATGAACGGCTTCAAAAATGACCTCAAGCACACCGAGGGCGTGCTCAGCATGGCGCGTTCAATGATGCCGGACTCCGCAGGCTCGCAGTTCTTCATCATGCACAGAACCTCACCTCACCTTGACGGCCAGTACGCGGCGTTCGGAAAGGTTATCGAGGGAATGGACGTAGTCAACGCTATCGCCGAGTGCGACACCGACTATTCCGACAAGCCTCTTGACCCTCAGGTAATAAAAAAGATGACCGTAGAAACCTTCGGAATCGACTATCCCGAGCCCCAAAAAGCGTAAAAAAAGGTCAAAATCCGTATACTATTTATAATATATATTATCGGGCGTTAAAAATGCGCCGGAAAGGAAACACTTATGAACGTATTACTTGCAGGCGGCGCGGGCTACATAGGAAGCCACACCTGCGTTGAGCTTATTGAAGCGGGACACACCGTAGTAATAGCCGACAACTTCTCAAACTCCTGCCCCGAGGCGGTAAAGAGAGTAGAGGAAATCACAGGCGCAAAAATCCCGCTCTACGAAGCAGACGTATGCGACCGCAAGGCGGTTGACGAAATCTTCGCCGAAAACAAAATCGACGCTGTTATCCACTTCGCCGGCTTAAAGGCGGTAGGCGAGAGCTGTGAAAAGCCGGTAATGTACTACCGCAACAACATCGACTCAACCCTGACGCTGCTCGAGGCAATGCAGAAGAACGGAGTAAACAACTTCATCTTCAGCTCCTCGGCAACCGTTTACGGCACACCCGAAACCGTTCCGCTCGTTGAGACAATGCCCACAGGTCATCCCACCAACCCCTACGGCTGGACAAAGCTGATGATGGAGCAGATCCTCACCGACACCGCTGCGGCTAATCCCGATATGTCGATCGTGATTTTGCGCTACTTCAATCCGATAGGAGCTCACGAGAGCGGAAGAATAGGAGAGGACCCCAACGGAATCCCGAACAACCTCATGCCGTTCATCACACAGGTAGCGGCAGGCAGACTTCCGGAGCTGGGAGTATTCGGCGACGACTACAAAACCCACGACGGAACAGGCGTGCGCGACTACATCCACGTTGTAGATCTTGCCAAGGGACACGTTAAGGCAATCGACTACTCAGGCAGCCACAAGGGCGTTGAAATAGTAAACCTGGGAACAGGAACAGGCTACAGCGTTCTTGATATCGTAAAGGCGTTTGAGAAGGTAAACAACATCAATATTCCGTACACAATCAAGCCCAGACGTCCCGGAGACATCGACGAGTGTTTTGCCGACGCGTCCAAAGCAGCAAAATTACTAAATTGGAAAGCGGAAAAATCGCTTGAGGACATGTGTTTTGACTCATGGAACTGGCAATCTCACAATATCAACGGATATAAATAAAGTATTATGTTGTCATTTTTTACAAGTGCAAACTAACCGATTTGTCAGAATAAACAAAATATTGGTTTTAAGGAAAAAAAAGCTTTCCATTTTTGTTTTTTTATTGACTTTTGGGGAGCACTTGTATTATAATAGTATTGCTTATAGAAGCATTATCAAATAAGGAGGAAAAGAAGAAATGTTCAAAAAAGCACTTAGCATTATGCTTTCACTGATGCTCGTTGTTTCTGCTTTCAGCATGGCTGTTGTTTCAACAAGCGCTGCCGAAACAGGCAATGCAGTGAACGCTAATGCGGACACAGAAGTGGATTCTGTAGGCGCTGATACACTTACAGTAACAGCTACTTCTAACCTGTTCCCTTCTCAGACTTACACATTCACTAAGGATGAGCTTGCAGCTAACAACAATAAAGTAACAGTAACATACTTTATTAACAGCGAAAAAGACATGCTCAACAGCCAGTGGGCGTTAAGATATGACGAAGCAGGCACAGGTTTACTTACAGTTAACCCTGCTGACAACGTTACTGAGAATGATGATGAAGAAATCATCAGCACAGTAATGCCTAAGGCACCGGACGCTGTAATCAACTTTGAAACAGACGAAGCTACTCCTACAATCAGAGGCAACTGCACAAAGCTTGGTCTTTACAAGCTTTCAAAGAAAGGCGCTTATGTACCTTTTGTATCTGTAACATTTACAGCAAACGGCACAGGCGAAGCAAAAGTTGATCTCGACATTGAAGAGATGGCAGTTTCAAAGCTCCAGCCCGGAAAAACTCAGACTCAGGAAGAAGATGAAGAGCAGCTCATTACCGGTTCAGCGGTACAGGATGTTACCTTCAACTACACAACCGGAACTGAAGTTTATGAAGGCGCTGATAAGAAGGACACTCATACAGATCCCGTAGTGCCCACTACAGCCGTACCTACAACAGAGGAAGCTACAACTGTTGCAGAAACAACAGAAGAGCCCACAACTGTTGCAGAGACAACTGAAGAGCCCACAACTGTTGCAGAAACAACAGCAGAGCCCACAACTGTTGCTCAAACAACAGAGAAGCCCTCTGATGACAAGCTCACAGTTAA